>Ga0180222_1001009_pt1 | contig 33592 bp, 29 predicted proteins | sample eDN5th37CKraftOP_FD_151336 | JGI IMG/M metagenome (GOLD analysis project Ga0180222, IMG submission 151336) | Enriched Organic Plus compost microbial communities from Emeryville, California, USA - eDNA 5th pass 37_C Kraft OP (version 2) (version 2) ...
CGCCGTCCTTCCAGAAGACGCGCTCGCTCTCGCGGTCATAGCCGGTGGCCTTGCGGAACAGGGCGCGCTCGACGGCGGCGTCGGCGACGTGGGGCGGCATGCGGCAGGCGGCGGCGAAATCGGGATGCGCCTGCTTCCAGGCGCGGATCGTCTTGAAATGCACGCCGAAGGCGGCGGCGAGATCCCTGTCCAGCGCGCCGCGCGCGGCGAGGGTCTTCGCGACCGGGATCAGGGCGGGGGTGTAGCGGGTGATCGGCTCCATGACCGCAAGGCTGACATGGAGGCGGGGATTGCCGCGAGGGGTGACGTCCACGCCCGCATGTCCAGTTGCGGCTGCCATGAGCCATGCTATTGACCGATACGCTGCAGCGCAGCATTGTGCGCCCGTGCGGTGGGGATATCGGGATTGAGGATAGCGATCGTCGACGAGAGCGGGCTGCGCGCGACGATCCTCGAGGACGGCCTGCGCGAGGCAGGCTATGATGATATCACGCTGGTGCCGCCGCGCGGCGCGTTCGTCGCGCGGCTCGAGGCGCTGGCGCCGGACATCGTGATCATCGACCTCGGCACACCGAGCCGCGACAGCTTCGAGGAGATGCTGGCGGTCAGCCGGGCGCTGGCGCGGCCGATCGCGATGTTCGTGGACGCTTCCGACGAGACGATGATCGGCGAGGCGATCGATGCCGGCGTCGGCGCCTATGTCGTCGATGGCTTCGCCAAGGAACGGGTGAAGCCGGTGCTCGATCTCGCCATCCGCCGCTTCAACGCCTTCGCCGCGCTGCGCAGCGAGCTCGAGGAGGCGCGCACCGCGCTCGCCGAGCGCAGGCTGATCGATCGCGCCAAGGCGATCCTGATGAAGAGCCGCGGCCTTTCCGAGGCCGACGCCTATGCGCTGCTGCGCAAGACCGCGATGAACCAGAGCCGCAAGATCGCCGATGTCGCGCAGGCGCTGATCACCGCCAGCGAGTTGCTGGGAGAGATGCCGTGACCCCGCTTTCGATCGCCTTCGTGCCGCTGACCGACGCGGCGGTGCTCGTCGCCGCCCGGGAGCGCGGCTTCGCCGCGGCCGAGGACATCGACCTGACGCTCGTGCGCACCACATCCTGGGCGACGGTGCGCGACCGGCTGGTCTACGGCCAGGTGCAGGCCGCGCATATGCTCGCGCCGCTCGCCGTCGCGGTGACGCTCGGCCTCAGCCAGCAGCCGGCGGCGATCGCCGCGCCGTTCAAGCTCAACGTCAACGGCAACGCGCTGACCCTCGCCGCCGATTTCGCCGCCGCGCTCGATCCGGTCTCGCGCAACCGGATCACCGATCCGGAGGCGACGGCCCATGACTTCGCCGGCGCGATCGGGCTGCACCGGCGCAAGCCGATCATCGGCGTCGTCCACCGTTTCTCCAGCCATGCGCTGATGCTGCGCTACTGGCTCGGCTATGCAGGCGTCGATCCCGACCGCGACGTGCAGCTGCGCGTGCTGCCGCCTTCGCTGATGGTGGAGGCGCTGCGCGCGCGCGAGATCGACGGCTTCTTGGTCGGCGAGCCGTGGAGCAGCGTGGCGGTGGACAGCGGGCTCGGCGAGATCGCGGCGGTCGGCGCCAGCATCTGGCGGCGCGGCGTCGAGAAGCTGCTGGCGATGCGCGAGGATTGGGCGGAGGCGAATGCGGCGCTGGTCGACCGGCTGCTGCGCGCGCTCGACCGGGCGGCGCGCTGGTGCGACGATCCTGCCAACCGAAGCGACCTCGCCGAGCTTCTGGCGCGGCCGGACTATGTCGCGCAGCCCGCCGCGCTGATCGAGCGGGCGCTCGGCGGCCAGATCTGGCTGCGGCGCGACGAAGCGCCGGTCGAGGTGCCCGATTTCCTGCTGTTCCACCGCGAGGCGGCCAATTTCCCGTGGCGCAGCCAGGGGCTGTGGATCTATTCGCAGTTCGTCCGCTGGGGCTTCACCGCGGCCTCGCCCGACGCGGAGGCAGCAGCAGCGCGCGTGTTCCGATCCGACCTCTACCGGCGGGCGCTGGCCGGGAGCGGCACACCGATGCCGGGGGCGAGCATGAAGCTGGAGGGCGCGCTCGGCGCGCCGCTCGGCGTCGGATCCGATCGCGGCACGCTGACCCTGGGGCCGGACCGCTTCTTCGACGGGAGGGTGTTCGATCCTTCGCGGATCGAGGAGTATCTGGCCGGCTTCGCGCGCTGATTTCCTTTGCCGCGGGCTGCGGCCAGGCCCGGGCCCCCGCCCGGATGAGCGGAGGGCGCTGACCGGGCCGGATCCGCAATTTTTTCGGCCATTTCGATTTTTGCACTTGCTGCAGCGCAGCGAATCGCGCAGCTTCACGCATCGTTCCGCCAGGTGCGCGGGGCGCGAACAGGTGGCGGCGGTCCCAACGGGGGGATCGCTTCCTTCGATCATCAGCAGAGCCGCTGTCCGGTCGCCGCGTTGCGGGAGGCCGGAGGCGGCTTTTTTCGTGTCTTCGGGATCGGGGTGAAGAGCATGGACATGGAAGCGACTGCCTTGCAGTCCTGGCGCGAGCCGGCGTTCGACGCGGTGGGGGAACGGCCGAACGCGAGGACGGAGAAGAAGGCGAAGACGGGGTTCTGGCAAGCGGGGCATCGCCCGACGCTGATCGCGGCCTTCCTCTATTTCGATCTCGCCTTCATGGTGTGGGTGATCCTCGGGCCGCTCGGGCCGGAGATCGCCAAGACGCTGCACCTGACCGCGGCGCAGAAGGGGCTGATGGTGGCGACGCCGACCCTCGCCGGCGCGATCCTGCGCGTGGTCAACGGCCTGCTCGTCGACCGCATCGGGCCGAAGCGCTCGGGCACGATCAGCCAGCTGATCGTGATCGCGGGCCTTGCCTTCGCCTATCTTTCGGGCGTCGAGAGCTTCGCCGGCACGCTGGCGCTCGGCGTCATCCTCGGCTTTGCCGGCGCGAGCTTCGCGATCGCGCTGCCGCTCGCCAGCCGCTGGTATCCGCCCGAGCACCAGGGCAAGGCGATGGGCATCGCCGGCATGGGCAATTCGGGCACGGTGCTCGCCTCGCTGTTCGCGCCGATGCTGGCCAAGGCGTTCGGCTGGAACGCGGTGCTCGGCCTCGCCTGCATCCCGCTCACCCTCGTGCTCATCCTCTATGTGGCGATGGCCAAGGATGCGCCGGGCGCGCCGCCGCCGAAGCGGCTGGTGGACTATTTCGAACCGCTCAAGACGCGCGACGCCTGGTGGTTCATGGCCTTCTACGCCGTCACCTTCGGCGGCTTCGTCGGCCTCGCCGCCTCGCTGCCCATCTATTTCACCGACCAGTTCGGGCTCACCACCATCGCCGCCGGCTATGCGACGGCGGCCTGCGTGTTCGCCGGATCGCTGATCCGGCCGATCGGCGACGGCATCGGCGGCGTCAAGACGCTGTCGATCGCCTATGCCGTCGCCGCGCTCGCGCTGGTCGGCGTCAGCAGCATCGCGACGGTGGGCGGCGCGCTGGGGCTGTTCGTGGTGGCGATGCTCGCGCTCGGCGCCGGCAACGGCGCGGTCTTCCAGCTCGTGCCGCAGCGCTTCCGGAAGGAGATCGGGGTGATGACCGGCCTGGTCGGCATGGCCGGCGGCGTCGGCGGCTTCTATCTCGCCTCCTCGCTCGGCATCGCCAAGCAGATCACCGGCAGCTTCCAATATGGCTTCCTGATCTTCGCCGGCCTCGCGGTGCTGGCGCTGATCGGGCTCAACCTCGTCAAGCATCGCTGGCGGTCGAGCTGGGGCGCGCCGGAGCGCGGCGTGCGGGTGTGATCCGGAACTCACGGTAAATCAAAGGCCGGAGCGGTTTGCGGTCACCGGGATAGGCCCCTCCCCTGAAGGGGAGGGGTGAAAGCAGGGCGATCGCCCTTCATCTCACAAAGGGGATATCATTCCATGCGCCATGCGCTCGTCACGGCGGCCTGTTTGGCCGCCGCAGGGCCGGCTTGTGCCGAGCCGCTGGTGCTGAAGCCGCTCGCCGAGCTTCGCATCCGTTACGAGACCGTCGATCAGCAGGGGCTGCCCAGGGATGCCGACGCGCTCAGCTTCCGGCTGCGCGGCGGCCTGCAGGCGACGGCGGGGCCCTGGTCCGCACTCGTCGAGGCACAGGGCACGCTGGCCGGCATCGATCGTTACGATAACGGCCTCGGCGGGGCATCGAAGCGGCCGCTGATCGCCGATCCGCAGAATGTGGCGCTGTATCGCGCCCAGATCCAGTACAGGAGCAAGGCTTTCGTCCTCACGGCGGGACGGCAGAAGATCGCGCTCGACGACGAGCGGTTCGTCGGCAATGTCGGTTTTCGCGCCAATGCGCAGACCTTCGATGCGGTGCGCGCCGAGATCACCGCCGTGCCGAAGCTGAAGGCCGATATCAGCTATGTATGGAGCGTACGCACCATCTGGGGCATCGACGGCAACGGCCCGCGCCAGCAGGCGGTATCCGGCGACACGGTGCTCGCCAATCTCTCCTATGCGACGCCGCTCGGCGCGCTCGCCGGCTTCGCCTATCTGGTCGACGAGGACGAGGCGGCGGTGCAGGGCTATCGCCTGTCGAGCCAGAGCTACGGCGTGCGCTTCGCGGGCGCGCATGCTTTCTCCAAGGCGCTGAAGCTGCGCTACCAGGCGAGCTACGCCACCCAGTCCGACTATCATCGCAATCCGAACCGCTATCGGGCGGACTATTATCTCGTCGACGCGCTCATCGACGCGCACGGCGTGCAGATCGGCGGTGGCTATGAGGTGCTGGGCGCCGATCGCGGCGCGGCGCTCACCAGCTTCCAGACGCCGCTCGCCACCGGCTTCAAGTTCCAGGGCTGGGCCGACAAGTTCCTGACGACCCCGCCCAACGGCGTGCGCGATCTCTATGCGAGCGCGGGCTATGGCTGGAAGCGGATCGGGCCGGCCAGCGCCGTCTCGATCCAGGCGGTCTATCATGACTTCCGCAGCGACCGGCTCGGCCTGCATTACGGCACGGAATGGGACGCGCTCGCCTCGGCGCGGCTCGGGCCGACCACCGTCTCGCTGCGCTACGCCGATTATCGGGCGAAGGCGTTCGCGACCGATACCCGCAAATTCTGGGTGCAGATGGATTGGACGCTGTGAGGCGGGGGCAGCGCCGCCCGGCGCGGATCGTCATGCGGCGCTTCGAGAACGATGCCAGCTACCGCTGGCATGACGTCTCTCCAGTCGGGGGAGGCCGTGCTGCAGTGCAAAAAGGGCACTTGCCAGACTCGCGCGGATAGGGAATGATCAGGGTGTAAGGGCAACGATGCCCCGACCCATAGCCCGACCGCTCCGCCGCTGGAGCGCGAGGGCGCATCGGCCCGGCGGCGCGCGCCCCGGTTCACGATGATGGCAAGGCCGCCATCCCGACTTCGGTTCAGACCCGAGGTCCGGATGGCGGCCTTTTTCGTTTCTGGAGCTTGGGACATGGATTTTCAGGGTTTCGACAAGGCCGAGGAGCTGGCGCCGGACGGGGCCATCACCGCCGATCCGCGCCCGCATCTCGTCGTCGTCGGCAACGGCATGGCCGGATGCCGCGCCGTCGAGGAGCTGCTGGCGCGCGATCCGGCAGGCTGGCGCATCACCATCTTCGGCGCCGAGCCGCATGTGAACTACAACCGGATCATGCTCTCGCCCGTCCTCGCCGGCGAGAAGCGCTTCGAGGACATCATCATCAACGGCCCCGCCTGGTATGCCGACAACGGCATCGACCTGATCGCGGGCGATCCGGTCGTCGCGATCGACCGGGCGGAGCGGATCGTGCGTTCCCGCTCGGGCCGCGCCGTGCGCTACGACCGGCTGCTGATCGCCACCGGATCGGATCCCTTCATCATCCCCGTGCCCGGCAAGGACCTGCCCGGCGTCATCAGCTTCCGCGACATGCAGGATGTCGAGACGATGCTCGCCGCGGCCGACGCCGGCGGCGACGCGGTGGTGATCGGCGGCGGCCTGCTCGGGCTCGAGGCCGCGCACGGCCTCTCGCTGCGCGGCATGAAAGTGACGGTGATCCACCTCATGCCGACGCTGATGGAGCGCCAACTCGACGAGGCGGCCGGCTGGCTGCTCAAGGCGGCGCTGGAGGCGCGCGGCCAGACCATCCTCACCGGTGCCGACACCGCCGAGATCTACGGCGAGGGCAAGGTGGAGGGCGTCCGGCTCAAGGACGGGCGCGCGATCCCGGCGAGCCTCGTCGTCATGGCGGTCGGCATCCGCCCGGCGGTGGGGCTGGCGCGCGCGGCGGGACTGGCGGTCGGGCGCGGCATTCAGGTCGACGATCATATGGTGACCAGCGATCCGGCGATCCTCGCGGTCGGCGAGTGCGTCGAGCATGACGGGCAGGTCTACGGCCTGGTCGCGCCGCTCTGGGAGATGTGCCGGGCGCTCGCCGACGGGCTGACCGGCCGGCCGACCGGCTATCGCGGCTCGTTCACCTCCACCAAGCTCAAGGTCTCGGGCATCGACGTCTTCTCCGCCGGCGATTTCGCGGGCGGCGCGCATGCCGAGGACATCGTGCTGCGCGACGCCTCGCGCGGCGTCTACAAGCGCGTCGTCGTCGCCGACGACAAGGTGATCGGCGCGGTGCTCTACGGCGACACCAGCGACGGCAGCTGGTATTTCGACCTGATGCGCAAGGGCGAGGACATCTCGTCCTTCCGCGACATGCTGATCTTCGGCCAGGCCTTCGCCTCGGGAGGGGGGCAGGCGGACCCTAAGGCGGCCGTTGCGGCGCTCTCGGACGATGCCGAGATTTGCGACTGCAACGGCGTCGCCAAGGGCAAGATCGTCGCCACCATCAAGGCCGGCGCCTGCACGCTCGACGCGGTGCGCGCGACCTGCAAGGCCTCGGCGAGCTGCGGCTCGTGCACCGGACTCGTCGAGACGCTGCTCGCCGTCACGCTCGGCGACGACTATTCGGGCGAGCGGACCGAGCGGACATTGTGCAAATGCACCAGCTTCACCCATGACGAGGTGCGGCGCGCGATCGTCGAACGCGGCTTTCGCGAGATACCGCAGGTGATGCAGGAGCTGAGCTGGTCGACGCCCGACGGCTGCTCCTCGTGCCGGCCGGCGCTGAACTATTATCTGCTCTGCGCCTGGCCCGGCGACTATCGGGACGACCAGCACAGCCGCTTCGTCAACGAGCGGATGCACGCGAACATCCAGAAGGACGGCACCTATTCGGTGGTGCCGCGCATGTGGGGCGGCATCACCACCCCCAAGGAGCTGCGCGCGATCGCCGACGTGGTCGAGAAATATAATGCGCCGATGGTCAAGGTGACCGGCGGCCAGCGGCTCGACATCTTCGGCATCCGCAAGGAGGACCTGCCCGCCGTCTGGGCTGATCTCAACGCGGCGGGGATGGTCTCGGGCCATGCCTATGGCAAGGCGCTGCGCACGGTGAAGACCTGCGTCGGCAGCGAATGGTGCCGCTTCGGCACGCAGGATTCGACCGGACTCGGCGTCCAGGTGGAGCGGATGACGTGGGGCAGCTGGATGCCCCACAAGTTCAAGATCGCCGTTTCCGGCTGCCCCCGCAACTGCGCGGAGGCAACGATCAAGGACTTCGGCATCGTCTGCGTGGATTCGGGCTATGAGCTGCATGTCGGCGGCAATGGCGGCATCAAGGTCCGCGCCACCGACCTGCTCTGCAAGGTCGCAACCGAGCAGCAGGCGCTGGACTACTGCGCCGCCTTCATCCAGCTCTACCGCGAGGAGGCGCGCTACCTGGAGCGCACCGCGCCGTGGATCGAACGGGTCGGCATCGACTATGTCCGCGCCCGGATCGTCGACGATGACGTGGGCCGCGAGGCGCTGACCGGCCGCTTCCTCTTTTCGCAGAGCTTCAGTCAGGACGATCCCTGGGCAGCGCGCGCCGCCGGCGCCGAACGCGAGCTGCACGCGCCGATCGGCGCGTTCCGGCCGGCCGCCCCCCTCGCCATCGCAGCGGAGTGACGTGCATGATGACCGCAGACTGGCTCGACGTGGGCCGTATCGACGAGATCCCGGTGCGCGGCGCGCGCACCGTGCAGATGCCGGGCGGCGAGGAGATTGCGATCTTCCGCACCGGCGACAACAGGCTGTTCGCGCTGGTCAACCGCTGCCCGCACAAGGCCGGGCCGCTCAGCCAGGGCATCGTGCACGGCCATTCGGTCGCCTGTCCGCTGCACAACTGGTCGATCGCGCTCGCGACCGGCGAGGCGCAGGGCGAGGACAAGGGCTGCACGCCGACGGTGCCGGTGCGGGTGGACGCGGGGCGGGTGCTGCTCTGCCGCGCGACGACGCTGAAGGTCGCGGCGTGATGTTCCCTCTCCCTCCCTCTCCCCGGCGGGGAGAGGGTAGATGAGCGCCATCCGCACCACCTGTGCCTATTGCGGCGTGGGCTGCGGCGTCCTGGCCGAGCCCGGGCCGGATCGCACGGTGGCGATCAAGGGCGATCCCGATCACCCCGCCAACCGCGGCCGGCTCTGCTCCAAGGGCACGCATCTCGGCGAGACGGTGGGGCTCGAGGGGCGGCTGCTCCACCCCGAGATCGGCGGACGGCGGGTCTCCTGGGACGCGGCGCTCGATCATGTCGCGCGCAGCTTTCGCCAGATGATCGCGCGGCATGGCCCGGACAGCGTCGCCTTCTACGTTTCCGGCCAGCTGCTCACCGAGGATTATTATGTCGCCAACAAGCTGATGAAAGGCTTCATCGGCTCGGCGAACATCGACACCAATTCACGCCTGTGCATGTCGAGCGCGGTCGCGGGGCATCTGCGCGCCTTCGGCGAGGATGTGGTGCCCGCGACCTATGCGGATCTCGACGCGGCCGATCTGGTGATCCTCGTCGGATCCAACACCGCCTGGTGTCATCCGATCGTCCATCAGCGCATCATGGCGGCGCGCGCGGCGCGGGGCACCAGGCTGGTGGTGATCGATCCGCGCCGGACCGAGACCTGCGAGGAGGCCGACCTCCACCTGCCGCTGCGGCCGGGCAGCGACGTCGCGCTGATGAACGGGCTGCTCGCTTATTGCCGGCGCGAAGGGCTGATCGACGAGGCCTTCCTCGCCGCCAGCGTCGCCGTTCCGGAAGGCTTCTGGGAGACGCTGGCGGACGGCACCGATCTCTGGTCGGTGGCGCGCGCCTGCGATCTCGCGCCGGCGGACGTGCAGCGCTTCTTCGATCTCTTCGCCGCGAACCCGCGCACCGTGACGCTGTTCAGCCAGGGCATCAACCAATCGATCCGCGGTACCGACCAGGTCAACGCGATCATCAACCTGCACCTCGCCACCGGACGGATCGGCAAGCCGGGCGCGGCGCCCTTCTCGATCACCGGCCAGCCCAACGCGATGGGCGGGCGCGAGGTGGGCGGCCTCGCCTCCACCCTGGCCGCGCACCGCGGCTTCGCGCCCGAGGACGTGGCCGATGTCGGCCGCTTCTGGTCGGCGCCGGCGATGGCCGTCAAGCCCGGGCTGAAGGCGGTCGACCTGTTCCGCAGCATCGGCGAAGGGCGGATCAAGGCGCTGTGGGTGATGGCGACCAACCCGGCGGTCAGCATGCCCGACGCGGGCATGGTGCGCGACGCGCTCGCCGGCTGCCCGTTCGTGGTGGTCTCCGACTGCATCGCCGATACCGACACCGGCCGTTTCGCGCACGTGAAGCTGCCCGCGCTGGGCTGGGGCGAGAAGGACGGCACGGTCACCAGTTCGGAGCGGCTGATCAGCCGCCAGCGGGCGCTGTTCCCGGCACCGGGCGAGGCCAGGCCGGACTGGTGGATCATCAGCCAGGTGGCGCAGCGCATGGGATGGGGCAGCGCCTTCGCCTATGACCGCCCGGCCGACATCTATCGCGAGCATGCGCGGCTTTCGACCTATCGCAACCGCGGGGCGCGGCTGTTCGACCTCGCCGGGCATGTCGCGCTCTCCAACCCGGCCTATGACGCAATGGAGCCATGGCGCTGGGGCGGCACGCCCTTCGCCGACGGGCGCTTCTCCACGCCCGACGGCAAGGCGCGGCTGGTGCCCGTGCAGCAGATGGCGCTTCCCGCGCCGCTCGCCGCCTGGCCGATGACGCTCAACACCGGCCGCTATCGCGACCAATGGCATACGATGACGCGCACCGGCCTCTCGCCCAGGCTGTCGCGCCACCGGCCGGAACCGCTCGTCGAGCTGCATCCGGCCGACGCCGCCGCGCTGGGGCTCGCCGAAGGCGATCTCGCGCAGGTCGCGACGCCGCAGGGCGAGAGCCTGTTCCGCGTGGCGCTGAGCGAAGGCCAGCGCCGGGGCGAGCTGTTCACGCCGATCCACTGGACCGATCGCCAGTCCAGCGGCGGGCGCACCGGGCTGCTGCCGCGTTCGCTGGTCGATCCCCATTCCGGCCAGCCCGGCTTCAAATCGACGCCGGCGCGGATCACGCCGATCGCCGCCGACTGGCACGGCTTCTGCGTCCTGCGCGAGCCGCCGGAACGGATCGATGCGCTCTATGCCACGCGCATCCGCGTCGCCGGCGGCTGGCTGATCGAGCTGGCGGGCGTCGGCGAGACGCAGCGCCTGGCCAAGACGCTGCTGCCCAAGGGCGAGCGGATCGAAAGCATCGATGCCGCGCGCGGCACGCTGCGCGCGGCGGTGCTCCACGGCGGCCGGGTCCAGGGCGCGCTGTTCCTTTCGACGAGCCGGCGGCTGCCCGCGCGCGAATGGATCGTCGCGCAGCTCGAGGCGGCGGAGCTCGCATCCGCGGTGGAGCTGCTCGCCGGCAGGCCGGCGGCGCCGCAGGAGGATCGCGGGCCGATCGTCTGCGTCTGCTTCGACGTCGGCATGAAGACGATCCTGGCCGCCGTCGCGGGCCAGGGGCTCACCAGCGTCGAGGCGGTCGGCGCCGCGCTGTCGGCGGGCACCAATTGCGGATCGTGCCGCCCCGCCATCCAGCGGCTGATCGGGGAAAGGAAGGAGGCCGTGCATGGCTGAAGCGGCGATCGCACCGGGCGAGGTATGGCTGGTGGGGCGGGGCCGGGCGATCCGGAGCTGCTCACCCGCAAGGCGGAGCGGCTGATCCGCGCGGCGAGCATCGTCTTCCACGACGCGCTGGTCGGCCCGGGCGTGCTCGCGCTGATCCCGGAGGGCGTCCGGCGCGTGCCGGTCGGCAAGCGTTCGGGGCGCCATTCCAAGGAGCAGGCGCAGATCGATGCCATGCTCGTCGCCGCGGCGCGCGCCGGCGAGCGGGTGGTGCGTCTCAAGGGCGGCGATCCCTCGCTGTTCGGCCGCTCGGCGGAGGAGATGGACGCGCTCGCCCGCCACGGCATCGCGTGCCGCATCTGCCCCGGCATCACCACGGCGAGCGCGGCGGCGGCGCAGGCGGGGATCTCGCTTTCGCTGCGGGGCGTCGCGCGCCAGGTGCGGCTCGTCACCGCCCATGCGCGCAAGGGCGAGGCGCTGGCGATCGACTGGCGGGTGCTGGCCGATCCCGACGCCACGCTCGCCATCTATATGGGCCGCGCGGCCGCGCCCGAGATCGCGCGGCAGCTCGCCGCGCACGGCCTCGCCGCCGACACGCCGGTGCTGATCGCGAGCAATGTGAGCCTGCCCGGCGAGCAGATGCTGCACACCCGGCTCGACCTTTTGCCGCTGGCGGCGATGACCGCGCCCGACGGCGCGCCGTCGCTGATCCTGGTGGGCCGGGCGGTGGCCGAGCGGGTGCGGGCCGATGCGGACAGCCTGACCGAGGCGTAGGGCCAGCATTCCCGCCCGGACGGAAACCGCTGCGACGGGCGCGCAGGTCGCGCGGGGCGCGGACGACGCCTCAATCGACGAAGCGGATCTTGCCGGCTTCCCAGAAGGCGCGGAGCGAAGCGAGCTTGCCTTCGGGCGTCCTGCAATAATGGATGACGCAGGGGACCTGCATCTTGCGCTTGTCCGGCCCGACGATGTGGAGCGTCACGACATTGGCCACCTCGTCGCCGCACAGATGGCTGTCGTGGATCTCGAAGGTCACGTCCTCGTTGGGGGCGATCGCCATGTCGTAGAAGCGGGCGATCGCCTCCTTGCCGCGATGGCCTTTGCCTTCCGGATCCCAATCCGACGGGCCGACCGGATCGGCGACCACCGCATCGTCGGCGAACAGGCCGAGCCAGCCCTCGCGGTCCTTGGCCTTCACCCGCTCGGCCGACATCCTCGAAAGATCGCGCGCCGTCACCATCATCCGCTCCTCGTTTTTTTGGACTCGGTCCAGCGGATAGATGGTCCCGCGGCTTCGTCAAGCGGCCGATCCGCCGCCCGGCCCGCGGCGGAAATCGGCGAAGAAGCCGTAGGAGGGATCGGTCATGTCCTTGCGGCCGTGGCGCGGCAGGAAGCGGCCCTCGATGTCGCGGGTGCCGCCGAGATCGAGGATGGCATGGCGATGGTCGATCGCCCAGCGGCCCTCGCGCCGCGACCAGCGATCGAGATAGCGGGCATAGGCGAACATCTCGCGCATCCGCCCCTCGTCGAGCTGGCGATAGAGGCCGCACAGCACATAGGCCTCGCTGGCCGCGCGCGTCCCCTCCAGCTCGATCGTCACCTGCAGCACGCGGTGGAGGAGCACGTCCTGCTTGGCATGATAGGCCCAGCTATGGTCGATGAGCTGCTCGGGCGTCCCGACGCCGGGCAGCGCATAGTCGAGTGTGCCGTCCGCATGCCAGACGGAGCGGACGAGATCCTTGTCCGCCCGGTCCATGCCGCGGCAATAGTTGCGCAGCTGCTGGCGGATCTCCTCGCGTGCGAGCAGTGTCGCGATGCCGTCTTCGGAAGTTGCGCCCACACGTCTCTCCATTCCGCGTCATGCTGATGGAAGTCAGCATCCCTTTGCGCTCCTTGTCCCGTTCTGGCGAAGCGTCAATGGATCCTGACGTCCGTCCGGAGGACGGGAAGGGTTGGACGTCGACCATCTCGACCGATTGGCGCCCCGCGCATTTCGCCGCTAAAGGGCGCGCCATGCTGCGTCTTTCCGAACTCAAGCTTCCGCTCGACCATGCGCCGGAGGCGATACCGGCCGCGATCTGCGCGCGCCTCGGCATCGCGCGCGAGGAGCTGATCGACTATACCGTTGCCCGCCGCGCCAACGATGCGCGGCGCAAGTCGGCGATCCTGCTGGTCTATTCGGTGGACGTGACGCTGAAGGACGAGGCCGCCGTCCTCGCCCGCTTCGCCGACGATCGGAATGTCCAGCCGACGCCCGACACCGAATATCGCTTCGTCACCCGCGCGCCGGAGGGGCGGAGCGGGCTCCGTCCCGTCGTCATCGGTGCGGGGCCGTGCGGCCTGTTCGCGGGGCTGATCCTCGCGCAAATGGGCTTCCGGCCGATCATCGTCGAGCGCGGCAAGGTGGTGCGGCAGCGGACCAAGGACACCTGGGGCCTGTGGCGGCGCAGCGTGCTCGACCCCGAATCCAATGTGCAGTTCGGCGAGGGCGGCGCCGGCACCTTCTCCGACGGCAAGCTCTACAGCCAGATCAAGGATCCGCGCTTCCTCGGCCGCAAGGTGCTCACCGAGTTCGTCAAGGCGGGCGCGCCGGAGGAGATCCTCACGGAGGCGCATCCGCATATCGGCACGTTCCGGCTGGTCACGATGGTCGAGAGCATGCGCGAGACGATCGAGGGGCTGGGCGGCGAATATCGCTTCGAGCACCGCGTCGAGGATATCGCGCTGGAGCGGGGGCCGGACGGGCGCAAGCGCATCCGCGGCCTCCATTTCCACAATGGCGATTTCCTGGAGGCGGACCGCGTGGTGATGGCCGTCGGCCACAGCGCGCGGGGCACCTTCGAGATGCTCCACGGCCATGGCGTCCATATCGAGGCGAAGCCCTTCTCGATCGGGGTGCGCATCGAGCATCCGCAAAGCTGGATCGACCGGGCCCGGTTCGGCGCCTGCGCGGGCCATCCCGATCTCGGCGCCGCCGCCTATGCGATCTCGCATCATTGCAGCAACGGCCGCACCGTCTACAGCTTCTGCATGTGCCCGGGCGGCCGCGTGGTCGCGGCGACGTCCGAGCCGGGGCGCGTCGTCACCAACGGCATGAGCCAATATTCGCGGCAGGAGTTCAACGCCAATTCCGGCCTCGTCGTCGGCATCGATCCGGAGCGCGACTATCCCGGCCATCCGCTCGCCGGGATCGCGTTCCAGCGCCATTGGGAATCGCTGGCCTATGTCGCCGGCGGATCGAGCTACCAGGCGCCGGGACAGCGCGTCGGCGATTTCCTCGCGGGGCGGCCCTCGACCGCGCTCGGCGAGGTCACGCCCTCTTACAAGCCCGGCGTGCACCTGACCGATCTCGCCCGGTGCCTGCCCGATTTCGCCGTCGCGGCGCTGCGCGAGGCGCTGCCCGTGTTCGGACGGCAGATCGCGGGCTACGACCATCCCGACGCGATGATGACCGGCGTGGAGACGCGCACCTCCTCGCCGGTGCGGATCACGCGCGGCAAGGATTTCCAGAGCCTCAGCGTCGCCGGCCTGTTCCCCGCGGGGGAGGGAGCGGGCTATGCCGGCGGCATCCTCTCGGCCGCGGTGGACGGCATCAAGGTGGCGGAGGCGGTGGCGCTCAGCCTGGTCGGCGCGTGACCGCAAGCCGTTACGACGCGATCGTCCTCGGCGCCGGCGCGGCGGGGATGATGTGCGCCGCGCTCGCCGGCCAGCGGGGGCGGCGGGTGCTGCTCGTCGACCATGCGCCGGAGCCGGGGCGCAAGATCCTGATCTCCGGCGGCGGCCGATGCAACTTCACCAATGTGAACGCCTCGGCGGACCGCTACATCTCGGCCAATCCGCATTTCGCCAAGTCCGCGCTCGGGCGCTACACCCCGCGCGACTTCCTGGCGCTGATCGAGCGGCACGGTATCGCCTGGCATGAGAAGACGCTCGGCCAGCTCTTCTGCGACGGATCGGCGCGCGAGATCCTCGCGATGCTGATGGCGGAATGCGCGGCGGGGCAGGTGGCCTTCGCGCTCGGCGCGCCGGTCTCCGCGATCGACCATGGCGACGGGTTGTTCCGCGTGACCGCCGGCACCGCCGCCGCATCCGCGCCCGCGCTGGTGTTGGCGACCGGCGGGCCATCGATCCCGAAGCTCGGCGCGACCGGCTTCGCCTATGAGGTCGCGCGCCGCTTCGGCCTGTCCGTGATCGAGCCGCGCCCGGCGCTGGTGCCCTTCACGCTCGGGCCGGACGAGGCGCTGTTCCGCTCGCTCTCCGGCGTTTCCACCGAGATCGAGGTGCGCTGCGGCAAGACGGCGTTCCGCGAGGCGGCGCTGTTCACCCATCGCGGGCTTTCGGGGCCGGCGATGCTGCAGATCTCATCCTATTGGCGGCATCGCCAGCCGATCGCGGTCGATTTCCTACCCGACGCGGTGGCCGGCTGGCTGACCGAGGCTAAGCGTGCGCGGCCGCGCATCACGCTGCGCTCAGCGCTCGCGGCGCGATTGCCCGACCGGCTCGCGGAGGTACTGGCCGAGCGCCTGGGGCTGAATGGCGAGCTCGCCAATCTCTCGGACAAGGCGCTGCGCGCCGCCGAGGAGCGACTGGCCGCCTGGTCGTTCACGCCGTCCGGCACCGAAGGCTTTGCGAAAGCCGAGGTGACGGTCGGCGGCATCGCCACCGCCGGCCTGTCCTCGCAGACGATGGAGGCCCGGCGCGTGCCCGGCCTCCATGCGATCGGCGAAGCGGTGGACGTCACCGGCTGGCTCGGCGGCTATAATTTCCAATGGGCCTGGGCGAGCGGCTGGGCGGCTGCGCAGGCGGTGTGAGAGCTGTCATATCTCCGTTCGTGTCGAACGCAGTCGAGAAGCCTCGGCTGCGCTCGGCGGTACCCCTCGACTTCGCTCGGGGCGAACGGACAGGGTGGATCAATTCCCCTCACGCGTTGAAGATATTGTCCGTCACCACCGGTCCGATCGTCCACTGCCCGTCGGGCGTGCGCTGGAAGCCGGCTGCCGCCAGCCCGCCGCCGTCGACATGGGCGATCGTGCCGGTGACCCAAGCGGACATGTCGGTCGCGAAATAGACCGCCGCGCCGGCATGGTCGCTGGGCTTGCCGAAGCGGCCGAGGGGCAGGCTCAGCACCGGATCGTTCCGGTACTTCTCCTTGACCAGCAGGGAGACCGGCACCTGCTCGCTGTCGGTCGTCTCGGGCGCGATGCAGTTGACACGGATATTGTCCGCGGCCAGCTCCAGCGCCATCGCCTTGGTGAAGCCGGTGACGGCATGTTTGAACGCCGTGTAGGCGGCGTTGTAGGGATTGCCGCGAAAGCCCTCGATCGACGAGACGCCGATGATGCTGCCGCCGCGGCCGGAGCGGCGGAGCAGCGGCAGCGCGGCGCGGGTGACGATGAACATCTGGCGCAGGTTGATCGCGTAGAGCGCGTCGATCTCCTCGTTCGTCATCGCCTCCAGCGTCTTCACCAGGCCGAGGTGATGGCCGACATTGTTGACCAGCACGTCGATGCCGCCGAACCTCGCCTCGACCGCTTGGAAGAAGGCGGCCACCTGATCGGGTTGGCAGACGTCGACCCCCGCGACGAGCGCGTCGATGCCCTTGGCGGCGAGCTCGGCCTTCAGCGTCTCCACCTTGGCCGGATCGACCTCGGCGACCGCGATCCGCGCGCCGAGCGCGCCGAACGCATCGACGATCGCGCGGCCGATGCCGGCGCCGCCGCCGGTCACGACCGCGGTCCTGCCCTTCAACGTGATTTCCATCGCATCCTCTCTTTCGCATTCCGTTTGCACCCGGGCACCGGCCCGGACGCGACGCGGCCAGAGTAGCGACTCCCGTGCACGGCGGAAGCGGGGCCGGGCTCTGCGCGGCATCGAAGGCTTATGCGCGACGGCAGTTCAGGACGAAGGAGAGCCGGTCCGGGCGCAAAGCGCCGACGGCCCCCGCCGCGATCGCAAAACCATATGCAATTCCTATGCGAAGCCGCGGCGACGCGTCTCGAATATAAATTGCGCGCGGGCCTAATCGGATGACCGCAGACGACTCGCGCCGCAATTCCCGCGGCGCGGCGTCCTGCGGGAGTAGCCTGGACATGCAGGATCTTCTTTGGATCGTCATCACGCTGGGGCTGCTGGCGGCGACGTTCGCCTATGCGCGGCTCTGCGACAGCGCCTGAAGGATTTCATCGATGACATTCGATCTCTGGCTTGCCGCGGCCACCGCGGCGGGGCTCCTCGTCTATCTCGTCGCCGTGCTCGCGCGGCCCGAGCGCTTCTGAAGGGAGGCGCATCATGACCATCGAGGGATGGATGCTGATCCTCCTCTTCGTCGGTATCCTGCTCGCGCTCACCAAGCCGCTGGGCCTCTGGCTGCACGCGCTCTACGAGGGGCGTCGCACGCCGCTGCACGCGATCCTCGGCCCGGTGGAGGCCGGCTTCTACCGGCTGGCGGGCATCGACCCGGACGCCGAGCAGAGCTGGCGCCGCTACGCGGTGCACATGCTGATCTTCAACGCGGTGCTGCTGTTCCTCACCTATGCGGTGCTGCGGCTGCAGGAGCTGCTGCCGCTCAATCCGCTGCACTATCCGGCCGTGGGCGAGCATCTCGCCTTCAACACCGCGGTCAGCTTCACCACCAACACCAACTGGCAGAGCTATGGCGGGGAATCGACGCTCTCGAACCTCAGCCAGATGCTGGGCCTCGCCATCCATAATTTCCTGTCCGCGGCGACGGGCATCGCGCTCGCCTTCGCCTTCTTCCGCGGCTTCGCGCGGCGCAGCACGCAGACGATCGGCAATTTCTGGGCCGATTGCACGCGCATCACCCTCTACCTGCTGCTGCCGATCTGCCTCGTCTACGCGCTGTTCCTGATCGCAAACGGCGTGCCGCAGACGCTGGCGGGCTCGATCGACGTCACGACGCTGGAAGGCGCGAAGCAGACGCTCGCGCTCGGCCCTGTCGCCTCGCAGGAGGCGATCAAGATGCTCGGCACCAATGGCGGCGGCTTCTTCAACGCCAACAGCGCGCATCCGTTCGAAAATCCCAATGCGCTGACCAACCTGGTCGAGATGCTCTCGATCTTCGCGATCGGCTTCGGCCTCACCTGGACGTTCGGCAAGGCGGTCGGCGATCCGCGGCAGGGCTGGGCGATCCTGGCAGCGATGCTGACCCTGTTCCTCGCCGGCACCGCCGTCACCTACTGGCAGGAGGCGACGGGCAACCCGGTGCTGCACCAGCTCGGCGTCGCCGGCGGCAACATGGAGGGCAAGGAGGTGCGCTTCGGCATCGCCGCCTCGGCGCTCTTCTCGGTCGTCACCACGGCGGCGTCGTGCGGCGCGGTGAACGCGATGCACGACAGCTTCACCGCGCTGGGCGGCCTCGTCCCGCTGTTCAACATGCAGCTCGGCGAGGTGGTGATCGGCGGCGTCGGCGCCGGCATCTACGGCTTCCTGCTGTTCGCCATCCTCGCCGTGTTCGTCGCCGGCCTGATGGTCGGGCGCACGCCCGAATATGTCGGCAAGAAGATCGAGGCGAGGGAAGTGAAGCTCGCGGTGCTCGCGATCGCCGTGCTGCCGCTCATCATCCTCGGCTTCACCGCGATCGCCGCGGTCACCCCCGAGGGGCTGGCGGGACCGCTCAACAAGGGGCCGCACGGCTTCTCGGAGATGCTCTATGCCTTCACCTCGGCCGTGGCCAACAACGGCTCCGCCTTCGCCGGCCTGACCGCGAACACGCCTTTCTATGACGGCCTGCTGGGCGTCGCGATGTGGATCGGCCGTTTCTTCGGCATCGTGCCGATGCTGGCGATCGCCGGCAGCCTGGCCGCCAAGAAGTACACCCCCGCGACCGCCGGATCCTTCCCGACGACGGGGCCGCTGTGGACGGGGCTGCTCGTCGGCATCGTGCTGATCGTCGGCGGCCTCACCTTCCTGCCCGGCCTCGCGCTCGGGCCCGTCGCCGACCATCTCGCGATGATCGGCGGGCGTCTTTTCTGACTGGAGCGAAAGCCATGGCCCGGTCCGTGCAAAAATCCATGTTCACCGCCGAGCTGATCGTCCCGGCGATCGGCGAGGCGTTCCGCAAGCTCAACCCCCTCGAGCTGATCCGCAATCCGGTGATGTTCACCACCGCCGTCGTCGCGCTGCTGCTCACCGTGCTGCTCGTCGTCGGCAACGACGCGCTCGGGCTCGGCTTCAAGCTGCAGCTCGTCGTGTGGCTCTGGCTCACCGTGCTGTTCGGCACCTTCGCCGAGGCGCTGGCCGAAGGGCGGGGCAGGGCGCAGGCCGCCTCCCTGCGCGCGGCCAAGGCCGAGCTCGTCGCCAGGCGGCTGCGCAAGGACGGCAGGATCGAGACCGTCGCCGCCAGCGGCCTGCGCGTCGGCGACGTCGTGCTCGTCGAGGCCGGCGAGCTCATCCCTTCGGACGGCGAGGTGATCGAGGGCGTCGCCTCCGTCAACGAGGCGGCGATCACCGGCGAAAGCGCGCCGGTGATCCGCGAGGCGGGCGGCGACCGTTCGGCCGTCACCGCCGGCACGCGCGTGCTGTCGGACCGGATCAAGCTGCGCGTCACCGTCGATCCCGGCCAGGGCTTCCTCGACCGCATGATCGCGCTGGTCGAGGGCGCCGAGCGGCAGAAGACGCCGAACGAGATCGCGCTCACCATCCTGCTCGTCGGCCTCACCATCATCTTCCTGATCGCCGTCGGCACCATCCCGAGCTTCGCCCATTATGCGGGCGGCGCGGTACCGGTGGCGATGCTCGCCGCGCTGCTGATCACGCTTATCCCGACGACGATCGCCGCCCTGCTCTCGGCGATCGGGATCGCGGGCATGGACCGGCTGGTCCGCTTCAACGTGCTCGCCAAATCCGGCCGCGCGGTCGAAGCGGCGGGCGACATCGACACGCTGCTGCTCGACAAGACGGGGACGATCACGATCGGCGACCGCCAGGCGAGCGCGTTCAGGCCGGTCAACGGAACCCCGCCGGCCGAGCTGGCCGACGCGGCGCTGCTCGCCAGCCTCGCCGACGAGACGCCGGAGGGCCGCTCGATCGTGCAGCTCGCGCGCGAGCAGTTCGCGATCGCCCAGGCGGCGCTGCCGGGCACGGCGGAGGTGATCCCGTTCAGCGCGCAGACCCGGATCTCGGGCGTCCGGCTCAACGGCTCGCTGATCCAGAAGGGGGCGGTGGATTCGGTGCTGCGCGCCAATCCCGGCGCGGGTGAGACCCCGGCCGCCGCCGAGCTGCGCCGGGTGACCGACGAGATCGCCCGGTCCGGCGGCACGCCGCTGGCGGTGGCGAAGGACGGCCGGCTGCTCGGCGCGATCTTCCTCAAGGACGTCGTCAAGGCCGGCATCCGCGAGCGATTCGGCGAGCTGCGGCGGATGGGCATCCGCACGGTGATGATCACCGGCGACAATCCGCTGACCGCCGCGGCGATCGCGGCCGAGGCCGGTGTCGACGATTTCCTCGCCCAGGCGACGCCGGAGGACAAGCTCGACCTCATCCGCAAGGAGCAGCAGGGCGGGCGGCTCGTCGCGATGTGCGGCGACGGCACCAACGACGCGCCGGCGCTGGCTCAGGCCGATGTCGGCGTGGCGATGAACACCGGCACCCAGGCGGCGCGCGAGGCAGGCAACATGGTGGATCTCGACAGCGATCCGACCAAGCTCATCGAGATCGTCGGCCTCGGCAAGCAGCTGCTGATGACGCGCGGCGCGCTGACCACCTTCTCGGTCGCCAACGACGTCGCCAAATATTTCGCGATCATCCCGGCGATGTTCATCGCGCTCTATCCGAGCCTTGCGATGCTGAACGTGATGCATCTCGGAACGCCGCAATCGGCGATCCTCTCGGCGATCATCTTCAACGCGCTGATCATCCCGCTGCTCGTGCCGCTGGCGCTCAAGGGCGTGAAATATCGGCCGATCGGCGCCGGGCCGCTGCTCGCCCGCAACCTCGCGGTCTACGGGCTCGGCGGCCTCGTCGCGCCGTTCGTCGGCATCAAGCTGATCGACATCGCCGTCAACGGCCTCGGCCTAGCGTGAAGGACAGGACAATGACCAAGGATCTGCTGACATCGCTGCGTCCCGCCCTGGTGATGGCGCTGCTCTTCGCGCTCCTCCTGGGGCTGCTCTACCCGCTGGCGCTGACCGGCATCGGCCAGCTCGTCTTCCCGCGCCAGGCCAATGGCAGCCTGATCGAGCGGAACGGCGTGCCGATCGGATCGATCCTCATCGGCCAGGCCTTCGCCAGCCCGCGCTATTTCACGCCGCGCCCGTCGGCCGCGGGCAAGGGCTATGACGGGCTCGCCTCCTCCGGCTCGAACTCGGACCGGCCTCGCAGGCGCTGGCGGACCGCGTGCGGGGGGATGCGAAGGCGCTGGCGGCGCAGCATCCCGGCCAGCCGATCCCGGCCGACCTCGTGACGGCATCCGGCTCCGGCCTGGATCCGGACATCTCGCCCGAGGCGGCGCGTTTCCAAATCGCCCGCGTCGCGGCGGCGCGGGGGCTGGCGGAGCGGGAGGTGCGGGCGCTCGTCGAGCGATCGATCGAGACGCCGCCGCTAGGCTTCCTCGGCGCGCCGCGCGTCAACGTGCTCGCGCTCAACGTCGCGCTCGACCGGATGCGGCCCGCCGGCCGCTGAGCCGGCGTTGGCTCAGCCGAAACGCTTGGCACCCGCCACGCACAGCACGACGAGGCCGGTCGCCGCGATCATCGTCCAGGCGATCGGCTCGCCGAGCAGCAGGCCGGCCAGCGCGAGGCCGAAGAAGGGCTGGAGGAGCTGCAGCTGCCCCACGCGCGCGATGCCGCCCAGCACGAGGCCGCGATACCAGAAGACGAAGCCGATCAGCATGCTGAACAGCGAGACATAGGCGAGGCCGAGCCAGGCCGGCGCGCCGATGCCGGCCCAGCTGGCCGGCTGCGTCGCCAGCGCGATCACGGCCATCACCGGCAAGGTGAGGGCGAGCGCCCAGCAGATCACCTGCCACCCGCCGAGCCGCCGCGACAGCGCCGCGCCCTCGGCATAGCCGAGCCCGCAGAGCAGGATCGCCCCGACCATCAGCAGATCGCCGGCAAGCGAGGCCTCGGCGCCGCGCGAGAGCGCGAAGGCGACCACCGAAAGCGCGCCGACCAGCGAGAAAAGCCAGAAAGCGGGCCGCGGCCGCTCGCCGCCGCGCAGCACCCCGAACAGCGCGGTGACGGGCGGCAGCAGCCCGACGAAGACGATCGAATGGGCCGAGCTGACATGCTGCAGCGCCAGCGCCGAGAGCAGCGGGAAGCCGACCACGACGCCGAGCGCGACGATAGCGAGCGAGGCGAGATCGCCGCGCGCCGGCCGCGGCTGGCGCAGCGCCGCGAGCAGCGCGATGCCGAGCAGCGCCGCGATGGCGGCGCGTGCCGCGGTGAGGAAGATCGGCGAGAAACCGGCGATCGCAACCCGCGTCGCCGGCAGCGATCCGCTGAAGATGATCACGCCGACGAGGCCGCTGATCCACCCTTCGGTTTCCGCCGTCCTCGTCGTCGGTCCCGTGCTCATGGAATTGCCGTGCGTCGCCATCATCGTGCCTCCCGATCCCGGCCTAGGCGGGGGGCACTGGCCGTGACAGCAACAGTTCGATACGATCGGGATGAACTGTACTGGTATGAATGGACATACGGTGAGCGGAGCAGGCATGGACGGGACCCGCGTCGAGGAAGGGCGCGGCGGCAGGACGCGGGCGGTGATGGCGGCGATCCGGGACAGGCTGGCCAGCCATGCGCTCACCACGGGCGACCGGCTGCCTTCGGTGCGGCGCTTCGCCGAGGCGATGGGCGTTTCCCCCTCCACCGTGGTGGAAGCCTATGACCGGCTCGCGGCCGAAGGCGTGATCCGCGCCCGGCCCGGATCGGGCTTCTATGTCGCGGCGGCGCCGCCGCCGCTCGCGCTGGCCGAGATCGGGCCCAAGCTCGACCAGGCGATCGATCCCTTCTGGGTCTCGCGCCAATCGCTCGATACCGACGCGGCGCTGCCTAAGCCGGGCTGCGGCTGGTTGCCCGACGACTGGATGCCCAATGCCGCGATCCGCCGCGCGCTGCGCGGACTCGCCCGCGCGGACGACGCGCGGCTGTGCGACTATGGCACGACGCGCGGGCCGCTCGCGCTGCGCAGCCTGCTCGTCCGGCAGTTCGCGGGGGAGGGGCTGTCCGTGGCGCCGGACCAGCTGCTGCTGACCGGTTCGGCCACGCAGGCGATCGACCTGATCTGCCGCTTCCTGCTGCGCCCCGACGACAAGGTTCTGCTCGACGATCCCTGCTATTTCAACTTCCGGGCGCTGCTGCGGGCGCACCAGGCGCAGGCCGTGAGCGTGCCCTATACGCCCACCGGGCCGGACGTGGCGGCGTTCGCGGAAGCCGTCGCCCTCCACCGGCCGCGGCTCTACGTCACCAACTCCGCGCTGCACAATCCGACCGGCGCGACGCTTTCGCCGCAGACCGCGCACCAGCTGCTCAACATCGCCGCCGCGCATGACATGACGATCGTCGAGGACGACATCTTCGCGGATTTCGAGCCGGAGCCTTCGGTGCGGCTGGCGGCGCTCGACGGCCTCGCCCGCGTGATCCGCATCGGCAGCTTCTCGAAGACGCTCTCCGCCTCGATCCGCTGCGGCTATATCGCCGCGCGGCGGGACTGGATCGAGCCGCTCGTCGACCTGCAGATCGCGACGAGCTTCGTCGGCGCCAGCCCCGCCGCCGCGGAGCTGGTCCACGCGACGCTCAGCGACGGCAGCTATCGCAAGCATCTCGAGGAGATTCGCCGCCGGCTCGCGCGGGCGCGGCGCGATGCGGCGGCGCGGCTGGAGAGGCTCGGCATCCGCCCCTGGCTGATGCCGCGCGGCGGCTTCTATCTGTGGTGCAGCCTGCCGGAGGGATGCGACGCAGCGACGGTCGCGCGAGCGGCGCTGCGCGACAATGTGGTCCTCGCGCCCGGCGACGTGTTCAGCGTATCGCAGATGGCGCCGCGCTACATGCGCTTCAACGTCGCGCAGATGGGCGATCCACGCCTGTTCGCCATTCTGGAACGGGCCCTGGAAGCGCCTTCGGCCGCGCCGGGATAGCGGCCGCGATCGAAGCGATGTTATGCAAATACTATGGGTGTCGCGCCGCTTGCGTCTCGAATTCCAATGCGCGGCGCGCCTACCCCTCGGGCATGGAACCCGATCGCCCCTCCGAGCGCGCCGACACCGGCGCTTCGCCGCGCTGGACGCGGATCGTGGACTGGCTGGGGGCGCAGGGGCCGGTCAACCTCGCCATCTATTCGTGCCTGGTCACGGCCGCGGTCGGCACCTGCCTGCTGCTGCTGCCGCGCTGACCGCCGGCTTCAGATCTCGACCTGCGAGCCCAGCTCGACGACCCGGTTGGTCGGCAGCTTGAAGAATTCCATCGCGCTCACCGCATTGCGCACCATCCAGGCGAACAGCTTCTCGCGCCAGATCGCCATGCCCGGCTTCTTGGACGGAATGAGCGTCTGGCGGCTCAGGAAATAGCTGGTCTCCGCCGGCAGCAGCGCCGCGCCGCAGCTCGTGACGCGCGCGAGGCTCGCCGGGATGTCGACATCCTCCATGAAGCCATGGTGCAGGCGGATGCGATAGAAGCCCGAACCGGCAGGGATCACCTCGATCTGCTTCTCCTCCGGCAGGTGCGGCACGCCCTGCGTCACTACCGTGAGGATGATCACCCGTTCGTGCAGGATCTTGTTGTGCTTCACATTGTGGAGCAGCGCGGGCGGCACGCCCTCGACGGTCGAGGAAAGGAAGACGGCGGTGCCGGGAATGCGCTTGAGCGAGGCGGTCGAGCTGATGAACAGATCGATGTCCATCATGCCCATCTGCAGATAGCGGCGCACGATCTCGCGGCCCTTCGACCAGGTGGTGAGCAGCGTGAACACGATGGCGGCGACGAGCAGCGGAAACCAGCCGCCGTCCGGGATCTTCGTCGCGTTCGAGGCGAAATAGAGGCCGTCGATGAACAGGAAGCCGCCGGTCGTGATCCCGGCGAGCAGCCGGTTCCAGCGCCAGACGCTGAAGGTGAGGAAGGCGAGCATGCAGGTGGTGATCAGCATGGTGCCGGTGACGGCGATGCCATAGGCCGCCGCCAGCGCGTTCGACGTGCGGAAGCCGAGCGCGAGCAGGATCACCAGGATCAGCAGCCCCCAGTTGACGAGCGGCACATAGATCTGCCCCGCTGCCACGGCGCTGGTATGCGTGATCTTGAGCCGTGGCAGGAAGCCGAGCTGGACCGCCTGCTGCGTCACCGAAAAGGCGCCCGAGATCACCGCCTGGCTGGCGATGACCGTGGCCAGCGTCGCGAGCAGCACCAAGGGCAGCCGCGCCCATTCCGGCGCCATCAGGAAGAAGGGATTCTGCACGTTTGCCGGATCGTCGAGCAGCAGCGCGCCTTGGCCCATATAGTTGAGCAGCAGACAGGGGAAGGCGACATAGAGCCAGGCCATCCGGATCGCGCGGCGGCCGAAATGGCCCATATCGGCATAGAGCGCCTCGGCGCCGGTCACGGCCAGCACCACCGAGCCGAGCGCGAGGAAGGCGAGCGCCGGATCGATCGCGAAGAAGGCGATGGCGTGCATCGGATTGACGATGCCGAGGATCTGCGGATGCCGCGCGATCGCGTTCACCCCGAGCAGGGCGATCACGAGGAAATAGGCGATCATGATCGGCCCGAACAGCGCGCCGACGCGCGCCGTGCCGCGCTTCTGGAGCAGGAACAGCCCGATCAGGATCAGGATCGCGATCGGCAGCACCAGCCGCCCGAGCCCCGGCTCGACGACGACGAGCCCCTCGACCGCGGACAGCACCGAGATCGCCGGCGTGATGATCGCATCGCCATAGAAGAGCGCCGTGGCGAGCACGCCGAGCAGCACGATGCCGGGCGTCCATTTGCGATGTCCCGCCTTGCGGGCGACCAGCGCGAGCAGGGCCAGGCTGCCGCCCTCGCCATGATTGTCCGCGCGCAGGATGACGAAGACATATTTGACGGTGACGATCAGCGTCATCGTCCAGAAGACCAGCGAGAGCACGCCGTAGATATGCGCGGGATCGACCGTCAGCGGATGATGGCCGATGAAGCTTTCCTTGAGCGCGTAGAGCGGCGAGGTGCCGATATCGCCGAAGACCACGCCGAGCGCCCCGAGCGCCAGCAGCGAGAGGCGGCCCTGCGGACCGTGATGGCCGCCGGCGCCGGCTTCCCGTTCAAGCTGTTCGGCATCCGCCATGCCTGCCCTTCCACGCGATCGTCGGCCCGCCGACATGCCGGCCGCCGAATAGGAACTCCAGAGGAGTTGCCTCCGGATTGCATATGGATGGCATATGTTTCCGATCCGTTGTCGCGGAAAATGCTACGAAAACACTATGGAGATCGCCGCCGCCCGCTCTCGAATAGCTATGCCGCGCCGCGTAGCTCGTCCCGACCGGCGAGGAGACGGACGATGGCGGCGTGGTTCGGACGCGGATGGATCGACCTCGGGCTGCGGGCGGCGGGAGCGGCGCTGGCTTCGATCGCGGCCGGCGCGGCGTCGCTGCTGCGATCGCTGACGCTCGCGCATCCCGGGCGTCCGGCGCTGGCCGCGTTCGCCGCGGCCGCCATCCTCTTCCTGTGCGGCAGCATCGGCGCGGCCCTTATCTTCACCGGCGCGCGCCTCCTCGACCGCGTCGAGGTGGCGGGCCGCTGGCGCCGCACCGGTTCGTCCGGCGCGCCGTCCGGCCCCACCGCCGGCGGATCATGATCGAGGAGGTGCCGGAGTCGGCGGTGGCGCCGGGTCGGCGCCGATCGGTCCGCGCCCGATCGCCTACGCCCCGGGCCCATTGCCCCCCGGATAGGCGGTCCGCGCGCCGAGATCGCGCGACAGGCGTTCCGCGGCGTCGCGCACCGCCATGCGGATCCGCCGCTCGTTCGGCGCCAGCCGCACCGAGGGACCGATCACGCCGATCGCCGCGCAGGGCCAGCCGTCCGCATCGAACACCGGCGAGGCGATGGCGAGCACGCCTTCGAACATGGAGTTACGGGTGGTGGCGATGCCGGTCGCGCGGATTTCGGCGAAGGCTGCCTCCAGCTCCTCGGCGGTGCAGATCGTATCCTCGGTATAGCGCTCGCAGCCGCCCGCGGCGATGAACGCCGCGCGCTCCTCCTCCGGCCGCATCGCGAGGATGGCGAGCCCGCCGGAGGAGCAGTGGATCGGCGCCATCTGCCCGGTCGCCATGCGGAACTGGAGCGGATGGCGGCTCTGCACGAAATCGCGGTAGACGATGTGGCGTTCGTCGTTGAGCTCGACGAGCGCGCTGGTCTCGTCGCACGCGACCGACAGCGCCTCCAGGTGCGGGTGGGCGACGGCGATCAGCGTGTCGCGCCCGGCGAGCAGGTTGGCGAGGGTGATCGCGCCGTTGCCGAGCTGATACTGGCCGCGATTGTTCACGATATAGCCGCCATGATGGAGCGCGCGCAGCAGCTCGTGCAGGCTGCTCTTGGGCACCTGCATGGTCTTGGCGAGCTCGGCCAGGGTCAGCCCCTCGGGGCTCACGGCCAATTTCTTGAGGGCGTCCAGCGCGCGCAGCGCCGATCGTGGCCCGCCGCCGGCTTCGGATTGGGCGGGGAGGGTATCTTCTGGCAAGGCGGCATCGGTCATGATGCCGCCTAACATGCTCGCGCTCGCGCGCAAACGCGGTGCCGGTTCAGGCGGCATCCGGCAGCTTCGGTTCCCACGCGACGCCGTTGATGTGGCCGCCGCCGTCGACATGCAGCGTGTTGCCGGTGAGATAGCGGCTCGCCTCGCCGGCCAGGAACACCGCGACCGGGCCGATGTCGGTCTCCGGATCGCCGACGCGGCCCATCGGGATTTGCGAGGCGGTCTTGGCGGCGTTTTCCGGGCTGGCGGCGCGATAGCGCTCGAAGGCGGCCGAAGCGGCGGCCGGGCAGATGACGTTGGCGGTGATGCCGTGCTTCGCCCATTCGCGCGCGGCAGTGCGGGTCAGGGCGCGGACGCCTTCCTTCGCGATATTATATTCCGCCGAATATATGTGCGCGTTGATGCCGTTCAGCGAGCACATGTTGATGATCCGGCCCCAGCGCCGCTCCTTCATGTGCGGGAAGGCATGCTGCATCGCCCAGAAGGTCGCCCACAGCGCCATCTGCAGGCCGCCCTGCAGGATCGCGTCGGTCTTGTCCTCGAGCCGCATGATCCTGGTGCCGCCCCAGGCGTTGTTGACGAGCACGTCGATCGCGCCGAAGCGCCGTACCGTCTCGTCCACGGCGCGGATCACCTGATCGCGATCGGTGACGTCGGTCGCGACGGCGATCGCCTCCGCGCCGAAATCGTCGCGCAGCGCCCGGGCGGTCGCTTCGCCGAGATCGGCCTTGATGTCGGCGACGACGATCCGCGCACCTTCCCGTGCCATCGCCCGCGCCATGCCGCGGCCGATGCCTTCGCCGGCGCCGGTGATCAGCGCCGTGCGGCCGGCGAGCCTCTTCTCCTCAAGCGGCACGCTTGGTCTCCCCGGCCTGAAGCTCGTTCGCCAGCGCCTGCGGCACGCGGATCGGATGGAACAGCAGCTGCTGGCCCATGGTCTTGGCGACCGGATCGAGCCGCGGCGAGCTGTTGATGCCGCCGTCGAGCGACTCGTGAACGACGAAGTTGAGCGCGTGGAGCCCCGGCAGATCGTAGCGGTCGACCCGTGCGCGGGCCGCATCGGCGAACTGGTGGCGATACCATGCCGCCACCGCGTCGGGCGTCAGCGTGGCGCGGATCCAGGGCAGATAGTCGGGCCGGCGGGCGATGATGCCGACATTGAACAGATTGCCCTTGTCGCCGCTCCGCGCCCAGGCGAGCGCGATCAGCGGCACCTCGGCCTCGGCCCCCTCCGGCGCCGGCTGGACGGCGGGGCGGATGAGCACGGACGGCTCCAGCCGCACGCCCGCCACGTCGGGCAGCGCGATCGTCTCGCCGCCTATGGTGAGGCGCGGCGTCGCCTTGCCCTTGTCGAGCAGGAACAGGTGCAGCTCGGTGAGCGGGACCACCTGGGTCGAAAGGTTGATCGAGGTGCCCGGCGACATGGTGGAGGCGGCGTTGTGCTGCTCGCGCGCGAACAGCTCGGCGGCTTCGCGCTCGGGATGGTCGACGACGATGCGGACCAGCACCTCGCGGCTGTCGATCGGGCGCTGCTGCGCGCCGAAGCTCGCCTCCGATCCGATCACCGTGTGATAGGTGCGGGTGAAGGGCCCGAGATTGCGCCCGCGCATCAGGTCGGCGGTGCGTTCCAGGATCGATTCCGCGTGGCGCTTCGCCTTGGCGCCGGCCTCCCAGCCGACGATCGGGGTCAGCGCGCTCGCCCGCCAGCCGGCGTCATAGGTGACGCACACCTTGTAGCTCGGCGTCGGCGGCAGGCCGCGCGCGCCGCTCACCTTGACGCGGTTGGGGCCGATTTGCTCGATCTTCACCGTGCTCATGTCGGTGACGACGTCGGGCACGATATAGGCCTGCGGATCGCTGACCTCGTAGAGCAGCTGCTCGGCGACCGAGCCGACCGAGACCAGGCCGCCGGTGCCCTCCGGCTTGGTGATGATCAGGCTGCCGTCGGCATGGCATTCGCCGATCGGATAGCCGATATGCGCCCAGTCCGGCACGTCGCGCCAGTCGGTGAAGGTGCCGCCCGTCACCTGCGCGCCGCATTCGAGCAGGTGGCCGGCGACGGTGCCGGCGGCGAGCAGGTCGTGATCCTCGGGCTTCCAGCCGAATTCGTGGATGAGCGGGCCGAGGGTGAGGGCGCTGTCCACGACGCGGCCGGTGATCACGATATCCGCGCCGCGGTTCAGTGCCTCGGCGATCGGGAAGGCGCCGAAATAGGCGTTGATGCTGGTGATATGCTCGGGCAGCTCCGCGCCGGAGAACATGTCCTTGGGCGCCAGCGCGCGGATCTCATCGATCCGGTCGCGCAGATCGTCGCCGTCGACGACCGCGACCGTGATCGCCACGCCCTGCTCGGCGGCCAGCTTCTCCACCGCGCGGGCGAGGCCGTGCGGATTGACGCCGCCCGAATTGGCGACGACACGGATGCGGCGGGCGGCAAGCTCGCGCAGATGCGGGCCGACGTGGACGGTCAAGAAGTCGGTGCCGTAGCCGGTGTCCGGATCGATCTGGGCCATGCGGCCGAACAGGCCCATCGAGCCTTCGGCCAGATAATCGAACACCAGATAATCGAGCTGCGGCGCCGTCAGGAGCTGCGGCACCGCCATCGCGCTGTCCATGAAGAAGGCCGATGCGCCCCCGATGCGAACCACCTTGTCCTGCATGCCATCCTCTCGTCCGGTTATCCGAATGACGGTCGGTTTGGCGGAGGGGGTGGGGGAGGTCAAGTGGGTTGCCGGAATGAGCGGCCTCGCGTGCGGGCTGCCGGTGGTGTTAACATGTCGTTGGACTCGGGCTCTTTCTTCGTCATCCCGACTTGCGTCGGGATGACGTGGAAAAAATGCGTCCGAGACACTGTGCGAATAGCGCAGCCCGCCTGGCGGAGAGGTTCAAGAAGGCCGTTCACCTCCTCCCCGGCGCGAGAGATGTCTTTTCGTTCACGATGGTCTAATCCCTTCCGTGGGAGGGCGGATATGGCAGGGCTTCTGAAGGCGCTGATGCGCGATCTCGAGGCGCCGATCGAGGCGCGGGGGTTCGGCACCGGTTGGTTCGCGGGCTTCTTCGCTATCCTGCTCGGCTTTGCCGGGCTCGGCATGGTGCTGGCGCTGCGCTATCCCGACTGGCTCGGCACGCCGGCGCTCGCGGCGGTGAAGGACTGGGAAGGCTTTCGCCCGGTCGTCCACGCGACCATCCTCGGTTCCTATGCGCTGGCGCTGATCAGCCTGATCCTGCGGCCGCGCAAGGCGCTAGGGTTCACCGCGTTGATCCTTGCGCTGATCGCCGGGCTGCTCGGCGGATCGGGGGCGGAGGCGCGCGAGGTGCATGATTGGGGCATCTTCTTCGGCCTCGATTTCTTCGTGCTCAACCTCGTCATGACGGGGCTGATCTTCGCGCCGATCGAGCGCTTCCTGCCGCATCGCGCCAAGCAGCGGCTGTTCCGTACCGAGTGGCGCGAGGACCTGTTCTATTATCTGGTCAGCTCGATGATGGTGCAGGCGCTGACCTTCCTCGCCTTCGCGCCGTCCAAGGCGGTGCTGAGCGTCAGCGGCGGCTTTGCCGGCTTCCGGGCGCTGGTGGGATCGCAGCCGCTGGTGCTGCAGGTGATCGAGATCATGCTGCTCACCGATCTGGTGCAATATTGGTTCCACCGCGCGTTCCACCGCGTGCCCTTCCTGTGGGGATTCCATGCGGTGCATCATTCGGCCAAGGCGATGGACTGGCTGGCCGGCGCGCGCATGCATTTCTTCGAGATCGCGGCGCTGCGCGGCGTGACCGCGATCCCGATGATGACGCTGGGCTTCACCCCCACCGCGCTGCAAATCTATATCGGCCTGGTCTATGTCTATTCCTCGCTGCTCCACGCCAATCTGCGCGGCGATTTCGATCGGCTCGGGCGTTTCGTGGCGACGCCGCGCTTCCACCATTGGCATCATGGGCTGGAGAAGGAGGCGGTGGATGTGAATTTCGCGATCCACTTCCCGTTCCTCGATCGGGTGTTCGGGACCTATTATTATCCGGCGGGGCGCTGGCCCGAGGGCTATGGCGTGCCGGAGCAGGTGCCGAATGGCTATGTGGCGCAGTTTCTCTATCCGTTTCGGCGGAAGGGGTAGCGTGGATCATGTTCCACCTATTTACGCGATCATCTGGTACTTGCTCGTGTTCGCTTTTTGGCCGCGTGCTTGTATTTGGATATATAAGATTAAGGGATCTAGAAATTATATTGGTGAATTATCTTTACTCGTTACTGCGCTCATCCTTGCCACGTATTTGGGTAGGCAGCTGTATCAAATAATTGGATTTGCGGGCGTTGAGCCCCTTGAAGTCCAGACGACGGGATCGATTGTGGGTATGTCGGCCGGAAAATCAGGGCTTCGCGCTATCGTGAAAATAAGCCCTGATTCTCGCGAGATCTGGGTAAGTGTAACGAGCGATCTTTTCGATAGATTGGATGCGGTTCGGTATCCCGGACGCGATTGCTTGAAAATGACTGTTCAAACAGGTCGATTTGGTATTCGCCGAGCTGTCGCGCCTAGACATTTCGGACGCCCGATAGATTTGGATCAACTCGAATCTTGTCCTCCGGACGTTGCTTCATGGAGCGCTCGCTGAGCGATATTGTCTTTCCTGCATGGCGATCCGCCATCGCGTCGGCGAGCGGCCATGCCATCGCTGGAATGCCCGCCGGAACGCGCCGCCATCGCTGAAGAACAGGCGCTGCGCGATCTCCGTGATCGAGAGGCGATGGTCGGCGAGGAGGCGGGCTGCGGCCTCGCGCCGTGCCTCTTCCTTGAGGTGGGACAGCGACGTTCCCTCCGTCGCGAGGCGGCGTTTCAAGGTGGCGATGCTGATGCTGAGCTGCTGTCCGAGGCGCGCCGCGGTCGGCAGCGGCTCGCCGCTGGCGAGCGCGGTGACGAGCAGGCGGGCGATGCGTTCGGAGAGCGGCATATGCTTCGACTGGGGCTGCTCCAGGTCGAAGGGGAAGGCGGCGATGAACGTCTCCAGCTCGGCGGGGCTGCGGACGATGGGGCGATCGAGGCAGGCGGCGGGGAAATGGAGGGCGTTTTCGGGCGCGTCGTGATGGATGGCGTGCGGCATCAGCCAGGCGGTGGTGGTCGCGCTCAGCAGCGGGGCGTAGCGCATCTCGACGCGGAACAAGGGGATGGCTTCCCCGATCAGCCAGCCGAACAGGCGGTGATAGGTGGCGAGGCCGGTGAGATCGGACAGATAGGCGCAGGCGTTGCGGTGCTGCCGCTGCGTCGCCATGCGCAGGCGGGCGATGCCATCCTCCACGGTGAGGTCGAACCGGGCCAGACGCGGCCCCAGCAGCAGCGCGAACTGGTCAGCGCGGGCGATCGCGTCGCGCATCGTGCGGGCGGTGATCACGCAGTGGCAGAGCATGTCGATGCCGAGCTTGGTCAGCGGCTCGCGCCCTTCCTGGCGGGCCGCGGCGGCGTCCAGCGCCCAGGTGCAATGGGCGTAGAGCCGGGCGAACTGGGCGTGGCTCAGCGGCTCCCGGCTCGCCGAAGGCTCGAGCGCAGCGGGGCCGAGCAGCGCGGGGGTGAGCGGTGACAGCCCTGCCTCGCGCAGGATCCGCGCCGGATCACCACCGTGCTGGCGCACCAGCCGGAGCAGATCGCGCGCGATCGCCGCCGAGGCGCGGCCAGGGGCCGGGCGTGAGAGATGTTTCTTCGGGGTGAGCCGTTCAGTCATGGGTTTTGAGCCTTTAGGCTGTTTCCGCGTGAAGGGCGATGGGGGACAGAAGGGCAGGAGACGAGGGAGGATCGATTGGCGGACGCGGAACGGACCATGGCCGGCGGCGCGGACATGGGAGACATCTTCTCGCCCGTCCGGCTGGGCGCGCTCGACCTTTCCTGTCCGCCGTCAGCACCAATGGCACAGATTTGAGGTTGTGATTTAAGGAGGGTTGGGGCTTCGTCGTAGTGACGAAGGAACGAAGATGAAGGCCCAACCCTCCTTGAAAAAATCGCCGACCAAGGCC
>Ga0180222_1001012_pt1 | contig 33504 bp, 36 predicted proteins | sample eDN5th37CKraftOP_FD_151336 | JGI IMG/M metagenome (GOLD analysis project Ga0180222, IMG submission 151336) | Enriched Organic Plus compost microbial communities from Emeryville, California, USA - eDNA 5th pass 37_C Kraft OP (version 2) (version 2) ...
ACAGCACCCGGCGGCGACCGATGCGGTCGCCAAGGCTGCCGAATACGAAGCCGCCGAGCGGTCGCATCACGAAGCCCACCGCGTAGATCGCGAATGTTGCAAGCAGTGCCGCAGCCGGATCGGTGTTCGGGAAGAACAGCTTGGCAATGATCGCCGCCGAATAGGCGTAGACGACGAAGTCGTACCATTCGACGAACTGACCGACGGCCGCGGACGTTAAAACGCGCCGCAGCCCGCTGTCGGCAGCGCTGGCGGCAGACCGGGGATCTGACAGCGTCGACATGCTCGATTCGATCGTCATTGTGCCTTCTCCATAATGTGCTTCGTGACTGACACGGTCTCACGCGACGCCGGAGAGTGATGGCCGAACGGTTCGGCCGGCTGGACGACGGCGTAGCGGCGGTGCTGCAGACACGGCACAACCTCGCGGACCTCCCGCAGACGCGCGGCTTCGAGTTTTGCGACGGCAATGCCTTCGTTGCCCACCACCGTGGCGGCGATCAGACCACCCGGATCGACAATCATGCTGAGACCGACCGACAACGGGGCCGGCTGGCAGGCCGCGGCGACATAACAGGTGTTTTCGATGGCGCGGGCGCGGATCAGCGTCTCCCAGTGCAGTTCCTTGAGCGGGCCGGCGACCCAGCCAGCCCCCAGCAGCAGCACATCCGCGCCGCGGTCGATCAACACCCGGGCCATTTCGGGGAAGCGCAGATCGTAGCAGTTCATCACGCCGAACCGCAGGCCGCCGAGATCGAAGGTGCAAAGCTCCGCGAAGTCCGGGAGGAGCGGCGCGGGCTGGTTTTTCGCGGACTCCCGATATTGGAACGCATCATAGAGATGCAGCTTCTCGTAGCGGCCACGGAGCGTGCCGTCGGCACCAGCGACAATGAAGGTGTTGCGGGAGAGCGGACCGCCGCCATCCGAATACATGCCGATCACGAGCGTCAAACCGGCACGCTGCGCGATTCCGCGGATTGCATTCTCAAAGCGCGTGCCGTCGCGGCGGGCGACCACTGCCAGTTCTTCGGCCGAAGCGGTGAAAGCATACATCGACGCTTCGGGGAAGACCGCGATCGCGGCGCCCTGCGCCCGAGCAGCTTCGGCAAGACGCTCGATCGTCTCAAGATTGGCAGAAACATCCGCGATCGCGGCGAATTGCGCGACCGCGACGCTGACCGCCGACGATGCAATGGACGATGGCTGGCTCATGATTCCGTTTCCGAACCCTTCTGCGCCTCCTTCATCAACGGGAGCGGCGCTCAATCCCTGCAGCTTGACCGCAATCCCGCATCCAAGTCTAATATCAATCGGACATCATTTGATAATCTTAAAGCATCAATGTCAGTCTACGATCTCACCCAGTTGCGCTACTTCATGGCCGTTGCGGCAACCCTCAACTTTCGACGCGCCGCCGAACAGCTCAACGTGGCGCAACCCGCCGTCAGCCGCGCCATCCAGCAACTCGAGAGCCGGCTCGGGTTCGAGCTTCTCCACCGCACCACGCGGCGCGTGACCTTGACACCTGCCGGTGCTGCGTTCGCCAAGCAGGCCGGTGACGCCATGCAGCAGCTGGAGCAGGCCGTTCGTAACGCCAAGCAGATCTCAACCGGCACCGCCGGCGAAATTATCCTCGGCTACTCGGCGCAGGCGGCGAATGGTGTGATGCCGGAGATCGTGGTCCGCTTCCGCGCTGCATTTCCCAATGCACAGGTGGGGCTCTATTCGCTCGCGTCGGATGAGCAAGTCGCCGCGCTTCTCTCAGGGCGGACCGATGTCGGATTCATGCTGGCGGAGGCCTGCAGAGCGCCGCTCGAGCATATGGTCATTGCACGCGAGCGCTTCGTGGTGCTGCTGTCGAAATTTCATCCGCTCGCGAAGCGGGCGTCGATCAGCATCGCCGACCTCGCCGATGTTCCCTTTGTCATGGGAACGCCGAAACGCTGGGCCACCTTCCGCTCGCTGGTCGACAATATGTGTCTCAAGGTCGGCTTCCTGCCAAATGTGCGGGAGGAAGCCGACGACGTGCCGGTGTTGTTTCAGCTCTTGTCGCTGCAGCGCGGGGTCACGATCTACGGCGCGCCCGTCACCCCTTCGCTTCCGCCGGATATCAAGGCCGTCGCGATCAAGGACGATTTCGCGACCTTCAACCTTGCCATCGCCTGGCGGAAAGATGCTTCGCCGCTGGTGCGAGCCTTTATCGAGATCGCACGCGCGGCGAAGAACGGCACGGCGAGGCGGTGACGACCGCCACGCCTTGCACCGGTCCGCAGGTGGCTTAACGGTGCGGATGCGGGCGCGATCCGTGCCGGAATCCGCTCCGGTAGGAATAGCTCCCGCTGTCCCGGAAGCGCGGAGTCCGGTTAGCCTGGGGATGCATTGCCCGCTGCACGCCGTAATGGCCCCGCGGCGCATGGCCGAAACGCGTGCCATGGCTGTGGCCATAACGCATGCTTGGCCGCGCAGCGTAGCGATAGGTCGCGTAGGGACGATAGCCATAGCGCAGGGCGGCCGGACGGGCGCGATGACGCCAGCGGTAGCTGGTGATCGCCGGTCCGCGCCATGCCGGTCCCCCATAGGAATAGTGGGTGTAGGGATCGGCATAAGGGCCGCCGGTATAGCCGTAATAGTGGCCACGCCAGCCAGTCACTGTCCGCTCCTGATAGAACGGGCGCGGCGCGAACTGGCCGGGACCATCATAGACCGGCCCCTGATTGACCCAGTAATATTGCGGGGACGGCACGGCGAGCCGCTGATACGGGATGTATTCGACGTAGTAAGGGCTGCTGCCGCACGGGCTGACGGCGACGGGCGCACAAGGACTCCCGCATGGGCCGTCAAACAGACCGCCTCCGCACGCCATTGCCGGCGCCGTTCCAAGCGTCGCGACGGCCAAGGCCGCGACCATTCCCGATAACATGTGACGCATTACGCTCTCCTGTTGGTGCTTTTTGATGCTCTTGGTTCATGAATGGGGATCGGGCCGATGCGGCAGCGTGTGCGGTCCTTGCGGCCCGAGATCATGCGGGGCTTCGATCACCACCGGCGGATAGGTCGGAACCGGGGCTGGTGCCGGCGGTGCCGACTCAACCGACCACGACCGCCGGTAGCTCTCCGCCTGTGGCGGCAGACGGCGGTTCGGCGGCGGCTCCTTTTCGAGCCGGCCATAGCCCGGCATCCGGCCCGCGCTGGGATAGTAGTGGCCAATGCGACGCCGCCGGACGGGGCGGCCGCCATAGACGGTCGGCTGCATATGCGCGTTCTTGGCGAGGCCCCAGTCGCTCTCGACCACGGCATAGGATGCGTCGACGCCATCGATGATCACAGGCACTCCCGGACGCCCGGGAATGACCCGTGAAAAGCCGTCATTGGCCGACGCCGTGACCGACGTGCCCATCATCAGGATTGCCGCGCAGACCGCACGCATCACCGGATCTCCGAACAGACGGGTCATCATAACGGAACCCGCGATCGCGAGGGTTAAGGCGGGCTGGTCTTCTTCCGGTAAGCCTAACAGGTAAGGTTTCGAGGCATGGCAATTGGGCGATTCGCGGCGACGGATCGTTAACGAGGGAGTTTTTCGGGCCTCCGGCCAAAGCCGCGCAGCGGACTTGTCGTGGCGGATTTACACTGCTAGCAGTCAGCGCAGCAGCCGGCTTAGCTCAGCGGTAGAGCAGCGGTTTTGTAATCGGAGGGCCTGGAGGCGAGAATGCGAATCGGATCATGCGCTTAAGCGGCGCGCGGTCCGACCGAGTACCGAATAGGCACCGGAAACGGTGTCCGCAGGGGCCGGATTAGCTCAGCGGTAGAGCAGCGGTTTTGTAAACCGAAGGTCGGGGGTTCAATCCCCTCATCCGGCACCATTTCTCTTAATCGCGATACCAGACATGGGCGCTTCCGAGAGGCATATGCGCTTTACTAGGTGAGGGCCTTTTCGCCGATCTTCCATCTCGGAGGCAAGAGCATTGAGAATGTCGGGAGTAATGGAACATTCCCACACGACCCGCACCGTCCAGCCGGCCGCCTCCAATGCAGATACAGCTTTGACGTCCCGAACTTTCGTCGCCTTGATTTTATTTACCCAAAACTCGGTCCTCGTCGCAGGTATGGTCGCTCGCCGGCAGCCTTCGTGACCGTGCCAGAAGCAGCCGTTCACAAAGATCACCGTCCGAAGGGACGGAAACACCAGATCGGGCTTTCCCGGCAGATCGGTTCGGTGCAACCGGAACCGAAATCCTCGTGCATGCAAAAAGCGACGAACAAGAAGTTCCGGCTGCGTGTTTTTCGACCGGACCCGCGCCATGACTTCGCTTCGCTTCTTGACGTCGAAAACATCCACGGCTTTTCCGTTCCCACAATCGAGTGTTATTGCCCCTTCTCTGACTTGATTAGCGAGTTCCAAGGCGTGCAATGCGTTCGGTCGAGGACCATATCTCGAAATCCACCCCCCTTCCAGGACGATCCGGATCATGAAATGATGTTTTCATGATCCGGAGTCGCGCCCCCATGCCCGCCAAACGACCAATCTCGTTGCAGGACGATTCTGGCGCTGAAGGCGCCGCTGATGACGTTCCTCTGCAGGTGAATGTTCCCCGCCGGATAAAGCGAGCGCTGGACATGCGGGCCGCTGAGACGGGGCAAACGAAGCGGAGCATCGTGCTCGAGGGCCTTCGCCGGCTGGACTTCGATCTTACGGATGCCGAGGTTGCCGGACCACGAGGTACGCGGCGCCGCTGAATCCAAAAGGTTGGGACACAGACCGGGGGCAAGGATGTCTGGCAATAAGTATGTAATGACGATTTCCAGGATGACCGTCGATAAGCTCGGCGTGAAACTGTACGATCGTGTCTCCGCCGTCATCGCCGAACTTGTTGCAAATGGATACGACGCCGACGCCACCGAAGTGACCGTTGAAGCCCCCATGGGTGCGATGTTGGCTTCACTGTCAAAGGGAGTGGTCACCGATTCCGGATACACCATAAAGGTGAGCGATAACGGGTGTGGGATGCCGCCCGAGGTCGTCAACGCATTCTACCTTAAGGTGGGCGGGGAACGTCGCAAAGATCCGCTGAGAGGTGATCGCAGCAAGAAGTACAATCGCCGTGTCATGGGACGAAAGGGCGTCGGCAAGCTCGCACCGTTCGGAATCTGCAACTCAATAGAAGTTATCTCGTCGGGCGGCGAGGTAGTCGACGGAGTCGATCAGCACGGTAAGCCGGCGAAGGGCTACAAGACAGCCCATTTTACTATGAAACGCAATGAAATCCTCTCCGAGAATGATGCTCCCTATGCTCCTGTCGTGGGGCCGCTGGACGATACAGTCCAGCCAGCGTCCGGTTCTACCTTCATCATGACCGATTTCATACGTCGCCAGGTGCCTGATATGGCGTCGTTCTCGCGGCAACTCGCTCAACGTTTTGGCATGGCTACCGCCAACTGGAAAATACGTTTGGTCGACGGAAATTTGGCTCCTGGGACAGATGGGCGCGAGCAGATCGTCGGCGACTTCCGAATCGACACGATGCCCAACACGAAGTTGACGCTAAGCGGGCCGACCACGGAAGCCGTTGAGATTTCAGAGAGAAGCAAGTTCAGCGCGGTTGGGGAAGATGGCGCCCCGGTCGCAGGAGCGGAAGCTGGCTTTGTCTTTACTGACGGGAGATTTTACCCGGTTACCGGCTGGGTCGCCTATGCCAAAGAATCCTACCGTGACGAATTGATGGCCGGAATCCGCATCTATTGCCGGGGCAAAATCGCGGCACAGACGGCCGTCTTTAACCGCAAGTCAGGGTTTACCGGCGAGTACAATGTCAGAAGCTATTTGGTGGGAGAACTCCACGCAGACTGGCTGGACGAGGACGAGGATCTTATTCAGACCGACCGGCGTGACATCCTGTGGTCCGATGAACTCGGCCAGGAATTTGAGCGCTGGGGACAGAAAATCGTCGAGCTGATTGGAACTCAGGCTCGTGAGCCGCTTAAAAAGAAGGTTTGGGAGGAATTTCTTGAGACTGGTGATGTAAAGAACAAAGTAGATGCGGCCTATCCGGGTGATCGCTGGAAGCCCGTGCGCGATACAACAATGAAGCTGGCGAAGCTCATGGGTGAACGGCTGCGTCCCGGCGAAGCCAAAGATCAGGAGCATGTCGATTCCCTGGTCCAGCTAAGTCTGATGCTCGGCCCGCACGTCCAGCTCGATGAAGCGTTGAAGGAAGCAGCGAGCGAAGATCGGGCTCCGATCGCCGTGATGGCGACGATCTTGCGCACGGCCCGAGTTGCCGAGCTTTCCTCATACGGGATGATTGCCGAAAAGCGTGTTCGAGTGATCGAAAGGATCATCGAACTTAAGGACGACGGCGCGTCTTTGGAGCAGGCTCTGCAAGATTCAATAGAGGAAGCTCCATGGCTAATCAATCCATTGTGGTCACCCATAACCGCAAATCAGTCTCTCTCCACGCTAAAAACTGAATTTGAAAAATTCTTTAAGAAAGAGACAGGGCAAGATATCATACTTAATAATTTTGAGGATAAAGCTGCTACGAAACGTCCAGATTTCGTTCTTTCGGCAGATGATTTCGGCTTGCAAATTATTGAGATCAAAAAACCGGAACACAAGCTCAAGAACGACGAGTGGGACAGAATACAAGTCTATATTGAGCAAATGGGGCGTTTTATAAATCTTCCTGGACATGAAGAATTTAAGAGAATTTACAAGGGATTTACCGTAACTCTTGTATGCGACGAAATTGGCCTTACAGGAGCGCAGCTTAAGGCCTTCGAGTCGTACAAGAATGACAGAGAGGTGGAGCACATCACATGGACCGCCTTTCTGAGAAGGACGCAACACATGCACAAGGAGTTTCTCGCAGAAGCTGAGCGGCAGCGGCAACTGGCGGTGAAGGTATGACGAGCTGCGATTTTACCGCCGTCGAGGTGTTCGCCGGCGGAGGTGGACTTGCCGTAGGTTTGCGTGAAGCCGGGTTTCGAACCGTGGCGGCAGTGGAGGTCGAGCCCCACGCCGCAGCGACCTTTAAAGCCAATCATCCCAACGTTCAGGTTTTCAGACAGGACGTGCGAACGGTGCACGGCGGAATGATACTTCCGCTGGCAGGCGGTCGCGTGGATGCGCTCGCGGCATGCCCGCCGTGTCAGGGCTTCTCAAGCCTCACGTCGAAGTGGCAAAAAGACGATCCTCGCAACTCCCTTGTGGCCGAGGTTGGCCGTCTTGCCGACGAGCTTCGCCCGCGAGCGATTATGCTTGAGAATGTTCCCGGCCTTGCCCAAAAAGGCAAACCCCTCTTTGACGCGCTCATCCAACAACTGGAAGAGCTGGGTTACCAAACCAACTGGTCCGTGCTTCAGGTGGCCGATTACGGTGTGCCGCAAAAGCGTCGACGCCTTGTGCTTCTGGCCGGGCTGGGTTTTCGCATTGAGATGCCAAACCCCACCCATTCTCGAACCGGTGCAAATAGTCTTCCTCGTTGGCGAACCGTTCGAGATGCGATCGGGGGCATGGATAGTCCTATAACCTTTGTCGATGCAAAGGATCACGGGGGTGCTCAAGCCGCCGACTGGCATGTGGTCAGAAAAATGTCTCCACAAAATCTGGAGCGTCTAAAAAGGGCAAAGCCGGGTGGGAGTTGGCGCGATATTCCGGAAGAACTACGCGTCTCGTGCCATCAGAATGGCTACACTGGCTTTCCAAACGTATACGGCAGAATGGTTTGGGATGAACCATCCGTAACGATCACCGCTGGCTGTACGACCTTAAGCAAAGGCCGGTTTGGACACCCGGAGCAAGACCGCACCATCTCACTGCGTGAAGCCGCCCTTTTGCAGACATTCCCGGCTGACTACCGCTTTGAAACGCCGCATTTCGAGCGCGCATGCGAAATCGTTGGAAATGCTCTTCCTTGCATATTTGCCGAGGCTATTGCTCGGCAAGTATACCGCGCTCTCACAGAGCGAACAGAGCCTATGAGTTTGGCTGGCTAATGGGCTCACATTAATCTGTGAGCGCGCTGAGCATCCTGTCGGCACGCACGAGCTGGTCCTCGTTCAGGCGGGACAGCTTGGTTTCAATCTTCGAAAGGATGCGTGTCCTCTCGCTGTCGGTCGTGACGATCAGGCCGACGCCGAAGAAGACCACCTCCGGCACATCCAAAATCTCGGACAGCTTCTCGATCGTCGCGAAGGAGGGCGAGGCAATCCCGCGTTCGATCTTGCTGATCATCTCGGTCGAGAGCGCCACCTTCTCGGCAAGCTCCGCCTGCGTCAGGTGCTTGGCCTTCCGATGATGACGCAGGTTTGTTCCGAAAACGACTGCAAGCGACACGCTGTACCTCCGAATGCCCGACATTCGGAGGCGAGGCGAGGCAACAGAAGGAAACGGCGTTGCGATCACGCCATAACTCGCAATATAAATGCGACTCCTGTATGAATCGTCTAATAGCTGCGAATTATGCTCGATTGGCTCTGGCTCGCCCTAAAATGGCTGGCTGTCGCGGTGGCAGTTTCGCCCATCGTGATCGGCATCGGCTGGGCCGTGATCGAGGGATCGATCCTTCCTCGCCTCGTTCCCCGCGCGGAGATCGAGGCCATGGCCGACGAGGTGATGCGCGATCACCCCGACGATCCCGAGGAAGCCGCTTTCATCGAGGAGCATGCCGCTTGGCATCGGAGTTTGAGCTTTGAGCAAGGCAAGTGGCACCGCGTCCGCAAACTGATCAGGAAGCGGCTTCTTGCCGGCGATCTTCCGCCCGCCGCCTGAGCGGCACGTTCTCGCCGCGCCTTCGCATCTTGCTTGCGTACCACCTGACCGACTTCTCGCTCGCCTTGGCGCCCTCGACCAGACGGTTTACCTCGGCGGCGACGGCCGCGTAGGTCCAGTCGGGGTGCTCGGCGATCAGCCGCTCGGCGAGCCTGCCGATGCCGCGTCCACGGCTCGACGCGGCGGCCTGTGGTTGCTTCGGAGGCTTCGGACCTGACTTGCCCGAGCCGAAGAGCGTCGAAGGTCTCGGCGGCCACCGGAATGCGTCCGGATCAAGCTCGTACTTGGCGACAAGCTCCTCGGCCTTTTCGAACGCGGCGGCGGCCTCCTCGGCCGTGCAGCCGTTGGCCTCGGTCTTCAATAGAAGCGCCTCGATGCGCCGCTTCACCAGCGGCAATTCCTTCCTCTGCGACATGACGAAACCTCCAACGGCAGGATGCCGATGGAGGCCAGCATGTCGCGGAGGGGAGCGCCCGCGAGCCGGACCAAGGCGAAGAATTTCTCGAAGCCAGGGGGCTCGCGGAGGCCGGTGAACGCGACACGATGAAGGAGGAAAAGCCGAAGGAGACAGAGAATGACCGCCGCGAAGACATACTACGCCGTGATGGCGACAGGACAAGAAACGCCGATCGACGACGTCCGAAACCGCCTGTTCGCGATCCTCGGCGAGCCGGCGACGTTCCGGCTCCTCTCCTATACGACGAAGCCGTCCGGCATCATCACGCACCATATCGCGGAATTGAAGTTCGTCACCGACGCCGGCGACGACCGGCTCGACCTCATCGAGGCGGCCGAGCTCGAAGACTGAGCGGCAGGCTCAATCTTCGACCACCTTTGCACCGCGCACCGTCCGCAGCCCCTCCATCACCGCAATCTGCACGAAGCCGGCCGGCGCCTGCTTCGAGTGGCCGTCGTTCAGCGGCCGGATGTGGGGCGCGTTGTTCGTGACGTGGATTTCGCGGTTGGTGTGGATGTCGAACGCCTCGATGGTTGGAGCGCCGGCTTCGATCGTCGCGGCGGCGTTCTCCTCCGCCGTCGAGCCGGCCTTGCCCGGCACGCGGGCCGGAAACACCCCCTCGAATGCCCGGTCGAGCTCCGGCGTCCAGTTCGAACGGGCGAGGCCTGTGTCCACCGGCGTGTTCTCGACAGCCGACTTGAGCACCGCCTGCGCGCAGTCCTTCACCGCCCGCTCGACGCTGCCCTCGACTTGAACGGCGATGCGGTTCATCCTCCTCGCGAAGTCGTCCAGTCCGGCCATCCTATTCCCTCCTGTCAGTGTGTTCGTGCGAGGTTTATCTCGCGCTGCGCGCGGCCGACGAGCAACGCCATCAACGGATCGCCGTCCACCAGGTAAGGCCTCAGGCGTGGGTGGATCGCACCGGCGTGCGCGTCCACCGGCCACGGGCCGCGGACGAAGACGAGCACGTTGGCTGCGCCCGACGCTGCCGGGACGACGACGGGGCGGTAGCCGACATCGATGAGCCTCTCGGCGTGGGCGATCTCCATATAGATGAGACCGTCGTCGTAGTAGTCGCGGCCGAGCCCGGCCTCCTCGGCCAAATCCCTCAACTGGACGACCGGCCTGCCCGCGAGCAGGCGGGCGAGCTTCGCGGCCATGGTCACACCCCTCCGAGGTAGGAGCCGCCCTGGTCCATGCTCGGCCAGGTCGTGCCGTGGCGCGAGCCGACCGGCAGGCCGTGGACGAAGACGGCGGGCGCGTCGGTGAGCTCGACGCAGGCCCAGCCGAGCAGCGCGTTGTTCTCCCCGATGAGGGCCTCGGCGTCGATGCGGGCCGCGAGCGGCGTGGGGCCGGACGCGACGGCGAAGTTCAGCCGGTCGGCGCGGCGCTGCTCCTCCCGGGCCGGATAGAAGGCGTATGCGGGCATAGCTCAGTCCTCCTGTTCTGCAAGTTGGTCGAGGGCGGCTTCGGGGACGCCGAGTTCGGAGCGCTCGCGGGCGCGGAGCGCGAGGCCGATGCCGCGCTCGCCGGAGCTTCGGCCGGTCTCGAAAGCGCGGTCCTCGATCATCGCCCGTGCGGCGATGTCCTCGACCTCCATGATGGCGCCCTGCACGGCGCGGAACTCGTCGCCGACGATGAGGTCCGCGAGCTCCTGCGGCGAGAACGGCCGCTCGGCATGGGAAATGCGCTGGACGCGGGCCACGAGGACGGCGGCGAGCTCCCGGTCCTTCGTGGAGACAGCGAGCGCGGCGAGGCTCGCCAACTCGACGTCGCCGGAGTGTTCGAGCTGCTGCATCAGGCGGGAGCGGCGCTCGCCGCCCAGCCCCTCGCGCATCAGCATCTGGACGCTGGAATTGTAGTGGGCCTTCGCATCGGCCACCTCGCGGCGGACAGCGTCGAGGCTCCGAAGCCGCGCCAGCCGGTCGTCGCGGCTCGACCGCTTCAACTCGGCGCGCAGTCCGCCGAGGGCGCGGGAGAGGACCTGCATCCGCTGCGCGGTCGGGAGGTCGGACAGCGTGGCGTCGAGCTCTTGCCGGCGCTTTGCCACGCGCCCGTTCATCTCCGCGAGTTGGCGGGCGTGCTGCGCGCCGAACTCGCGCGCCCGGCCGAGCGCGTCGCGGATGTCCGTCACGGACCTCCAGGGATGCGTCAGGGTGGGCGGGGACTTCTTCTGTGCCATGGCTTCATCCTTCGTCGCGGCGCGTCACGCCCCGCGGGGCCGGATGACCCCGGCGCGGGACCATCCCGCAGGCGTCCGCCTTCAGTCAGGCTGCTGGACCGGCCCATCGGCCGGTCCGTAGACGAGGATCACGATGCGACGAGAGACGATCGGCGCGGACCAGCGTCCGCGCCGATCGACGCGCTCACTTGCCGAGCAGCTTCTTCGCCCAATTCTTGCGATACGCTTCCGGCATCTCGCAGGTGAGCAGGTCGAGCGCCGCGTGCCCCGGCCCCTTCTCCTCCTGCAAGATGCGCAACCCGGCCCATACGGTCGCCGCCGCGAGATTCGCCCGCTGCGTTCCGATGCCCGCGAAGCGCTTCATGTCCTCGCGTGACGGCTTGATCGAAATCGCGGAGCTCATGCGGCACCGTCGGCGCCGATCGCATTCATCAGATCAGCGGCTGCCTTCGCGGCCGCGCGCCCGGCGCTGCGCCTTGCCTTCGCCTTTGCCGCGCGAAGCCTACCGAGCCGCTTGTGCTCGGCGCGCTCGTGCTCGGTCGCGTCCTCCTTGGGATCGACCAGACCGAAAGTGAGGATCGCCCAATCCTTCAGATAGGTCGAAGAGATCGACTCCTCGGCCAAAGCGCAGAGGAGCGAGGCGTCGCGCACCCTCTCGTCAAACGCCTCCATGTGAGCGATCACGCTGCCCGCAAGCACCGCGGAGAGGTGATCGACCTCATTGGCCGTAAGATTTGCGGTCTCGGCGTCCATCGCCCGCATCGCCCGATCGACATGCTCGACCGTCACTACGATCTTCGGCAGACCGTCCCAAAAAGCCGAATTGCTAACCATTTCCGTTCTCCTTCGCTCGCGCTGCACCGTTGCAGGCGTGCGAAATGGATGCCGAAAATCCGCGGGCCGGTCTATAATTATAGCGTTTACAATGGCTTAGTGATAGGCGAAAGTGTCCACATGCCAAACGACGAACACGTACCGCCCGCATATCGCCATCAGATCGGCCGCAAGTACCGATCGCCGCAGAACGGCGCTTACGTGAGGCGGCGCCCCATCGTGATCGAGTACGTCCGATCACTCGCACTCAAGGGCGAAGTCGTGACCACCGAGAAGATTCGGCGCATGCTTGAAGCCTTGGAGAGGGGATACGCCCTCAATTCGAAGGCGATCAGCAAGGACCTCGCAGTGCTTAGAGAGCACAAGCGCATCCAGCCATATCCGAACGGACACCGGATAAGGGTCGATGATGCGGAAGGTCCGAGAGAGTATCCCTCGCTCCGGTGGGCCGCTGACGCGGAAGGCTGCTCGAAAGAAGCAGCGAGGAGGTGGCTGATGAAGCCCGGCCAGCCGAACCGCCGCGGGCAGGTGTGGAGCTACATCGACTCGGCCGACGAGCGGCCGAAGACGAATCGACGATGACCTGGAGAGCCTAGTCGTCTCCGGTGTGAGAGCGGTGCGGCGCTTGATGCTCGGCGGCCATGCGCGCCCACAGCGCCTCGGGAAGCGGCGCAACCGACCAGAACCAGGCTCCAGTTCGATGCCCATGCCTGGCGATCAGCGCCTGGGCGCCACCAGCCTCTGCCATCGTGACCGGCGCGGTCACCTCAAGTGATGCTGCTAGAGCTTCGACCGCTTGTAAATCGCGCAACATCGTGGTCGCAGCATCAGTTGACGGGGACGAGCGCGCCATCGGCCTTGGCCTCCGTCTCCGCCAGGAGGTACTTGCCGAGCAGGTCGATCAGGGCGGTGCGGTCCCTCGGCTCCATCCGTGCGATGACGCGCGGGTCGAGCCCGGCGGGCGTCGAGGCCATGGCCCCGCCCTCGGCGGTGAACGCCAGGAAGTTGTTCAATCGCTCGGGCCAGCGGAACTTCAACAAAACTTCGATCAACCTGTCGCTCGGCTCCTCGTCTGCAAGTGAACGCTCGAACGCCTTACCGAGAATCTCATGGAACGCCGAGTCCATTGCCTGATTATACTTGGCGCCGAACTCGAAATCCCTTCGGCGGTGGTCGTGAATCGTCGCCGTGGCCACGCCGGTTGCCTCTGAAGCCCTCTTCGGCGAGCCGGTCCTTGCCACGATGTCCAGCACCTTCGCCTCGATCGCCGGCGTCCACCTGCGATCCATGGCCGGCCGCCTGACCGCGCGCGTCTCGTTCGCCCTGTCGCCCACGGTCGCCGCCCTCTTCTTGATTGCTTGATCGGCACCTTGCTGCATGCGGGACGCGCGGGACGCCATCGAAATTTCTCGCACAAATTTTGGAAATCGGCCCCCCGGCCGCCTTTCCATAGAAAAGCCGCCGTTGAGCCTGCGGTGATCCCAGGACGCCGGTCCGTTCTCCATGAGAAGTGGGTTGTTTCGGCGGGGCGCTTCTCCGGTGCCTGGCCCGGTGCTTTCGGCCTAACTGCCGGTCATGCCCTTGATCCGACTCACCTTTGGGACTCCGGCCCTCCGATCAGAAGTTCAATGCTCTGGCGCTGCGCGCCGTCTGCCGCTCACGCACGCCACCGCTGCCTTCGGCAGCTTTCGGCCTCGTTCGCCATCGCCGTGCCGCCGTCGAGCGCCCCTGGCGCCACCCTCCGAGCCCCGTGGCCCTTGCGCCGGTCTGCGCTCTCTCGGCCACCCGACTGCCTCGCACGCGCGAGGACTGCGTGGTCTGCGAGGCGAGCGCCACCTTCGGCCATGTCGCCATCGTCACAGGCATGACGCCGACCGACCTCAGGTCGGACGACGGCGACCTGTGAAGCAAGGCGGTAGACAGGCAGACAGCTTTTCGGTCGTTTCCGAAGTTGTTATGCGGCGGTCACCGCCTTACCGAATCCCGATCCGACAGGTTGATCGTCCTGTCGGACGGAATAGAGAAAAGGCATTGTCTACCCTGTCTACCTGATCTTAAGTGGCTGATTTTCTTACAACAACCAGTGGACGGGTATGGCGTCCACCGGTCGTATCCCCCCGTCTACCGTCAAGCAATCAATCAAGACCGTCGATCGAGTGGTGCGCTACATAGGCGTCGATCCTGCAAGAGGCGCCTATGTTCTCCCAGACCTCGTGGTTCCGCAGCGACCAGAGCTGCCACGAAGGCCTGCCAGGGTGCTGCTTGGTGTGGCGGGTGTGAGCGACGGCGCCCACCTCCTCCTTGAGGAACTTCGCCAACCTGGAGCGCAGCGAGGTCCTTCCGCTGAGCCGCTGCGGCACGGCCTGGACGAGATCGTCGACACGCACCAGGTCGAAGTCGAAGGGGGCCTGATCGGCCTCGTAGAGCTCCAGCAGGAACGCCTCGGCATCGCCCATGGACATGCGCCTCATGGTCTCCTTGCCTGACGTGGCAGGCGCCACGCCATGACCGTTGAGGGTTACATGGCGATGCAGCAGCCAGTGCTTGACATGGGCAGCACCGCCGTCCGCCAGGAAAGCAAACAGCCTGGCGTAATAGGTGGGCTCCTTCTTCACCGCAGGCGAGAACACCACCAGCCAGCGCCTGTCGCCATGCTCGATCTTCAAGGCGTCGTCATGGTTCGTGAAGCAAAGGAAGTTGAGCTTGTTCGGGATCGAGTAGATGGAGCAGTTCTTCTCCTCGATCCTGATCGTCGGATCGGTGATGACCGGCTTCAAGCGGTTCGCCACTTCGAGGCGTCCGAGCGTCATCAGCTCCTCGACGATGGCGAGCTGCGCGCCCTCCATCCAGCTCGTCCACCTCGACGTGACCTCGTCGTTCGACGGGCGCACCACGTTCGGCCTGCCGATGATCAGCTCCATCAGGTTGCCGATCCAGCTCTTGCCGGTCCCCTGCAAGCCACGCACAAGCAGGGCGAAATGGATCTTCTGCGCCGGCTTCTGGACGAGCAGCGCCAGGTAGTCGAGCACGAGCGAACGGTCGGCCTCGTTGGGGAAGAGGAACGCCATGTGCTCGACGAACACCGAAACGTCTCCGGGCACGGCCTCGATGCCCGACTTCCGCCAGATGTTGTAGCGGCCGCCGTCCTCGCCATCCGGGAACTCCGGCTCCTCGGGCAGATAGACGAGCGCCTCGAACTTCCTGACCGGAATGCGAGCCTTCCAGACGGCATTGAGAAGGTCGCCATCGGGATAGAGGCCGGCATACATGGCCTTCCACTGGTCGGTTCGGTACTTCCTGCCGTCACCCCTGCGAACAAACTGCATAGCGTCGACCGCGAAGACCCACTCGTCCCAAACGCCTCCGACCGGCTTGAGGTCGGCTGCCTCCCCGGCATCGTCGGGGAAGTCCTCCTCGGGCGCCGACCTTCCGAGCGCCTCGGTCGCCTCCCGCCTACGGTGAGGAGGCAGGGCGGCGATCAGGGTCCTGACGGTGATCGCACCGGGCTTGTCGGAGAGCGAGTTCCACCGCCGCCTGATCTTCTCGGCGTCATCGGCGTAAGCAGGATCCGACGTGCTCCAGGCGACGAACTCGTTCACCCCGGTCCCGCCCGTGGCCGCGTGGCACGACATCATCAGCTCCCGCCACCGCGTCTCGTCGCGATACGCCTCGACATCCACCTCGGCGAGCCAGCTTGCAAGCACCTCGGGCACGATCTCGGCAGCATCCGTTCCGCTCGTCTTCAGAACCTTCCGGACCGCATCCAGGAGAGCCGTGGTCGCCTCGGGCGCTTCGGACAAGGACATCGCAAGCGGATCGTCGTCGAGGCGATACGGCTTGTCCGTGTCAGGGTGGATCGAGCCCGCCGCCACGACCTGGAAGCCGACCGACTTGAACTCCACGCCGGGATAGCCGGCAAGGCCGCCGGCCACCCGCATATCCGCGGGCTTGCGATAGTAGTGGTGGAAGCCGCCGCCGCCGGTCCTGACAAACGGTGCGTCCGGCAGGCCGAAGTCGATCCTCAGATCGTCGAAGCTGTCCGCCCCGCCGACGAAATTGCGCGGATCGACATCGATGACCAGATCGGTGTCGCGCAGGCGAACGCCGACATTCCCACCAGCCGAAAAACGGGCCATGGCCTCGCTCGGCGTCAGGGCAGACATCCGCCGCCAGCCGCTCCTTACCGGCCTCTTGCCCTCGATCGGGATCAGCTCGTGACCGGCGGCGATATGGGCGTTCAGGGCCTCGGGGTCGTGCTTCGACGGCGTTTCAACGATCGAGGGAACGGCATTCTCATCCTTGTCGATGTCGAACTCGACGGTCTTCTCCAAAGCTCCGGCAGGCGCGCCGAGCCCCTCGGCGCGCCTGTTTCCGTTTTCGTGATACGCGCTCATCGACCGTCCTCCCCGCGCACGAAGGCGTCGAGATCGTCGACGTGATAGCGAACGACCTTGCCCTGGACGACGTGATAGCGCGGCCCCGCGCCGTTCGAGCGCCAGGTGCGCAGGGTCGCGGGCGTGGACGAGAGATAGACGGCCGCCGCCTCGCTATCGAGCCAGGGACTGCGGTGATGGGCGTCGAGCACGCGGCGCATGGCGTCCTCGACATCTTCCTTGGTAAGAGCTGCCGACATGGCAAAGACCTCCATTGGCCGGACGGCAGCGCCGCCGGGCCGGTTTCAGACATCAGGTTTCTGTCTGAGGAGGACCGGATCACCCGGTCACGCGCCTGCCGGAAAACCGGCTCCTCGCGGCGCGCGTCGTCTAACAATCACCGATCGGCGCAGAGCGACATCAACGTTTGTCGTCGCCCTCCGGGCGGGGGCTTGACGGAGACGAAAGCCGTCCGGCAGCGGACAGGCCGGCGCGATCCCGCAGCCATTTGGGAATGCGCTTGCAATGCTTCCGGCCCCGCACGAAAGCGTCGAGGTCGTCGATGTGATAGCGAATGAGCTGGCCGTTCACGACGTAGAAGCGCGGGCCTTCGCCCTTGGACCGCCAGCCCTTCAGCGTACCGGGCTCGCGCCTGAGGTATGCAGCCGCGGCCTCGGTATCGAACCAGGGCGTGTAGCAGTACGTGTCAAGACACCACTTCACGATCATCTCGACATCCTCGATTGTGACGCGCCCCTTCTTTCGTTCCGGCCTCTGCTGTTGCACAGGGGTTGGCGAGTGTGGCCTTGCGCGGGGACCTTTCCCGTTACGCGGCATCGCGGGCCTCGGTCATGTCGGGAAGCTGCATCGTCGAAGCCCGCGCCGCGACGATCCTGTTCTCCAGTGCCTGTGCGTGCGGCCGCAGGTGCTCGACGAGGTGCTCGGCATGGACGTAGCCGCCCGAGGCGCCCGGAAGCCGCTGGCCGAGAAGAAGCGCGCTCTCGGCATAGGGCACGCCGGCCGCGATGAACATGGTGCGGGCGTGGTGGCGATACTCGTGCGGGCTCGGCAGGCCGCGCTTCCGCTCCTTCGGCTCGGTCGTGCAGCCCTTGCCGCTCGCCGGCGAGGGCCAGAGCCAAGGATTGTTGAACGGCAGATCGTCCTTGAGCCGCTGCGCGATCATGTCCCGCAGGAATGTGCCCATTGGGAACAGCATCCGTCCGCCGGTCTTCATGTGATTGAAGATCAGCACGCCGCGCGCGAGGTCCACGTCCTTACGTCTGACGTTCAGGATCGAGGCACGCCGCGCGCCGGTCAGCAGCATTGCCCGGTGCAGGTCGCGTCGGATGGGCGAGAGCTCCTCCGTCTTCTCCCACCATTCGGCGACATCGAGCTCGTCAACGTGCCGGCTCTTCGGCGTCGGAAGCCGCAGGAAGGTCACCGGGTTGGAGGTCAGCGTCTCGTCCAGCCGCAGCGCCGTGTTGATGACCGCCCGCAGGGTGCGCATCACGCCGGTCGCGGTCGGCTGACCCTTCGTGCTGCGCAGGTGCTGGTAGATGTCTCGCACCTCCGAGCGGGAAAGGTCGGCCACGGCCCGGTTATTGTAGCGGCCGAGATAGTGCTCGATGTTGTAGCGGTAGCTCTCGACCGTGGCGTCCCGGAGAGGCTTCTCCTGAAGGTGCTCGTCAAGCGCCTGCAACAGCGTGATCCCGCTTTCCTTCGGCCCCGCTGTCGGGTCCACGCCCGACTGGATCTGCGACATGATCGCTCGCGCCCTGTTGCGGGCTTCACGCAGGCTGATCCGGTCGACGCGGTCGATCTTCACCCGTACGGTGCGGATGTGCCGGCCGTTGCGGCGGACATCGCCTTGCACCGCGTAGGTTTTCGTGGTGGCATGGCATACGACGAGGAGGCCCTTGACCTCCGAGTCGCGCCAGATGCCGGAGCCGAGGTCGAGGTCCCGAATGCGGGACTCCGTGAGATGCAGGACAGCCATTGGTTATTTCCTTCGCGAACACCGGGTGGAGCACCGTGCGGCGACCGCTTTCTATCGACGCACGTTGATCCAGGTTGTCGCGTAAGTGGCTGTCCGCGAACCATTATTTGCGTTCATCAACGCAGAATTGTAGGATAATAATCCTATTTGTAAACCGAAGGTCGGGAGTTCGATCCTCTCCGCCGGCACCATTTTCCCACGGAGCATAAAATTCCTAATCTCCTGGTCAAGGATTCGAATCGCTTCCGGGAGGCTATCCGGCTTAGATGATGATAGCCGCGCCTTCGGCAACGTCTTCCAAGAATAAGGCGCCCTCCATGTATCCCAGAAAAGTGGGGTCATAGGCATGAGGCCACCAGAAAATCTCGTCGCGACCCGGCAATGAGTCGAGACCGAGGCGATCAATTTTGTTCGTCCAGATCTGAACGCTGCCGGAGAGGAGTTCCCGCATCGAAACGCGCTCCCGAGCGATAATGCGATTACGGAGGTCCTGATCGATGACGACCAGGCGGGTGTCAGCATCGATCACTTTTCCATATTTCGCCGCCTCGGGATAACGCTTTTCGTTTTCGGCAGTAAGCAAAGCATTTTCGTGCGGCTGTCCCCGTCGCCTAATTTCCTTTCGCATGGCCAAGGTGACGAGTTGCGCTGGGTCAACCGCCTTCTCGAATTCTTTGTCACGAAAGAGGTCAGAAAGAACCTCTGCTGAGATGGTCGCTGCTGGATGAGCTTTTAGGCCATCGATATGCGACACCAAGAAATCATAGACTGTGACGCCCTCGGACCACTCGAAATTCCGGTTGCCGCGACCGCCGATCTGAATAAGAGACGTGGTTGCAAATCGCTCGCGAAAGGGCGTCCGAAAGGAAATATCGACGCCTGCCTCCATCAGACTGGTCGCAACGAGGGTCCAATTCTCAGAATAGCGTCGTTTGGGGTCCAGCCGCTCTTTGACGATTCCCAGGACGGCGTCGCGATGGCGCGGCGCCAGCGCCGTCGACAGATGAAGAACGTCATTGCCTTTTATGCGCATCAATCGGGCCATCACGGCTGCGCTCTGGACCGTGTTCATGATGAGGAGCCGCGGCCCGGGAGCCGCCGCAACCGCCTCGGCCAACGCCTCAGGTCGATCCAGGCGGCCCAACGATACAAAAGAGACGCGCCGATCCTCCGCTTCCCGCAGCGGCGCCACGAGGTCTGGTGGCACGAGCTCCGGCAGCCTCAGGTTTGAGTCGCCAACGATATCGTCGACTTCCCAAAACCGCGCCAGCGATCCGCTGGCGAGGACAAAGGAGCATCCCCAATCGGCGGTGAGCTCGCACATCCAGCGCCAGTTCTGCGGCCAGAGCGGTGTCGGCAGTGCGGCGTGCGCCTCGTCGAGAAAAACCACCGAGCCGGGCAGCGCGTGCAACTTCCTGAGGTTCGACGGCGTGTTCGCGGACAGCGTCTCGAAGAACTGGACGGCGGTCGTCAGGACGATTGGGGCTATCCATAGAGTCGCGAGATCGCGAGAGGAGATGCTGCTGAAGTCGGCGCGGTGGTGATGCTCGGCAACGATCGTATCCGGCCGGCCGCGCTCGTTTTTCAGTACCAAGGCCTCCCGTAATGTACGCGCGGTTTGCGACAGGATCGCTGTATAAGGAGCCACGATGAACAGACGCCGCGCACCGGTCGCGATTGCTCTGCGGAGCAGGTAGGCCGTCACAGCCGTCGTCTTGCCGATGCCGACTGGTCCCTCGCAGGCCATCAGCGACGCATCGGGTTCGCGCAGACGGCACGCTTGGTAAAACCGGCTGCGGAAGTCGTTGCGGCGTTTCTCGTCATCGGACCGCGCCTCACGCTTTCCGAGATCGGCCACATAGGCGTCGAGCGACGCCAGCCGCTCGGCCCAGCGCGGCTGCGGCCCGTCCGGGGCCCTCCATCCGGTGTCGGCGTGGGCCGTGTCGCTGTGGTCGGCGTCGACGAGGCAGGACAGGCCCAGGCGCATGGGAAGACCATGCAAGGCTTTGCTCCGCGCCGGCCGGTGCGGACCGAGCGCTGCCTCGTGGGCGGCGATCATCGTGTCCAGCATGCCGTCGGTGCGCGCGATCTGTTCCTGATGCAGCTTCAATGGAGTGATCTTGGCGTCATCGTTTCGACGGCCGCGCAAATGGCGATCACGTTTGGTGGTGCAGTGGAACGGTCGCGAGGGCAGGCCCGGCGCATGATGAGCACGCACCATCCAGGCCGCCATGCAAGCGCCGCTGGCGCGCAGGTGGGCGACGCCGGCATCGATGTGATCCCAGTCGAGCCTTGCGTTGCGATCCCGGCGAAGCGCCGCCTGAATCTCCGGATCGAGCTTGCCGAGGTCGTGAAACGTCGCGGCGTCCACGACGGCGTTCCTGATCGTTTCGCGTCCCGCCGCGTCCGCATAGAAGCGCAGCATCGCATCCGCGCGCCGGCGCGCCCCTGCAATCACGCCCTCGCTTGTGGCCGTGCCGGCAAGGTGAGCGCGGTAGGTCTGCGCTTCCGGGCCCCCCTCGCGGGCCGAATGGGCGAGCGGCTCCACCATCACGCCGCGCTGGCGGGCGGCCATTCCTTCAGGCAAAGGTCTTCGAACGAAGCGAGACGCGCGGCAAGCTCCTCGGGCAAGGCTGTCGGGATATCGTATTCGTCGATGCCGAGGGACGGCTTGTTCGGGTCGAAGCCTTGCTTTCTCTTCGGCTTCAGCGCCGCGAGGATCAGCGGGTCGGGACACGACCCGAGCGGATTTTTATGCTCGGCGTACCAGGCGTGGAGGATATGGACCTCGGGCCGAATGCCGGAGGCCGTGTGGGCGTAAGCGTGCGGGATCAGGAACTTGAGCACATCGATGTCGTGTATGTCGCAGCCGCTCTTGTGCGCTGCGCTCGGGTTGACGAAGAACGGCATCGTATACAGGCCGTGATGCACGACACGGAACGCGAGCGGGGCCATGCCGCGGTCCTTGTCGCCTTCCACGCCAGCCTTGTTGGTGAGAGTTAGACGGACAATCTCTACGGGCGCGACGCTCACACCGGGACCGAACTGCACGACCCCCGTAGTGATGAAGTGACCTTTGTCCCGCTTGCTCTTCTTATCTTCCTTGTCTTTCAAGCTTTCCAAAAAGGTGTTGCCGAAAATACGCGCGTCCCAGTATTTGGTCTGGAATGTCGGTGCATCCATGCTGTCGATCTTCTCGCGCTTGCGATTCCGAGTTTCGAGTATGTCGAAAGCACGATTGGGCGTCGCCTTTCCGACGGCTGCGAGCGCCGCCTTTCTGACGTGGTTCGCTTCCTTGGGATCGCTTTCCTTTCGGTCGACCATGTCGTCTTCTGGATTGAACATCAGGTCGCGGAGCTTCCGCTTGAAAGACACTGGCGAAATCAGGCCACGCCCATCGGCTTCAAAGGTACGCGGCTCGCTCTCCCCATCAGGATCGCCGTTCGGATTGGAATTGACCACGTTGATGACGAGCAGTCCCGTCCCTCGGTTGAATGCTTCGCTCACGCGCTTTCCCCCTTGTTCACGTCATTTTGTCCTTCTGCATGGCTGGCATCACCGGCGCCTTCTGTACCTCGCGGCAACCCTGCCATGTAGCCGAGCAGCAGTTCGGCTTGGAAATACTCGTCCGGTCGGCCCTCAACCTTTCCGAGCTTCTCCCGCAGGTCCATAGCGATAGGTTCAATCTCGCGCAGAACCCAACGCGCCTTTCGCTTTGCCCACGCTGCATAGGGCGGCCATCGCTTCAGCAGCAGCTTCAGTGCATCGTGGGGTCGCTCGGCGGCCATGCCGAGCAGCGCATTTCCGAGAAGTGTTGGTGGTATGCTTCCGTCTCGCACATCCTTGCAGTAGCCGACGTGCACGATATCTGCGGCCGCCAGCAGTTGCCCGAGGCGAAACCCGGCGTCCGACATGTAGACCTCCTTTAAGCGGTCGAGATGATATAGAAGCGCGCCGATCCAGGTTGCGGACTGCAATGCGTTGCGACGTAGGCCGGCTTTCGGATCAAAATCCTTCAGAAATTCGGTCCCTTTCGTTCGCGCAGCCGCGACACCGGCGAGAAGATCGCCATGTCGCTCGACGAGCAGATGAAGCAGGTCGCGGGCACGGCGCTCGATGTCGCCTTCCTTGAGAAAGAGCTGGAAAGCCTGAGAAGCGGGGATGCCGATGACCTCGACCGGTCGGCGTCCGCCGTTCGCGAACTGCACGCGCGAAATCGGCGTGATCGACAGAGGGGTCACGTAAGGTGGCTCCCGCAAGATCACCTCTGCCTTCGCTTTGCCCGGAAACGGGAAGCGCAGCCAATCGGGTGTGTTCACGGTGGCGGATTGCCAATCTCGCGCTGCCGTCCAGAACCCGGCCGCGGTTGTCTGGCGCTGGTAGATGGCCTTACGGTTCGCGGGGTCGACGGTGCGGAGAACGAGAACCAGCACTTGGTCCTCAGGCTGCCCGTGCTCAAAGATGCCCTTCGACTGGTCGATGACCCTTGACGCCAATTCCTTGATCGCCGCCTCGCCGGACAATTCGTCATCGTCCGCCACCGCGTCTGCATAGTGCGCGCCCGGATCAGCCGTGCTCACGACGAGCAGGTCCGGCTTGTCGCCGCTCTCGGCCGGAATCAGGCGCCAGGTCTTTCCCTTGCGATCCTCGCGGGTGAGCGCAGAGACGGCACCGGCCAGGCGACGCACGAGTTCTGCATCCGCCTGGAACGAAGCGTCGGCCGTGCGGCCGTATCGGGTGAGCGACGGGATATCCCGGTTGCGCGAGTAGATATAGGTCTGCCCGAGCCCCGGAAGGTTCGGCTGCGGAAAATTCCCAGCATGAAGCTTCGCGGCCTTGCCGGTCAACGCACAAACGGCTTCGCCCTTGATCTGTTCGTTCCCGGTCGAAGGCGGATTGCTCAAGGCCCTGCTGATGGCATCGATCTGGCGGGCATCGCCGGCATCCCGCTGGAATTCCATGTCCTTGACGTCGATCGCCAGGACGATGGGAGCGATCAGCGCCGTCCGGACAGGGTCGATCCAGTCGTCTCCGTTGTTGCGGACGCGCTCGCCCAAGGCGTCTGCAAGTTGCTCCAGAAAAGACGGCGACGCGTCCAGGGCCGCAAGGAAGCGCTCGAAGACAGCCGGGACCGAGGCGCTCAGCGGATCGTCGGCCAGCGTCCGCAACGCTTCGAGGCGCTCGGCGATGCGCTTACGGTGACCGGAATTGGGCCAGTTCTTAAGCTGCTCCGCAGCAACGGAGTGCTCTGAGAAGAGACGCAGGAGTTCGTTGCGCCGGTCCGGGGGTGACTTACTCGAATTCCAAGCCCGGTCGTGCTCTTCGCGCGCAAAAGCGTCGAGCGCCAACAACCCCGCCGCCGTCTTGAGTCCTGGGAATCCGTTGTGCTGGCCGTCGCGCAAGGTCCAGACGGCGCCGTTTCCGGCCTCGGCTATGATCTCCACCGAGGATACACGGCCGCCCTCAGCGAGGCGGACCCGTAAGGCCTGCCCCTTCGCCACATCCTTTATGTCCGGATGACGGCCGACAAGATCAATTCCATTCGCGGTCAGCCCGCGTTCGATCGCGAGCAGGTCATTCAGCATAGGTCAAGGCACCCTTCTCAATCCGGACGTCGTGCGCGAAGCGCGACACGTAGGCGCCGCCCTGAGCCCGGTCCCATACGCTGAACAGCATGGAGGGAACCTCGAGATTCAGAGCGTCGTCGACCTCCCATTCCGGGCGGAACGGCCCCCAATAGTCGCAGGTGAATTCGGACCAGCCGAGCGCGGGGGTCTTGAAGCAGCGGCCCTGCTTGAGGCGCCGCTCGAACAGATCCTGAAGGTAATGCCGCGGGTTGCGTCCATTCCCGCCGCGAGCGCCGCGGATATCCGCGTAGATGCGGTAGCAAGGATTTGCCACGGCGGTCGCGAAGACCTGCATGCCGGTCCCGGTTTTGATGTTCAGATCTTTCCGCAGCGGGCCGCCGTAGTTGAACGCGTAGCGCTGAAACGAAACTGCTCCGCCTGTAGAGCCGACGGGCCGGCATATCTCGACACGCGTGGGATGAAACCACGCTTCACCCTGCGCGAGATATGCGATCGATTCGAGAAGACCCTTCGCAGCCGACCACGTCGGGACCGGATAGCTCGTGGGGCTGCCGCCGGTGTCCGGCCGCGCATACATCGCCAGCGGACCGGATACCTCAAGCTGAATCGGATAGGAGCCCACAGCCAAATTGTCCTATTGTGAGTGATTCCTGTAAAATACAGTGAAGCAGGCGGCGCGCACGATGACAACTACGACGTGTAACCCCGCCCGCGGATCAGTCTAAGTTTTTCTTACGGTTAGCGATGCCCTCGCCTCGCCTGCGCATCTGACTCACGTACCACCTGACGGACTTCTCGCTGGCCCTGGCTCCTTCGATCTGCGCGTTGACCTCCTCGGCGATGTGTCGGTAGGTCCAGTCCGGGTGTTCGACGATCAGCTTGGCGAGCCTGCCGATGCCCCGACTTGCATCAGGGCTCCGAGGCGGCTTCGACCAGCTCGGCGGGCCTGACCTCGCCGAGCGAAACGGCGTCGAGGGCCTTGGGTGAAGCACCATGCGGACACCGCTTTTGATCGGCGCACGTTGATCGATGCTGTCGCGTAAGTGGCTGTCCGCGAACGAATAATCAGCAATGGCTCGTTGGTGGTCAGCGCCGAGCCGCGTATTTTATAAACCGAAGGTCGGGGGTTCAATCCCCTCAGCCGGCACCATGCGCCTCCCCGGTCAGGCAAAGCAGCCATCGCCCTGCTCAGAAACAGCCGTCACGCCCCGGGGCCCCGCCCCGATGACATGCGTCACGATTTGAGGCTACCATTCAGCCGGATGCTCCGGGGGTCCGGCCGCGGATGCGCCGAAGCGCAACCCCGTGATGGAGCCAACCATCGTGGTGCAGATCGACGCGCGAAAGGTGAGGTGGAAAGACGTCGGCGAGGTGACCGAGCCGGGACGCTATCTGTTCACCTTCGGCTGGCTGACGATCGCGGCGGATGACATCGCGATCTGGCGCACCTATCCGCAGGCCGCCTTCACGCTGGTCGCAGTGCCGCCCCAAGGAGACACGCCCGACGAATTCCGGCTCGGCGCCTTCGATCCCGGCCCGCCCGATTCGTGATCAGGCATTTGCCATACCCGGCGCGACAAAGGCCGGCACGATGGCCGGCCTTTCCAGATGTCAGATGAGACCAGACGGTCAATAACTGTTCGCGACCGGACCGCCCCAGCCAAAGCGATAGTTCAGCCCGGCCTTGACGGTATGCTCGTCGTTGCGGAAGCTCGTCCCGACAATATCGACAGGGCCGTCGGTGAACGTCGTGTTACCGAAGTTGTAGTACTGGTACTCGATCTTGGCGGACCAATTCGGCGAGAACATATATTCGAGACCCGCGCCGACGGTGTAGCCGTCCTGATGATTTCCGGTGACGCCGAACGGTTGCGACACGCCGTCGAACGTGACGTCGAGCGTGCGATCCCGGAAGGCGTAACCGCCCTTGGCGTAAAGCAACGCCGGTCCCCAGGTATAGCCGAGCCGACCGGTCACGGAGCCGAGGCCGCGGTTATCCAGCGAGGCCACCGTTCCGGCCGGGAAGACCACGCCATTGCCCGCCGAGGCGAGCCAGCTGTAATTCGCTTCGATACCCAGCACCCAGTTATTGGCAAACTGATAGTCGAAGCCTCCCTGCACACCGCCGGCGAAGCGTCCATCGCTACCCTGCAGGCTGTCGTCGCTTCCGAAGGCGCCACCGATGTGACCACCGATATAGAAGCCGGTCCAGTTATAGACGACGGCAGGCGCGCTCACGGGAGGCGGCGCCTTGGTATACGGACGGGGCGGCAGGTCCGCCGCATACGCCGCGGACATCACGCCGGGCGCCAGCACCAATGATGCAGCCGTGGCCAGCAATAACTTCTTCATGACAAGTCCCCTTGTTGCGATGAAGACCCTGTTTGAACAACGTGGCGTCAGTTTGGTTGCAGAATGGCATTCACGTAGCGATGTCCGTCCGCAACTGTGTCTGAACATCGACAATGTCGCGGCACAACGATGGTTCCCTTGGAACCGAATGACCACTACAGTCGGCCGGCGGCGCATGCGACCCAAGGATGGCGCCGACGCGCGTTGGTGAGGTGAGAACAGCCGGGGCCAAAGGTTCAGGCCAGGCATGGGAGAACAAAGTGACTGCCATGGATTTGATGAACGACTTTCCGCCTTCGCCGGACAAACAGGTGACGCTGGCGAACTGGCGCCAAGCGCCGTTCAACAGTTGGAGCTACCGCAACGTCCGACGGCTGCTGCCAACGGCCAACATCGCGGCGACCGCCCCTGCCACGCCGCTGCCCCTCAAGCTGGAAAACATCGGCGATATCGAATTCCCCGGACTGGGCGGCTCACCAACAACGCTCGATCGCGCGCTGCGTGCCACCCGCACCGACGCCATGATTGTTCTGCGCCGCGGACGGATCGTTGCCGAATGGTACGACCACGGCATGGATGCCCGCACGCCCCACATCGTGTTCTCGGTCAGCAAGTCGATCTGCGGCTCGCTCGGCGGCATTCTGACCGATCGCGGGCTGCTCGATCCGGAGGATCTCGTGGTCGACTATATTCCGGAGCTGGAGAATTCAGTGTATGGCGACACCACCGTGCGGCATCTGCTGGACATGGTGGTCGGCATCCGCTTCGTCGAGGACTACGATGATCCCGACGGCGACGTGATCCGCTATCGCTACGCGGCAGGCTGGGATATTCCACCTCCGGGGCGTGAGACGCCGGACCTTCGCCGCTTCCTCGCCACCATGCAGCCTGACGGCAGTCGCCACGGCGAGACGTTCCACTACGTCTCGACCAACACCGACGTGCTGGGATGGGTTTATGAGCGCGCCTGCGACCAGCCGCTGTCGGACATCATCAGCGAATATCTCTGGGGCCCGCTCGGCGCCGAGCACGATGCCTATGTCACTGTCGATTCCCACGGCGCGATGCGCGCTGCCGGCGGCATCTGCGTGGCACCGCGCGATCTGGTGCGGTTCGGCGAGATGATGCGCCGACGCGGCGTCACGCCGGAAGGGCGGCAGGTGGTGCCGGGCTGGTGGATCGACGATATCAACGAGTTCGACGCCACCGCCGCCTGGGCACGCGGCAACTTCGCCGAGCTGTTTCCGGGCGCCAGCTATCGCAGCAAATGGTATCAGATCGACCGGGAGCTCGGCGTGCAATGCGCGCTCGGCATCCATGGCCAATGGATCTACATCCACCCCGAAGCGGAGATGGTGGCCATCCGGCTGGCATCGGAAGCGATCCCGCTTGATCCCGATCATGCATTGACCTGGCGGCGCGGCTTCGACGCCATCGCCGAGCAGTTTCTCTGAGCCGGATGGCCTCTGCGGCTGAAGGCCAAGCAACACTCCCCGCGGATCACGTTCGGGAGTTTTGAAGTCCGGCAATCTGGAGCCTCGATTGAATCCGAACCGAGGCTCCATGCTGTGTCTTGGCGCGCTTTCTTCACGCGCACCGGTTTCCGCTTCGCTCGAAAACCCTGGAGCAGTCAACCGCGGTGAACGCGGTGTGCCGTGCTGGTCTTCTTCAGCTTTGCATGCGAGCGGACCACATGATGATGGCGGACCACCTTGTGCTTGCGCTTGGCAACGTGAGCTACGTGAGGCTTCGGCGCGGCGGCGGCCGCATCGCCAGGCGCCGTCTTCGTCACGGCGCCTGTCGGAGCGCCTGGACCGGCGGCCAGCGCCGGGGCTGCAAGCATGGACACGGCGAGTACGGCAGCAGACATCGTCTTCAGCATGGTCATCTCCCTTGGGTCTCGACGGCGGCCGTTCGCAGGAGCGGCTCATCGATGAAACCATGTTGGAGGATATGCGCTGAACCGCGCCTGAAGCGACAAGACGGCTTGCGTTCATCTGCGTCGAATCGACGCCACGACCGACGATGAGAAGAATTGTCCCGACGCCGTGGTCATCGCTCCGGCCGCCGCGCGGCCTCGCATGGCTCGACAAATCCGGCTAACCTTATATAGACGACCGCACGCCCCTGCCCGCTCCCGGCGCACCGACAGGCCAAAGATCGATGACCACACCCAAGCGATACAATCACATCGCCTTCGTTGCCGGCACGAGCCCCGAGGCCCAGGAAGCCCTGGCCAGCCTGGTCAAATCCTATGGCAACTGCTCGCTGGCCGAAGCCGACGTTATCGTGGCGCTGGGCGGCGACGGCCTGATGCTGCAGACGCTGCATCAGTTGATGCGCTCCGGCAAGCCGATCTACGGCATGCACCGCGGCACGGTCGGCTTCCTGATGAACGAATATCGCGCGGAGGACCTTTATGCGCGCCTTGCCGCGGCCCGCGACACCGTGATCCATCCGCTCCTGATGCGGGCGACAGATATTCATGGCGAGGTCCATCTGCATCACGCCATCAATGAGGTCTCCGTGTTTCGCCAGACCCACCAGGCGGCCCGGCTGCGCATCCTGATCGACGAGCGCGAACGGATGCCCGAACTGGTTGCCGATGGCATCATGGTGGCAACGCCGGCCGGATCGACCGCCTACAACCTCTCGGCACAGGGCCCGATCCTGCCGATCAACGCCCCTCTTCTCGCGCTTACGCCGATCAGCCCGTTCAGGCCGCGCCGCTGGCGCGGCGCACTGCTGCCCAACACCGCCTTCGTCGTGATCGAGGTGCTGGAGAGCCAGAAGCGTCCGGTCGCCGCGGTGGCCGATCATGACGAAGCCCGCGACGTGACCCGGGTCGAGGTGCTGTCCGACAAGACGATTTCGATCCGCATGCTGTTCGATCCGGGGCATAGCCTCGAGGAGCGCATCGTGAGCGAGCAGTTCGGCTACTGAGCTCGCGTCCGGCGCGGGCGCGCAAGGCCGGGCCACGGACAGCCGGGAAACGATTCCTTAACGGCGCAATCTTATGGTTAACGCTGCGTGTACCGCGTCCGCCGCCCTCCGCCCAGAGTCGATGATGCACCGCATTGATTTCAACAAGCTGCGCTTTCTCGTCTGTGACGACAATCCGCACATGCGGCGCATCCTGCGCACCCTCCTCCATTCCTTCGGCACGCGGGACGTCTATGAGGCCGAGGACGGCGCAACCGCGCTCGAGATGTTCACGCACTATCTTCCGGATATCGTCATCACCGACTGGGCGATGCCGATCTTCGACGGACTCGAGCTGGCGCAGATGATCCGGCAGCCGGACGCCAACGGCAATCCCTATGCTCCGATCATCATGCTGACCGCGCATTCGGAGAAGCGGCGGGTGACAATGGCACGCGACGCCGGCGTGACGGAATTCCTTGCGAAGCCGATCTCGGCGAAAAGCCTCTACCAGCGCATCATGAGCGTGGTGATCAATCCGCGCCCGTTCATCAAGACCAGAAACTATTTCGGGCCGGACCGGCGGCGCAACACGGCGAGTTCCTATGTCGGGCCCGAGCGTCGGGCCGGCGGTCAGATGGAAATCATGCCGCAGCCCTCGCTGCTCAACAAGGCCAGGATACCCGGCTAGCTCGGAAGGATCACGCCATGGCAAAGCCCCCGTCCGCGCCGCTCGTCCAGACCTTTGCTGATCATTCCGTCATCACGCCTCCCAATCAGCTTCGCAAGGCGATCCGGTATGTCGAAGATGGCGATCTCGACGACCCGATTGCCCGTGCCGAGCAGGCTCTGGTCGAGCTGTCCGGCGAGTTCGCGGACTGGATGGCGATCGAAGCCGACCGGCTGAGCGCCGCTCATGCCATGATCCTTGCGCACGGCTTCACCGAACCCGCCCGCGACGAGCTGTTCCGCGCCGCGCATGACATCAAGGGCGGCGCCGCAACCTTCGGCTATGCGGCCGCCGGCATCACCGCCGAAAGTCTCTGCCGGATCATAGAGCATGCGCCCGATCTCAATCAGGTGCCGACCGATCTGATCCTGCATCACGTCCAGGCGATCCAGGCGATCGTCCGTGAGCAGACCAGCACGGAGCGGGAGCGCATCGCCAATACGCTCAGCGCGCAATTGCGCCGCGTCGCCGACGAATTCCTTACGGGCGCCAATCAGGATCGGCCAGACCATCTCGAGGCCATCCTGGCGCCAAGCGTCGCACCGGACGAGTGAGCCTGCCGGCGGGGCAGGTCAGGCAATTGATCGAGGCGCGTCCGTATCAGGGAGTATCGTCTCGATCAAAGCCGGAAAGGCACTCAGGCGGGATTCAGGCTGAATCGGAAGCCGTCACCCTGAGGCGTCCTTGCGCCGCAAGGGCCTCGAAGGGCGACGGCAATCCTTCACGCTCTAGGCAGCGATCTGCCGCAGCTCGGGGCCGGGATCGATTTCCTCCGCGACCAATTCATCGCAGAACACGCGGGCCTCCTCCCGCGCCGACTCGGTGGCGAAGCGACGCAGCAGGATCAGCAGCGGCTCGGACACGGTGTCGTCCGTCTCGCATCGGGTCAGCACACGCTCGACCATGCGGCGGCGCAGCCGTGTCGCGCCATCGACGGTGCTGACAAAGCCGACCTCGTTGATGGCTTCCAGCGCGGCGCGGAAGGCCGGGATCGTCGATGGCGGCAGGCCGGCCCGGTTCAGCAGCGCGACAAGGCCGACGCCGTTGCCATCGTGAACGACCGCCGCGACCCGCGCCGGCGGCAGGCCCGACAGCTCGATCAGCGCATGCTCGAACATCGCAACGTGCCCCGACAACAGCGCGCGCAGGATCAGGCCCGGCGTCAGCTGGCCCGCCGTCCTGAGATGACCGACCAGCGCCGCGACCTGGCTGTCGTCCGACCGGGTGGCGAGATTGATCACCGAGCGATCCAGCGCATCGCCGACCGCGCGCGCCGCACGATCAGGGCTCAGCCACTTCCGCGCCACCACGAATTGCGCCAGCGATTCAGAGAGCTTCCCAATCAGCGCCAGCCGTGTCGCGGCGGGGAGATCGTCGAGAGCGAGCATCGATTCACGGATCGCGGCGAGATGGCCGTGGCGCTCGACGATGCGATCCCAGGAGAACGGCGCCAGCACGGCTTCGGGATTCTCGATCAGCTCCAGCGCGGCGGCAGCCGATCCGACCTCCGCGATCGCAGCACTCACCGGCGCGGGCAAGGAGCGGCGGCGGGCAATGGCGCATTGCGTCTCGCAGTTGCCCGTTGCGACAAGGTCGACCAGATCCACATCGGTCAGCAGTGGTGAATTTTCGAGGATGGGCAGCGCGACCGCCGGCTGGTCAAGCGACAGCGCATGCACGATCGCCGCCGGAGCATCGTTGCTGCGCGCGAACATCTCCGCCATCGCCCGGCGTACGATCGGAGACGGATCGTCGAGCAGCATCAAGAGCGCGCCTTCCGCGGCGGCGCGATCATCGTCGGAAAGATCGGATACCAGCCACGCACGGGCCAGCGACCGCGTTGCTTCCGCACGCTCACCGGTCGATGCCGTGCGAACCCATGAGATGAATTGCCGAACGATCATGCTTGTTCCGGCTGACGCAACAGGACCGGCAATCGGAGAGTGCCGCAATGTCAGACAAAATAAACCATGACGCTTAACAAAGCGTTCACCATAACTCGCTGTGATGGTTGAGATTTTGTTAAGACAGCGGAGGCCGGCGAGAGGCTGTCGCAGCGGGCCGCATCAGCCGCTGAAGGTGCCGGCGCGATCGCTGAACAGATCGAACGGCTGTGGGGCCGCCGTCGCACCGCCGCCGCTGGCAGCATCAGGCGAATTCGATCCGTTCGCCCAGAGCTGCTGCACCGCCGGCGAGACTGGCTCCTGCCGCGGGCCGGTCTGAAACAGGGTATGGAATGATATCGCCGGCGCGGCTCCGGCGGCCGGCGGCGATGTCGCTCCGCGCACATCAGGGAAGCTTGCGAGATAGGCGGCGTTGTCGATCGGCGCAGGGACGGTGCCAGCCGCCGTCGCTCCCGCCACGCCGTCCGCCGTCATCGCGGTGCGGGTGGCTTTCGAACCGAGCGCATTGGCGAACCGCGTCGACAAGACATCATAGACTTCCGCGACGGTGCGCTCGCGGCCGCTGGCGTCATAGAAGATCGGACGGTTGGCGGCGGCGGCATTCGGAAACAGGCGCGCGCCGCTGGCCTGCGGATTGGCCTGCGCATTGGTGATCAGCTTGGCGGCGCCGCCGACGCCCATGAAATGCGCCATGTACAGCTCGGCATCGGTCGGCCTGCGGCCGATCTGCGCCACGAGCTTGAAGCCGTTCGAATGGGTGAGCACGCCCGCCATGGCCGCGTTCGCGGCCGGATCGTCGCGCAGATCGAGGATCGCCTTGCGTGCCGCTGGATCGGTGACCGTATAGGCCCCCGAGGGCAAGCGGGTGATGGCATCGGCATATTGACCATAGCCGAGGGCCGGGCCGGCTTCCTTCACGGTGCCGAGCCAGGTCTGATCGATGAATTGAAACAGCCCTCGCGCGGAAGAGGTGGAGGCGATCGCGCCGGGGTCGAAATTCGACTCCATCTTCGCCGTCGCCAGCAGATATTCGAAGCTGGTGCCGGTGACAGCAGCCGCCTGCCGGATCGCGCCAGTCACCTGGCTGCGGATCGCAGCCGTCGCCGCTACGCTCCCGGCATCGGTCGACATCTCGCCTGCCCCATTCCCACGCGGCCGCCCGCCATCGGCCAGTCCAAAGGCGCAGCCGTCATCGCGCCGGCATACACCCGCCTGGCCGGCGAGCGTCACCGATTTATGGTTAATGGCGGGTTAAAAGCGGCGGAGACCACGCCGCTCCACAGAATGTGCTCACGACGACGCATCGCGATAGACCTTGGCCGGGTCGAAGACCTTCTCGGCCGCCACGAATTGCAGCCGGCCGTCCCCGCCCTTGACCGCAGCGCGATAGAAGCAG
>Ga0180222_1001013_pt1 | contig 33429 bp, 33 predicted proteins | sample eDN5th37CKraftOP_FD_151336 | JGI IMG/M metagenome (GOLD analysis project Ga0180222, IMG submission 151336) | Enriched Organic Plus compost microbial communities from Emeryville, California, USA - eDNA 5th pass 37_C Kraft OP (version 2) (version 2) ...
GATTCATTTTGCGTCGACCAGCCAAGTCAGTTTTACCCAACTCAGCCGTCTCGCGCCCAAACCAAGCGCCCACACTTATCGGCTGTTAACTTGTTAAAGAACGGTACTGCCTACTTCTCTTTCCCCCGCCGGCGCTGCGCCTTTCGTTTAGCGCTGCGTCATCAGCGAAGAAGCGAGATTATGAAGAAGTTTTTTTCGTCTGTCAAATCGTTCAGTTCGCTGCGCTCACTTCCCGATTCGATCAAGCCGCCGTGCCCATCCGGCACCGCAAACTTCCCCTCTCGATGACAACCCCACCGCATCCGCCTCCTGGCGTAACTGCTGGCACAAGGCCGTCATCTCACTCCCCGCAACCGCCGCTTCGCTCTTGCGTTGCGTCGTTCGCGTCGAGAACGAAACTATAGCACGGTTTTTCTGGCGGGTGCAAACCGGGCCCGACAATCCCAAGGAACGGCTCCGGCGGGTAACCGCGTGAGCCGTTCGGGCCCGCGCCTGCATCAAGAAGGTGCGTGATCCAGGCCGATGTCCAGCACGCCCACGCTGTGGGTCAGCCACCCTATCGAGATCAGGTCCACGCCCGTCTTGGCCACCGCCGGCGCCGTCTGCGGCGTAATGCGGCCGGACGCCTCCGTCACCGCCCGGCCATCCACTCGGCGAACGGCTTCGGCCATGGCCTCCACGCTCATGTTATCGAGCAGAATGGCGTCGACTTTCAGCTCGAGCGCTTCGTCCAACTGCTCCAGCGTGTCGACTTCCAGTTCTATTTTCACCAAATGGCCCACGCCTGCACGGGCGCGCCGCACCGCCTGCGCCACGCCGCCCGCAATCGCCACGTGGTTATCTTTGATCAACACCGCATCGTCCAGGCCGAACCGGTGATTGGAGCCGCCGCCCACACGCACGGCGTACTTCTGCACGATGCGCAGGCCCGGCATGGTCTTGCGCGTGCACACCACCCGCGCGCGCGCATCGCCGATGGCGTCCACCACTGCCGCGGTAGACGAGGCGATGCCGCTCATATGACAAAGGAAATTGAGCGCGGTGCGTTCTGCCATCAGCATGGCGCGGGAGTTGCCCTCCACCATGGCGATCACGTCGCCCGGCCGGATACGGCTGCCGTCGGGCTTGCGTATGTCGACCCGGATTTCCGGGTCGACCAACTGGAACGCCAAGCGCGCCACATCCATGCCGGCCACCACGCCCGGTTGGCGCGCCACCAGCGCCGTCCTGCCGCGATGGTTGGCCGGCACGATGGCGTTCGTCGTCAGATCTCCCGCGCGCCCCAGGTCTTCCAACAAGGCAGTTCGAACCAGCGGCTCAATCATGACTTGCGGAAGCGGGGCGACATCCCACTGCTCGGTCACGCCCCTGCCGGAGGCGCCCATAATATTTATGCTCATTTTGAGTATTTTCCGTGGAAAAAAAATGGCGGCTTTAGCCTCGTCCTTTATGCTAGATATGAGCATAAAGACTGTCAATAGGGATAGCCGCGCCCAAGGAAGAAGAACGTCTCAATTGCTCCGCGCGAGTGGAAGCTTGGTACCACTCAGGGCGCGCTCCAGCAGTACGTCTCCGCGGAAGCGGAACAATTTGGCCGGACGACCCGGCGTTTCGGTCGACAAGGCACCGGTCTCCTCGACCAACTGCTGCTGTTCGATGAAGCGGCGGAAGTTCTGTTTGTGCAGGTAGCGCCCCGACAACGCCTCCACCACTTGTTGCAGCTGCAGCAGGGTGAAGGCTGGGGGCATCAATTCGAACACGACGGGCCGGTATTTAATCTTGGCGCGCAGGCGCGCGATGCCAGTGGCGAGAATGCGCCGGTGATCGTGACGCATGGGCTGACCGAGCGGGGAAAGCCCCGGCCGTCCCGTCCTGCGGGCGGCCTCCTCGACGAGGCCAGCTTCGAATAGCAGCTCATAGCGCTGCAGGACGAGCTCTTCGTTCCACGAGCGGGATCCGAGTCCAAAGCACAGGTCGACACGCTGTTGGCGTGCGCGTTTCAGGGCCGGTTCCGATGCCGAGGACACCCACTCGCACAATGCACCCGCGATCAAAGCATCCAACTCCGCAGACGGCGAACGCCGGTCTTCCCACGGGAAATAGCGATACCAGCCATGCCATGCCGCGTCCGCACCGGAAACAGGTCCTTGCCGGGTCAAAGCCAGGTAACTGATGGAGATGACCCGCTGCTCAGTCTTCTGCTCGGTACGGTCGCGATCGGCAAAGGTATAAAGCTGCTCGACGTACCCCAGCGGATGATGTGTCTGCTCTTCGACCCAAGCCCGCAGCCCGGCTTGCAGCGAACGGTGGCCCGACTCAAAAGGCCCGGACGGCAGCATGCTCCCATCGTGCGTCGTCAAGACCAGCGGCTCGGAGTCGGTTGCAGCCACGAGCACGGCGACCAACTCGGCGGTCAGGGGATGTTGAACAGCGGCAGTCAAGGATAGGAAAAGCGAGAAAGAGTGGAAAAATGACCAAGCGGATGGGTAGGCTCAATGATACCTATCCGGGGCCGCCAATATAGACGCCGGGCGCGACCCGGGACGCCCCGCCAGGGCCGGCGGCATGATACTTGCGGCGCTTGGCGGTTGCCGCCGAACCCTACGGATTGGGGAGACCGTCATGACGACCGCTTCGAAAGCACCTGCCGCCCGGGCCACCGCAGGAACGACCTTGCTGCCACCCGCCAACCAGCGCAACCTTCCGACCTCCGCCCACGGCACGCCGAGCCGTGTCACCACAAAGGATAAAAAGCCGCCCTCCGCGGCTGCTCCCTTGCGCCCCCAGCGCCGCGACTAAGGCTTGGGGGCCGGCACCGCGCCGGCGGCGTGCACGGGTCATTTCTTGCGTAAATCGCTCCAATCCGCCGACGTGACGGACAAAATGGCCGCCAGCCAGAGCACCATCATGGCCATCCAGCCCGTGGAACTCGGATAACCCCGGGACAGCATATAGGCCGTGCAGCCAATGGCGACGAGCACCAGCCACGGGGCACGGCGGCGGTTATAGCTGCCGCGCGTATCATCCGGCCGCCGCCGCGGGTCCATGAAAAGTCCCATAGCATCCTCCATCAAAACCAGCGCCGCATTGTAGAAGATAGAAGATCGCTCATGAAAACCAGCGGGCGACGCCGATCCGCTAGCCCGCCAGCAAAGACATCCCCAGCTGGGCCCTGCGTTGCAGCCACAGGCTGGGCCGATAACGCATGTCGCCGGTCACCCGGACCAGGTTGCGCAGGATCTCGACGATGCGGGCGGCACCCAGGGCATCCCCCATGGCCAGCGGCCCCTGGGGATAGCCCAAGCCTAGCCTGACTGCCTGGTCGATGTCCGCCGGAGTTGCGATGCGCTGCTGCGCGATCTCGCAGGCAATGTTGACGATCGTGGCAACGATGCGCTGCGCCACGAACCCGGGGGAATCCTGGATCACCGTGACCGGCGCACCGTCGGCGGAAAATTGGGCGGCAGCCGCATCGAGCCACCTCGACTCCGTCAGGGGAGTCGCCATCAGCGTACGCCTGCGCCCCACCGGCAGCCCGTGCAAGGTGTCCACGGCGACCGTCCGGCGCGCATCCAGCCCCTGGTCGCATGCCGCGGTGGTGGCGTCCTCCCCGTACGGCGTCACCACGATCAGTGCATCATCCCCCGGGTGCGGCCCATCCTGGACCCGGGCCTCCATCCCCAGCAACAGCTCGACCACCGCCGCCCGCGCATCTGGCCTCACCGGCGACACCCAAACTTCGGGTAGGGGCGTGACGGATGGTCGAGGCGTTTCGGGCTGCACCTGTTTCTTGCCGTCGACATAGGTATAAAACCCCTGCCCGGTCTTGCGCCCGAGCAAGCCTCCGGCCAAGCGCACCGTCGTCACGGGCGAAGGACGGAACCGCGGCTCGTCGAAAAACTGGGTGTAGATCGACTCCATGACGGGGTGCGAGACGTCCAGGCCGGTCAGGTCCATCAACTCGAAGGGCCCCATCTTGAAGCCGGCCTGTTCGGTCATGATGGCATCGACCTGCGCGCAGGTCGCCACGCCTTCCTGCAGCACGCGCAGCCCTTCGGTATTCAACCCTCGCCCCGCATGGTTGACGATGAAGCCGGGCATGTCTTTCGCGCGCACGGGCGTGTGCCCCATGCGACGTGCCAGTTCCGCCAGGGCATCGCCGACGGCCGGGTCGCTGCGCAAGCCGTCCACGACCTCCACGACTTTCATCAGCGGCACGGGATTGAAGAAGTGGTAGCCCGCGACGCGGGAAGGACGCGCGCAGGCGGAAGCGATCGCAGTAATGGACAACGACGACGTGTTCGACGCCAGGATGCATTCGCTGCTGACGATGTCCTCGAGCTGCCGGAAGAGGTTCTGCTTGGCATCGAGCCGCTCGACGATGGCCTCGATCACCAAGTCGCACTCCCGCAACGCTGAAAGATCCTCGCACGGCTCGATCGCCTCGAGGGCGGCCGCGGCCTGGGCGGCATCCAGCTTGCCGCGCTGGACCAGCTTTTCCCAAGTCTGCTGCAAGAACTCGCGCGCGGAGGCAAGCGCGGTCGGCGCAGCGTCGTACATGGACACCCTGAGGCCCGCCTGGGCGGCGATCTGCGCAATGCCGCGCCCCATGGCGCCGGCGCCGACGATGCCCACGTGCTGGATCTGCTTCATCGATATTTTCTCCTCCCGGCCTTCAGGCCGCATATGCCTTGATCGTCTCCCGGGCGATGACGAGCTGCTGGATCTGCGAAGTGCCTTCGTACAGCCGGAACAGGCGCACGTCTCGGTAAAACCGCTCGACTGCGTATTCCGCGATGTAACCCGACCCACCGTGGATTTGCACGGCGCGATCTGCCACCCGCCCCACCATCTCCGTGGCAAACAGCTTGCAACACGAGGCTTCCAGCGTAGTCGGCTCGCCGCGGTCCCGCTTGCGCGCCGCGTCGAGCACCATCGTGCGCGCAGCATACGCCTCGGTCTGGCTGTCGGCGATCATGGCCTGGATAAGCTGGAAGTCGGCAATGGCTTTTCCAAACTGCTTGCGTTCCGTAGCATAACGGACGGATTCGGCGATGAGGCGCTCGGCCATGCCCACGCACACGGCAGCAATGTGCAGCCGGCCCTTGTCCAGCACGCGCATGGCGGTCCGAAAACCGTTGCCCTCCTCACCGCCGAGCAAGGCGCTGGCCGGCACACGGCAATCCTCAAAAATGATGTCGCAGGTCAGAGAGCCCGCCTGTCCCATCTTGCGATCGGGCTTGCCAAGCGTAATACCCGGCGTCCCGGCTTCCACCAGGAAGCAGGAAATCGCATCGGCCCGGCGCCCTTCCGCGGTACGCGCCATCACCGTGTAGAGCCCTGCTATCGGAGCATTGGTGATGAACCGCTTCGTGCCGTTGAGCACGTAATGGTCGCCGTCACGCCGGGCCGTCGTGCGCAAGGAGAGCGCATCGGATCCCGCCTCCGGCTCGGTGAGCGCGAACGACCCGATCAATTCCCCGCTCGCCAATTTGGGCAAGTATTTCTTGCGCTGCTCATCCGTACCCGCCAGCACGATCGCCTGTGAGCCGATCCCGATGTTGGTGCCGGCCAGCGACCGGAACGCCGGCGACGTCCGCCCCAGCTCCATCGCGATCAGGGCCTCTTCCTCCATGTTGAGGCCGAGCCCCCCATACTCCGGCGCAATGGACAAGCCGAACAAGCCGAGCGCCTGCATTTCCTCCCGCACTTGCGGCGGAATCGAACCGCTTTCCGCCACCTCGGCCTCGAGCGGCATCAGGCGTTCCGTGACGAAGGTGCGCGTGGCCTCGACCAGCATGCGCAAAGTGTCCGCGTCTAATGACATGATGACCCCCTTCAAGAAGCCGGTCGCACGCACAGGCCGGCGTACAAAAGCTCGAAATACTCGAGCGCGATGTGTTCGGCCTTACTGCCATGGCCGGGTTTGAACCAGCGCGACATCCAGTTCAGCAGTGACAAGACGGCGCGCCCCGAAACGGCCACCTGGCCGGCGCGGAACACGCCCTCCTTCACGCCCTGCTCGAGGATGCGGCGCAAGAAACGCTCGTACTCATCGCGCAACCGCGCCGCATCCTCGCGATAATGCGGGCTCATGCCGCTGAACCCCACCAGCATGGCGACGAAGCTCCAATAATTGCGCTCGAGATACGCGGCGTGAACAGTCATGAATACCCGCAGTTTGTCCACGGCGGAGGTTTCCGCCTGTACCGCGGGAAAGACTTCTGCAATCAGGCCCTCCAGCGTACGCAGGATGATGGCGTCGTAGATGTCCTGCTTGGTCGCGAAATAGTGGTAGATGGCCGGTTTGGTCATCCCGATGGCGGCAGCGAGCTCATGAATGGAGCTGTTCTCATACCCGCTTTGCGCGAAGAGCTTGGAAGCCTCGAGCAAGATGCGCTCGCGCGCGTCGGCCACCACCGGCGGGCGTCCGGGGCGGCGCTTTTTGGGAGAGGATGCCGTCGTCATCATGGCTCGGTCCGCGCTATTTATTTACCGATCGTTCGGTAAATAATAACCGCAGCATGCGCCCATGCCAAGCCCGGGCTCCCGGTGCCGCCCCGCTCGCATGGCGGGACGGCAGGCGGCTTAATCCGAAGCCTTGGGCGCAGGCAGGAAATCCTCCAGCGTCATCCCCTTCTCTTTCAACAGCGCCTCGAGCACCGGCACGAGACGCCCGAGGCTTTCCTGGACCGTTTCGCGTACCGTGTCCACCACGACCTGCGTGCTGCGCTCGATTTCAACGTTCAGCCGGTCCCCGACCGTCTTCTCTTCAAAGGTGGTGACGCGACGCGTTTCGGGAATCAGCCAGACCTCGAACCAGCCCTCGGCCCGATTGACCTCGGAAACCGTCAGGCTGGCGCCATTGATGGCGATGTACCCCTTGGCAAAAACGTACTTGCGGAAAGGCTCGGGAATCGCGATGCGCAGGACACGGTTGGTGTCGGAGGAGCGGCTCTCCAGGATGGAAGTGGAAAAATCGATGTGACCGGACAGCGGGTGCCCTCCGATCTCGGCGCCATCCTTGGCCGCCCGCTCCACGTTGACCCGCGCGCCCACGCCATATTCCGACAAGGTGGTGACGTTCAGGCTCTGGAGGATGACGTCGAACGAAGCGACGGTGGGGCTGGCAATGCCGGTTACCGTCAGGCACACACCATCCACCGACACGCTGGCGCCAATGGCCAGGTCCTCGCAAAACCCCGGGGGAAATTCGAGCGTGAACGTGCGCAAGCCCTCACGGTCTTCAATGGCGATGATCTTGGCGGTGCCCTGGACGATTCCGGTAAACACGATATCCCTCTAGCGCTCGAGGACGGCGACCCCATCCTCGCGATTAATCACAGACGAGACTTTAACGCGCCGCCGCGCCGTCCACGAGTGGCCGCCCCGCGGGAGACGCCGTTCCCGATGCGGGGGCACCAAATGTGAACAACTATCCGTCAGGCATTTGCCGACATGGCCGGCGTACCTATGATGACGCCATGGTCCCCGAAGAGCCCCTCGCACCAGGGCTCAGGAGTGCGAAGATGAAATTACCCGCTCCGTTCACCGTCGATCAACTCATAGTATTCGGTCATGCGGCGGCCGCGTTGCTGTTCGCCGGCTTTGCGCTTTGCATCTGGAATCACGCGCGCTCGCGCCGCTACCTCCTACTGTACGCCCTGGCGTTCGGCCTGTATGCCGGCGCGGCATTGCTGGCAGCACCCCAGGCGCCTGTTTTTCCGCTGCGCCTCGCCGCGGCCACCCTCTACGTGGCAAGCGTGCTCGCGCTCACCCGGGGCATGTTGGCGCGCGGCGAGGCGCAAACCGACGCCGCGCCGCTGACCGCGCTCGGCATCGGCTTGTTTGCGCTCCTGGCCTATTTCGACCTCGTCGAACGAGACGCCGCGGCCCTTGCCTACACGCTGGGCATGGGCACCGGTTCGCTGTTGCTCCTGGCCTGGATGCGGTTGAGCGCGACGCGCCCTGCCGGCCTGGAAGACCGTATCGCCCATTGGGGCCTTTTGGTCCTTATCGCGGGACACCTGCTCGGGACCGCCCTGACCGCGCGGACGGCGGGAGGCGTATTCCCCGGCGCCGGCCTCGCCCAATCCCCCGACACGATGTTGGCATCACTGGGCATGCTGGTCTTGCTCGGCGGCACGCAGCTGGCCGCGGCATGGGCTGACGTGGTGACCTCGCTCAAGCGTGAACGGATCACCGACCCCCAGACGGCGTTGCTGAACCGCCGCAACTTCGAGGAGTCCGGCTATAGCGACGTACAGCGCGATGCGGCCCGGCCCTCGGCGCTCATCCTGCTCGACCTGGATCATTTCAAGCAGATCAACGACTCATACGGGCACATGGCCGGCGACGCCGCGCTGGCCGAGGTGGGACGCATCATTCGCCAGTGCGTCCGTCACGGCGACCTGGCCTGGCGCCTCGGGGGAGACGAGTTCGCGGTCTTGATGTCGGGCGCCTCCAGCACCAGCGCTGCCCAGGCTGCCGACCGGATGCGCATGCTTCTCGCGCAGACGCGGGTGAGGACTCCCCGCGGCACGTTCACCCTGACAGCGAGCTTCGGCATCGCGCAGTCCCGCATGAAGGAACCGCTCTACGACCTGTTCGCCCGCGCCGACAGGAAGCTTTACGAAGCCAAACGGCAGGGAAAGAACCGGATCGCGGCGGAAAGCACACCTGAAAAAACCTGCAGCGCGCTCGCGGAGGACGAGCGATCCCCCGAAGCCCTCACCTTGTAACGCCCAGGCAAATATCGATTGTTCACCAAAACAAGAAAGTCATTTCAAGTTTTGGAGTATTTAAAGGGATTCTTGCGCACCTATCTTCAAAGCACGGCGGTTGACCCCCAATCGCCCCGTTTCAAACACTTTGGAGAGAATGCCATGAAGACCATTGCCTACACCGCGTTGATTTCGTCTTTCCTGCTGGGTGCCGTCGCGCATGCGGACCAGAACGAGATCGGGAACGACTTTCCGCCCCCGCCCATCTCCACGACGTACGAACTGACGCGCGATCAAGTCCGTGCCGAACTGGAGCAGGCCCGGGCCAATGGCGGAATCGTCTACGCCGACGACGGCTACCCCGAGCGGGTCATCCAGTCCTCGGGGGCGCCCGTCAGCCGCGCGCAAGTACTGCGCGAACTCGAGGAATACCGCACCGCCCATCGCGTCGACGGCCCGCTCGAGTATCCCCACAACCTGTAAGACTATCGTGCGAGTTTCGTCGCCGCGGCCGATACGTCCCGCAACCGGGCCGGAAAGGGGCGGCGGCGCTCGCGCGCTTTGCCGCTAGCCGGCCCAACGCTCCGCAGGCGCCCCGAGCAACCTCGACAATTCGCGGCCCTTCTCCCGCAGCGCGTGGATCTGGGCGCTGCCTGGACTCATGTCCAGCATCGACATCGGGGCCGTAATGGTCAGCCCGTACGCCACCTCGCCGTGCGCGTTCCATATCGGCACGCTCACCGCAACATAGGTAGGCAAAGTACGCAGCTCGACCACCGAATACCCTCTATCGATCACCGCCCGGCGTATGCGCTCCAGCCTGGCCTGGGCCTCGGCCTGCGTCACGGCTAGGCCGTCGGTTTCCAGCTCCCGGACCAGGACCGGCAATACCGCCGATGCAGGCAGGTACGCCGCGAAGACATGGCCGGCAGCCGTGTGCAACATTTCTACCGGCCCGTTGCGCAGGTCGAAAATGCGCCCCCTCACCGCCGCTTGATTGATCAGGATGACGGGCCCGTTACTCCAAATGACCACGGCCACGCCCAGCCCGGTTTCTTCGGCCAACTCCACGGCCGCCACGCGGACTAGCTCGAAATGGTCGACATCTCGCGCTGCCGTCATGCCAAGCGCCGCCAGGCTGGGTCCCAGCCTGTACAAGCCTCGGCCATCGCTCTTGACCATCCCGGTTCGCACGAAGCTGACGAGATAGTTATGGGCTGCGCTAGGCGCCACACCGGCCCGGGCGGCGATGTCCTTCAGCGCCACCGCCCCGGGGCCCATCTGGATCGCCACCAGGATCCGGTAACCGATCTCGATGGACTGGATGCCGCGCGGGCCCGAGGCGGGCGGAGTGAGAATGCCTGCCTGATTGGATGCCATGAATTCAAGAACCGATAAGAGGCCGACACAGAAAACGCCCAGCGTATTGCATAGCCGGTTTGACAAGCCTTTGCGGGCCCACCTATCATCAATTAAACATTATCAAATGATTCAATTATATTGAATTCTGGAGACAAGGCATGCCGCCCAGCGCGAACACGTTCAAGGCCGCCATGCGCCGCATCCCGTCCGCCGTCGCCATCGCCAGCACCTCATATGACAGAGAACGCCGGGGGTTGACCGCCACGGCAGTGTGCAGCGTGAGCGCAGAGCCGCCGCAGTTACTCGCCTGCGTCAACAAGCAAGTCCGCGCCCATGGCCACATCTAGCTGGCGGGCGGTTTCGGCGTAAATGACTTGCGTCACGACCGCTGCCCCCGCGCGCGGCCATCACCAAGGGAAATGCATGAAATTCGCAGTGTTCGATCACATGGACCGCAGCACGGTCACGCTGGCCCAGCAATATGAAGATAGGCTCGCTCTGGTCGAGGCCTACGACCGCGCCGGGTTTTACGCCTATCACGTGGCGGAACACCATTCCACGCCTCTGGGCATCGCTCCGTCGCCGAGCGTGTACCTGTCGGCAGTCGCGCAGCGTACGCGCCGATTGCGCTTTGGGCCACTGGTCTATACCCTGGGCATGCATCACCCGCTGCGGGTCATGGAAGAAATCTGCATGCTCGACCAGATGAGCGGCGGCCGCCTGGAGGTAGGTTTCGGACGGGGAATATCGCCCTATGAACTTGGCTACTACGGCGTCGACCCGGCCCACGCACAGGGTATTTATCACGAGTCATTCCAGATCATCATGCAAGGGCTCACCCAGGCCACGGTGAACTTCCAGGGCAAGTATTTCGACCTACGGGACGTGCCGGTGGAAATGCAGTGCGTGCAGCGCCCCACCCCGCCCATCTGGTACGGCGCCGGCACGCCGGGCGCCACCCAATGGACGGCGGAAAATGCCGTCAACATCGTGTGCAATGGGATGCCGGCGCAGGTTCGTGCGATCACCGATCAATATCGGGTGCACTGGGAGGCACTGGGCCACCCACCCGAAACCATCCCTTACCTGGGCGTGAGCCGTCACATCGTCGTGGCCGACAGCGATGGCGAAGCACTCGAAACTGCGCGGCGCGCCTATCAGCGTTGGTATGCACACCTCATGCACTTGTGGGTCAAACACGGTACCCGGCCCCAAACGCTCTCTTTCCCCGACAATTTCGACGATGCCCAACGTGCGGGCTTGGGCATTGCCGGGTCCCCCGAGACCGTGCGGCGATGGATAGCCGCCGCCGCGGAGGAAACGGGTGTCAATTACTTCGTCTGCCGCATGGCCTTCGGGGACCTGACCCGGGAAGAATCTCTACGATCCACCCAGCTCTTTGCCGAACACATTTTGCCTGCGCTGACCGAACCCGAACCCACCTCCACGCAAGCCTGACACCATGCCCACCCTCAGCTCACAAGACCGCGCCCTGCTCGAAGCGCCCCTGCCACCGCTGCAGCACATCCGCCTGCCTACCGGCGAGCTCATCGAATACCGGGAAGCGGGCCGGGGCGACGACGCCATCGTCCTGCTGCACGGCATAGGCTCGAGTTCGGCTGGCTACCGTGCGCCGCTAGCCGGGCTCTCGGCCCGCTGGAAAGTCGTCGCCTGGAATGCGCCGGGCTTCGGCGGCAGCACGCCGCCTGCGGCCGCCTCGCCCAGGGTGGACGACTACGTGCAATCCCTTCATGCCTTGCTGGACGCGCTCCGCCTTGCGCCAGTGCACCTAGTAGGAAGCTCATGGGGCTCGCTGATCGCCAATGCGTATGCGGCGAGCCATCCGCAGCGGGTACGGTCCGTCGTACTGTCTGCGCCGACTCGCGGCTACAGCCATCTTGAGCCCGCCGAAAAAGCCGCGCGCATTGCCGCCCGGCTCGATCCGGCCGCACGCGCCGTTGCGCCCCAGACGCGTGCGGCGCGATTCCTCGGCCCAGATCCCGACGCGCTGGTGATCGAGCGTTTCTCCCAATTAAGAGAAGCCGTTCATCCTGACGGCCTGGCCCAAGCCACCCGCATGCTATTCGACTGCGACGGCATCGCCCTGGCGGCGTCGGTCAGCGCTCCCGCCTTAATCCTGGCCGGCACGCACGACACCGTCGCTCCGGTCTCCGAACATGCCGGGCCGCTCTGCGACGCCATGCAAGAAGCCGAACTGAAAACGCTGGACGGCTGCGGCCATATCCTCAAGCTCGAAGCACCGGCGCGCTTTAACCAACACCTTGCCGACTTCTTCCAACAAACTTAGAACGACACGGAGACTACCGATGAAACCGCGCCTGCTTCACTTGGCCTGGGCCTTCGCCATGGCCGTCAGCCCTGCCGCTATCGCCCAGTCCTGGCCCGAAAAGCCCGTGCGCATTATCCTGCCCGGCCCGCCCGGAAGCAGTCCCGACCGCATCACCCGGTTGCTGGCCGAGCAACTGAACAAGAAATGGAAACAACCCGTCGTCGTCGAAAACCGGCCGGGCGGGACGACCCGGATCGGCGCCGAAATCGTGGCGCGCGCGGCACCGGACGGCTACACGCTGCTCTCGACTTTCGTGTCGCACGGGATGGTGAAACTGCTTTACCCCGAAACGCCGTACGACCCCATCACCGACTTTGCACCGGTCGTGCAGCTCGTCGATACAGAAACGACGTTGGTAGTGCGCTCGGACTCCCCGTACAAAACGCTCCAAGAAATGATCGAGGGGGTGAAAAAACGAGGGCGGCCACTGGGGATCGGCAACTTCGGCACGGGCTCCAGCTTCCATTTCTATAGCCTCATCCTCGGCCAAGGCGCAGGCATCGACGTCTTGCCGGTTCCCTACAAGGGAGAAGCGCTGTCGCTCTCGGACATGATCGGCGGGCACGTGGAGGCGAGCTTCAACTCGGTGGGAACAGCCATTCCGCACATCCGAGAGGGCCGTGTCCGGGCGCTCGCCGTGCTGGCACCCAAGCGCTCGCGCGTATTGCCGGACGTGCCGACCTTCCTGGAGCTGGGCTTTCCGCGCCTGCGCGCGGGAGGCTGGTTCGGCGTCCTCGCCCCCGCGGGTACACCCAAGCCGGTCATCGACAAAATCCGGACGGACATCCAGTCCATCCTGCGCGAACCCGATGTCACCAAATGGCTGCGCGACCAGGGGTTGGAACCCACGTTCGAAAGCTCCGAAGCGTTCGGCGAATCGATGAAGCGCGAGGCCGTCGAATGGGAAAAACTGATCAAGGAATTTAAAGTCTCGGTCAATTGACGACACGCTTGCCGACCGGCGGCGGGCCGCCTCACCCTCCCGCTGCCGGGGCGCTGCGAACCATCGGGGTAGCGCGCCGCGGCAAGCGCATCGACATCGCCGCCGCCGCAACGAGCAACGCACCTGCGGCACCGAACGAAACCCAGTGCGTCCCGAAGGTTTCGTAGCCCCAGCCACCCAGCCACGAACTGATCATGCCGCCGACTTGATGGCCCAGGTAGGTCAGCCCGTACAACACCCCGACTAGGCGCACGCCATATATGTCGGCGAGGATGGCCGACGACAGCGCAATGCTGCCCGCCCAGACGATCCCGCCGATGGTCGACGCTGCGTACAGTTCCCAATGCGCGCCGACCATCACCAATGCAAAAAATCCCAAGCCCCGCACGAGATAAATCGTGGCGAGCAGATCCCGCCGCGGCAGCACGTCGGCCAAGCGCCCCAACACCAGAGTACTGAACATGGCCACTGCGCCGATGAGCCCTATGCCCAGTGAGCTCGTCATCGCGTCGAAACCATGATCCATCAGCATGGGCACGCCGTGCGAACCAAGCAGATTCATGCTGAAGCCACAAGCGAACAATCCGATCGCCACCTGCCAGAACGGCGCCGTACGCACCGCGTCGGCGACCCGCAGGGCGGGCGCCGCCTGGGTGGCGTGCGATGCCGCCGCCGTGCGCGCCGCGACGTCTTCGGGGCGCAGGTCGGCATGGGCGGGTGCATTGTCGCGGAATACGAACAACGCAGCAGGCAAGGTAAACAACGCAAACGCCCCCGCGTACGCCACTAGGGCCGCGCGCCAGCCCAACCATGCGATCAGCGAAGTGAAAACCGGCGTCATCAGGGCGATGCCAGCCATCGACCCGGTGGAAAGGAAAAATAGCGCCATGCCGCGCTGGCGCGTGAACCAGCGGGTCAGTATGGGCGTGAGCGCGACCGGGCTGGTCAACCCCAACCCCAACGACTGCCCCACCCCGAAAGCCAGGAAAAACGCCAGAGGATCGCGCACCCAAACGGTCGCGAGGGTGGACAACACCACGACTGCCATCCCGAGCAGCAATACGAAACGCGTCCCGCGCGTGCCGACCAAATAGCCGGCGAGCGGCATGGCCAAGCCATAACAGAGCATGCCCACCGCCACGATCCCCGCCAACATGCTCCGGCTGAATCCGAGGTCGTCGATGATGGGTAGGAAAAAGGGCCCGATGCTCATGCGCATGCCGACCGTCAACAAAGTCATCACCGTCGCTGCAGCCACGATGGTCCAACCGAAATACCAATTGCCTATGCGACGCACGGCCAGATCCCCTCTCGTTCCGAAGTTCTTGTAGTTCCGGACGCGCATGGGTGGGCGCCCTTCGGCAAAGAATACCCGATCCTGCCGGCGCTCCCCGTCTCGGCAACCTCTGGCGCCCCGCCCGAAAAGGCCGTGCTGCCGAGGCCGATGATGGGCGCAGACGGAGCGAAGCCAGGGCGTGTCGCGAACACATTTGCTTTTTCAATAAACAGTATTTTCCCCATTGCATTGCGCTATTCGAACCGACTCCCTATCGTGCGGGGCACCCCTAGCAATCCACATCAGGAGACCCCGACAAGCCTTGACCCGAACGTTTATTCGTATTCGTGCAACGCGTCCACATACGACTAGAGTAGACGGAGACCCCACATGCATCGCCCTTCCCCCAGCTTGACCCATCGCCGCCTTTGGGCGGCCGCCGCCGTTTTACTGGCCGCGCCCGTAGCGGCTCAGCAGGCCTACCCCAACCGCCCCGTCACCATGATCAGCTCATTCTCGGTCGGCAGCGGACCGGATACCGTGCTGCGCCTGGTTGCCGAAAAGCTGGGCGGCATGTGGGGCCAACGCGTCGTCGTCGAGAACAGGCCCGGCGGGGCAGGTTTCATCGCCATCGATGGTTTTCGCCGTGCTGCACCTGACGGCCATACGTTGCTGCAGCTCGACAGCGAACAGCTGGCCGCCCTGCCCTTGCTCTACAAACAGCGCAATTACGACCCCGACGCGATATTCGAATACACCGCCGGCCTTTTCAGAACCTTCTTCATGGTCTCGACCGCATCCGGCAGCCCGTGGCGCAGCGTCGCAGACCTGATCGCCGCGGCGCGCCGGGAACCGGGCTCGGTGACCTATGGATCGTGGGGCATAGGCAGCCCGGGCCACCTGGGCGGCGTGGCCCTGGAATCGGCCACCCAGGTCAAGATGTTGCACGTGCCTTATAAAGAAACACCCCAACTCTTCGCATCGGTCGGCAACGGGGACGTAGCCTGGAGCTTCGCAACCCTGGCATCGAGCCAGGGTGCCTACCAGGCAGGCAAGATACGATATCTCGCGGTGGCTGCGCCCAAGCGCATCTCACAGTTTCCTGACGTTCCCACAGTCTCCGAAAGCGGCGGCCCGGCAGGACTCGAAGTGAGCTCGTTCGCCGCCATACTCGCGCCCAAAGGCACGCCGCAAAGCATCGTTGACAAGATCAATGCCGACATCAACAAGGTGCTGGGCGACCCAGCGATCCAGGCGCGCTTTGCGACCTTCGCGTTCGAGCCTACCCCGTGGACACCCGCCGAAATCAAGAGCGAGGTCAAGAACAAGTTCGACGTGTACCGCCAGTCGATCGAGAAGGCGAACATCCGTCTCGACTGACGCATAGGAAAACGGGCCGCATCGCGGCCCGTTTCAACTCCCCTGACGTCAGCTCAGCTGTTCCCGCCAGATGTCCAGGCTTTGCTGCGCGGGACGATCCGAAAAGCTGAACAATACGACTTCGCTCTCGGCCCGCAACGAATACGGCATCCAGGAGGGACACACGAAAATGTCCTTGGGCCCGAATCTCAAGGTCTTTCCCGCAATCTCGCACACCCCGCGCCCCTCGCGCACGGCGTAGACCGTCGCATCGGTCGACCGGTACGGCCGGCCCTCGAAACCCGCCGGCAAGTACTGCAGGAACGTGCCCATGGTGGGCATGGGCCATCCTCCGGTAGCGGGATTGACGTACTGCATCTTGTGTCCCCAGCAAGGATGTGGTGCGCGCGTGCGGGAGAGTTTTTCCACGGCTTCCCGGCTTCGATCATAGGGAAACCACCACAAGGGCGACGTTTTCGTGGCCGGCCGGTACTCCACCGGCTTCATGGACACGCCGAACTCGGCCAGATTCACCGTCCCATCGGCGCTGGGGTCGGACCGCGGCGCCTCGTCGCCATCTTCGCGAAACTGCGCATCGAACAGCTCGACGATGGGAACGTCCAGGCCGTCGAGCCAGACGACGGGCGAATCCGACGGATTGCCATGCTCGTGGAAAGACCAGGAAGGCGTAATGATGAAATCGCCTTCCGACATCGAGATCCGCCGCCCGTCCACGGCGGTATAGGCGCCATGCCCGTGCATGATGAACCGCATTGCCGACTGGGAGTGACGGTGCGGCGGAGCGACTTCGCCGGGAAGGATCAGTTGCAACCCGGCGTACAGGCTGTGCGTGATCCGGGATTGCCCCCGCAGCCCCGGATTTTCCAGCACCAAGACGCGCCGCTCGGCTTCTTCGGCGCTAATCAGTTCGCCCGAGCGCTGGAGGAAAGGCCACATGGCGTCCCAGCTCCAGAGATGCGGCACGCACGGCGTGGCCGGCGTCTTCGGCACCAACGCGTGCAAGACCTCCCAGAGCGGCGTGCAACTGCTGCCATCGATCAATTCGTAGAAAGCCTGGCGCTGGCTCTTGGAAGCTTCATTCATTGCGGGATTTCCTTCCGGTCGTACATCCACGCCATGCTGTCGGCGGTCTGTTCAATCGTTCGCGACTTCAGGAATGCGTTGCGCAGGTCCCGCGTTGCCCCGGCCGCGTGATAAGCATGGCCATACAGGCGGGCCGTCAACTGCACGCGGGTCGTGCGCAAATAACGCGCCTGCTGGTATTCGAGGAAAGCCCGCGGCAAGTCGTCCGGCTGCGCTGCCACCCGCTTGGCGAGGCACACGGCGTCTTCCATCGCCATACATGCGCCCTGGGCCAAGTACTGCAGCATGGGATGCGCGGCATCGCCCAACAAAGTGGTGCGTCCTTGACTCCAATGGTTGACCGGCTCCCGGTCGCACAACACCCACATGCGCCACGACTCGATCTTGGCGAGCATGTTCAGGACGTGGGGATGCGCCCCCTGGAACCTCAAGTGCAGCTCTTCGGGATCGCCATAGGTATCCCACCCGTCTTCATAACGATCGCTATGGAAGACCGCCACCAAGTTGAACAGCTTGCCGCCGCGCAGCGGGTAATGCACCAAGTGGTACTTGGGCCCCATCCACAAGACCATGGCGTTCAGCCGGTTCTCGAGAGGCACGTCCTCAGTGCGGAGCACGGCGCGGTAGGCGATGTGGCCGGACACCCGGGGCTTGCCGTCTCCCACGATGGATTCTCGGACGGTCGACCAGAGCCCGTCGGCGCCGATCAAGCCGTCGCCCTCGTACGCCTCGCCGCTGGCCGTCGTCACGCGCACCGACCCACCGTTGTCCCCGAAGCCGACGATTTGCGTCGCGGCATGCAGGTGGACCCGGCCCGTCTCCCGGCAGGCGTCCAACAGGACGCGGTGCAGGTCCGCACGGTGAATCAGTCCGTACGGCTTGCCGAACCGCCGCGGGAAAAGCTCGCTCACTGGCAGGTGCACCACCCGCTCACCGGAAACGGCATCCATTGCGATGATGTCGTCGGGGAAGGCCGCAAGCTCATTGACTGCTTCGGTCACACCCAGCTCATCGAAGGTGTAAAACGCGTTCGGCCCCAGCTGTATGCCTGCGCCGATTTCCTTGAACTCGGCAGCCTGCTCGAATACGTGCACCTCGCGGCCCCGCTGAGAGAGCGCCAACGCCGACGCCAAACCGCCAATACCGCCGCCCACCACCAACAACGGCTGTCTGCTATTGCTCATGTCTCCTCCCTCCACTTATGCCGCACGGACCTGCACCCGCATGCCGCCCAGGCCGTCGACCGACACGTCGATGACGTCGCCCGGGTGCACCGGCCCGACACCCTCAGGCGTACCCGTGTAGATCAAGTCTCCGGGATGCAACGTATAGAACGACGATGCCATCTCGATCAATTCCGGTATGCCCAACACCAGGTCGCGGGTGTTGGCCTGCTGGCGAAGCTCGCCGTTCACCGTGAGGCGGAACCCCAGCTCGCCGGGCGAAGACACCGCGTCCGCAGTCGTCAGCCACGGCCCCAGCACGGAATAGGTATCGATGGACTTGCGGAAGCTGCGCTCCTCCGGCCCACGCGTGGTCATGTCGAGCCCGACGCAATAGCCAGCGACGTACTCGTACGCGCGAGCGGCCGGAATGTCCCGCCCTTTCTTTCCGATCACCACGACCACTTCGGCCTCGTGATCGTTACGGCGGTTCAGGTGCTTGAGCGCGACCCCCTCAGACTGGCCGACCAGGGAGCTCGTCGCCTTTAAGAACACGCCCACCCGCTGGATTTCGCCCACCTGGTTGCGGTGGTGGATCTCCGCATCCTCCCGGGCTTCGGCCAGGTGCTTCAGATAATTGACCGGCGCCGCAATGATTTTCCCTGGGCTTGCGACCGGCGCCAGCAAAGAGACCTCCTCCAGCGCGAGCGTCTTCGCGGCCGGCAACAGCTCCGTCGCCCTCGCCACAACCTCCTTCAAGTTCGCAATCAGCGGGTCAAAACACGGAAGCGGGTAGCGATATGCCGGAAGTACGTCCAAAGCTTCGGTCACGTCCTTGACCTGACCGCCTTGGACGATTCCCAGTCGGCCTTCGTTGAAACGGCACAATTGCATCGATGTCTCCCAGAGTGCGTGAAGTACGGGCACTTTAGGGTTGGCATGATATTGCGTCAATTATCAGTGCCATATATAGTCCATTAATAAATACAAATATTGGCCATGAGCAAACTAGACCTAAAAGACTTGGCGCTCCTGGACGAACTCGCGAAGACCGGGGCCGTATCCGCCACCGCCGTCGCACTAGGCCTGAGCCAACCCTCCGTCAGCATCCGCCTGGGGAGGCTGCGCCAGCACTTCCGCGACCCGCTGTTCGTGCGCACGTCCAACGGCATGCAACCCACGCCGCGCGCCGCCGCACTGGTTCCTGCCGTCCAGGCAGCACTCGCGTTATTCAACGGGACTGCAGGCCAAGAGCCGGAGTTCGACCCGGCCACGTCCGACCGGACGTTCAGGATCTGCATGACCAATACCGGTCAAATGGTGGTGCTGCCGAAATTGCTCAACCGCCTCAGCCAGGTTGCCCCCAACATTCGCATCGAAGTCAGGGACCTGGACGACGACACCCCGCGGAAACTCGAAACAGGCGAAGCGTCGCTGGCCATGGGCTTTACGCTCAACATGCAGGCAGGCTTCCACCAGCAGAAACTGTTCAGCGAGCATTACGTTTGCCTGATGCGCAGCGGACATCCGCGCATCCGGAACAAACTCACGCGCGAACAATTCGTCAACGAAAAGCACGTGGCCGTCATAACATCCGGCACCGCGCATTGGATGCTGGACAAAGCCATTGAGGAAGCCGGCGTCACCCGCCAGATTGCGCTATGGGTCCCTTCCTTCCTGGGCCTGGAAGAGATCATTGCCAAGACCGACTTCATCGCCCTCGCCCCCGTCCACCTTGCCCAGATCATCGCCGCGCACGGCACGATCAAGTTCCTGGAAGTGCCCATTGCTTTGCCCTCCTACCTCGTGCGCCAATACTGGCACGACCGCTATCACCGGGATGCCGGGTGCCGCTGGCTGCGGTCGGTAGTGGTGGATCTGTTCAGGAATTGATGGCGCGAGTCCGGCCGTCGATGTGACCGCCTGGAGACAGCCTCCCTCGCGCTTGCCCAACCGTGCCGCGATCCAGTAGCCTGTCCATGGCACTCCCGCCAACCCCAGGAGCGAAGATGGACACGGACAACATCTACGAAGCCCTTCGTGTCAGCCATGACATCCAACGCAAGCTTTGCCGACGCTTGCTCCGTGCATCACCGCAAGGCGGGAAGCGACAGGAAATCTACGCCGAACTCAAGATCGAACTCGCCGCCCATGCGGCTGCCGAAGAGCGCTATTTGTACGCTCCGATCTTGATGGATGACATGGGGCTCAACTCATCGCGCCATGCATTGGCCGAGCACCACGAAATCGATGAGCTCGTCGAAAAACTAGGCAAGGCGGAAGCAACCGGCGGAGAGTGGCTCGCCGCCGCCAAGAAATTGTCCGAAGAGGTTCATCATCACCTGAAGGAGGAAGAAAGAAAGTTTTTCCAAGTCTCGGGGAAGATCCTGACCGAAACCCAAAAATCCCGCCTCGCCCGAGAGTACAACAAGGATTATGAGCGGATGAAGGTCGTGCTGAGGGGGTGAGAACGCGCAACCATCACCCCGATCGGAATCAGCCTAGGCTCCACCGCTCCTCCTCAGCAACTCCTGTATGAGCGCTATGTCATGGGTGAATGCGGACGGGTGGGCATCGCGAGAGCAAAAGAGCTAGGCTGCTTTCCGGCCGGGTATGAGCCCAGGATAGTTAAACCGTAACCATCATCCACCTGACCCCTTCCCCTAGGTTGTTGGGGTTTCGCCACCGCCACAATCACCGGAACGGTACGACTGCTCATTCAGGCCACAAGCGCCGCGCAGGTCGTGCCGACCGATGGAGTGTGCGCCACTCGCCCTACGTTTACCTCGAACCGCCTCGGTAGGTCGCTACTTGCGCGTGGATTTTCTGCACATCCTCGCCCGCCTTGTCGCGTGCCTTTTTCATGCCATCGAGGGCGCCCCCGAGCACAAGACCTTCTCGTTCGTCGCCCTCGTTCAGTTGAGAAATCGCCTCTAAGAACTGAAGCGACTGTTGCAACCTATGAAGAAAATTCAACGCCGGACGGGCAATCACTGCATACGGAAGCTCATGAAAAGGAATGCGCATCATCGTTTCTTCTGCAACACGCATGGGCCGCACCCTGAGATGAGCTTCATGAATGCGATTAGCTAGCGACTCCTCGCCCTCTATTGCGTCGACCGCCTTGCAAATAGCTCCATGGAAAACATCAATCATTTCCCCTGCGGCGCGAAGTTGCATCACGCGTTCTTCAGCGGCCTGCTTCCGTCGCGCTTCAGTTTGCTGACGAGCTATTCTTCCGGCCCAATATATTGCAGCAATGGAGCCAACGGCCTGAATCCAGGCAGCCGCGGTGTTTGCCGCTTCCCTATGCCACCCAAACACAGCCGACCAAACGGCGACCAGCGCCGCTCCCCCGACGACATAGGCCATGCCGATAATGAAACGATCCATACGCCACCCCCGGCGGGGATCGTATTTCATGGTCGGTGCCCTGTCATGAGGGAACACCCCATCCTGCTCAGCGCCGGATGGGCTGAGCGATCCTCGACGGCAGGCGGGGGGCGAGGACTTCAGGGTGCACGGCCGGCGCCACACGCGGGCGAGCTGGCGCGTGGATGCTGGAACTCCCCCTGGTGAGGCTGAAGGAAGCGGAGGGTGGGAGACGATAGAGATGGTGCGGAAGTATGCCCATCTCGCGAGAGAGTTACCTGGCCACGCACGCAAACGTGGTCACGTCTCGTCCACCGCAGGCCAGATCAATGGCAGTGGAAACAAAAACGCCGCCTGGCCGGGCGGCGTAATTGCCTGATTTTTTTAGTAAAACTGGCGGAGAGGGTGGGATTCGAACCCACGGTACGGGGAAACCGTACGCCTGATTTCGAGTCAGGTACATTCGACCACTCTGCCACCTCTCCGTGCACCTTAGGGCGCTTGCCTGGGTCGTGGCGAACCAGATAACAGCCCTAAACTATAGCACGAAACAGGGTGGTTTGTCTCCGCAAGGCTAATCCGTGATCTTTTTGTATACCGTCAGCCCCAAGACCAGGAAGATCACGAAAAGGATGAGGAACAAGAAGAACAGGAACTTGGCGATGGCGGCCGCGCCCGCGGCGATGCCGGTGAATCCGAACAGCGCCGCAATGATCGAAATGACGAAAAATATCAATGCCCACTTCAGCATGGCTAGCTCCTCCCGGGGGTGAACATGCATCTACCCTAGCCTAGGCGTTAGCGGGCCGCGCGCCGCGATTGTTACGGAGTGAGTCGCTCCAAGCCGCCCATGTACGGCCGCAGTGCCTGGGGCACGACGATGCTGCCGTCGGCCTGTTGATAGTTTTCCAGCACGGCCACCAAGGCTCTCCCTACTGCGAGGCCCGAACCGTTGAGCGTATGCACGAGTTCCGGTTTGCCCTGGGCGTTGCGGAAGCGCGCCTGCAGGCGCCGAGCCTGGAAGGCTTCACAATTGGACACTGACGAAATCTCGCGATACGTGCCCTGGGCCGGGAGCCAGACTTCGAGGTCGTACGTCTTGGCGGCGCCGAATCCCATGTCGCCAGTGCACAGCAGCACCACGCGATACGGAAGTTCCAGTTTGCGCAAGACGTTCTCCGCGTGGCCAACCATTTCTTCCAGCGCCTCGTAAGAGCGCTCGGGATGAACGATTTGCACCATCTCGACTTTGTCGAACTGGTGCTGGCGAATCATGCCCCGCGTATCGCGACCGGCGCTACCCGCCTCCGAGCGGAAGCACGGCGTATGGGCGGTCAGTTTGATGGGTAGCGCATCGGCGCTGAGAATCTCGCCGCGGACCGTGTTGGTGAGCGTGATCTCGGACGTCGAGATGAGATAAAGCTCTTCCCGAGGTACCGGATTGCCGTTTTCGTCGACCGACTCGCCGCCTTTCGTGACCCAGAACATGTCGTCCTTGAATTTGGGCAGTTGGCCGGTGCCCACCAAAGTTGCCGTATTAACGATGTACGGCGTATAGCATTCGGTGTAGCCGTGCTCGCCCGTCTGGACGTCCAGCATGAACTGCGCAAGCGCGCGATGCAGCCGTGCGATGGGGCCGCGCATGAGCGTGAAACGCGAGCCGGACAATTTGACCGCGGTTTCGAAATCCAAGCCCAATGGTTCGCCCAGCGCCACGTGATCCTTGGGTTCGAAGGGCAACGGCGCCGGATCGGCACCGGTGGGGCTCCAGCGACGCACTTCGACGTTGTCGTCGCTGGATGCGCCGTTCGGGACGCTGGCGTGTGGCAGGTTGGGAACGGCGAGCAGCAGCGCCTGCATGTGGCGCTGGATGTTCGCGAGCTCTTCCTCCAGCGCTTTCAGGCGGGCCGGAATGGCCTGCGATTCGGCCAGCACGGCGGATGCGTCCTCGCCCTTGGCCTTGAGCATGCCGATCTGCTTGGCGAGCATATTGCGCCGTGCCTGCAGGTTTTCCGTCTCCGTCTGCACCGACTTGCGCCGCGACTCGAGCGAGTTGAAACCGTCGAGGTCTAGCGTGTAGCCCCGGTCTTTGAGCCGGGCGGCCACTGCCTGGATGTCTTTGCGCAGCAGAGCGATATCGAGCATGGGAAAAGCCGTGGTGAGAAAATAAGGGGGATGACGCCGCCTGGGGGCGCAGCCCCCGGCGATGAATCTTTCATTTTAGCCTCCCCGGAAACGCTCAGCCCATGGACGCCAAGGCCGCAGGCTGGGACCCAGTGCCGGAGCCCTTTCCGAACGCGTCAACCCTTCTTCGCTTCCTTGTCCAGTTCGCGCAGGAAAGCGAGCTTCTGGGCGATCTTGGCTTCCAGCCCGCGGTCGGTCGGTTGATAGAACGTGGCCCGCACGCCCTCGGGGAAGTAGTCGACGCCCGCCGCATAGGCATGTGGCTCGTCGTGCGGATAGCGGTACTGCTTGCCGTGGCCCAATTGCTTGAGCAGTTTGGTGGGCGCGTTGCGCAGGTGGATGGGAACCGGCGCGGTACCGTGCTCGGCCACGAAACGCCGCGCTGCGTTGTAGGCGGTATAGACCGCGTTGGATTTCGCCGCGCATGCCAGGTAGACGACGGCCTGCGCGAGCGCCAGTTCGCCTTCAGGCGACCCTAGGCGCTCATAGACTTCGGCCCCTGCCCTGGCGATGTCCAGCGCACGCGGATCGGCCAAGCCCACGTCTTCGACGGCCATGCGGATGATGCGGCGGGCGAGGTAGCGGGGATCCGCGCCCCCGTCGAGCATGCGGCAGAACCAGTACAGCGCTGCATCGGGGTCCGAACCGCGCACGGATTTGTGCAAGGCGCTGATCTGGTCGTAGAACGCGTCGCCGCCTTTGTCGAAGCGGCGCAGGTTTTGCGAAAGCGCCGTCTCCAGCCATTCCGTGTCGACCTTGGTGCGTCCTGCCCCACGCGCCGACTCTGCCACCACTTCGACGGCATTGATGGCGCGGCGCGCATCGCCGTCGGCCCACGCCGCCAGCTGCTGCTGCGACGCTTCGTCGAACTCGACGTCGCCCAGCATGGCGATGGCTTTGGCGATCAGCAGCCTAAGCTCGTCGGCACTGAGCGACTGCAGCACGTAGACCCGCGCCCGCGACAGCAGGGCCGAATTGACCTCGAACGAGGGATTCTCCGTCGTCGCACCGATGAAGGTGAAAAGCCCGCTCTCCACGTATGGCAGGAAAGCGTCCTGCTGGGCCTTGTTGAAGCGGTGGACCTCGTCGACGAACAGGATGGTGCGGCGCCCCTTCTGCTGGGCCGCCTGCGCCGCGACGACCGCATCGCGGATGTCTTTGACACCGCCCAGGACCGCGGATATGGCGATGAACTGGGCATCGAAGGCATGGGCCATCAAGCGCGCGAGCGTGGTCTTGCCCACGCCCGGCGGCCCCCAAAATATCATCGAATGCGGCCGCCCCGACTGGAAAGCCACGCGCAGCGGCTTGCCAGGCCCCAGAAGATGGCTCTGCCCGACCACCTCGTCCAGGGAACGCGGCCGCAAGCGCTCGGCCAACGGCGCGGATGCGCCGGGGGCCGATGCGGAAGAAGCGTCGTCTGGAAAAAGATCGGCCATGCGCCGCTCCGATCAGCGTTGGCCGGCTGGCTGTCCGTCCATGCGCACTACGTCCGCGCCGGGCGGCGGCGTGAAACGGAAGGCGTCTTGCGGCAAGGGAGGATTGCGCTCAATGCCGCTGAAGGTGATGGCCGTAGTTTGGCCGAATGCGTCATGCAGTTCCAGCCGCACGGGCAGGCCGCCCTGGAAGGCGATGTCCATGCGCGAGAAGCCGGCGTCCGGACTTTTCGGGGTGGCGCGCAACCATTGCAGTCCATCGCGCTCGGGCTGCTCGACGAGCTCGAAGGATTGCTCGAGCGAGCCCGAGCCGAACAGGATCTGCGCGGGCGATGACCCGATGACCTCGCCAACCGGGCGCACGGTGACCTGGTTCAGGTCCGGATCGTATTGATACAACTGCTTGCCGTCCGAGACGATTAACTGTTCATAGGGCTTGGCGACTTCCCAGCGGAAGCGCCCGGGGCGCTGGAAGGAAAACACGCCGGACTGCACGGGCGCGGCCTGACCGGATGCCCCGCGCGTGACTTGGGAAAACTGGCCGCGAGCGGCCTGGGTGTTGCCCGCGAACGCCCGCAGCTGGTCGATGGCCCCCGCGCAGGCGAGTGTCGGGGCGGCCAGCAGTACAGCCAAGCCCGCCCCCGCGAAGAAACGCGCGAACCGGACGGCGGTATGGGGAAAAGGTGTCATGTAGGATTCTCCGTAGCGCAGCGCGGCGGGCATGACCGCTATTCGCCCTGGCTGGCGGGCACGAGGATCTCGCGGTTGCCGTTGGACTGCATCGCCGACACCATGCCCGCACGCTCCATTTGCTCGAGTAAGCGGGCGGCACGGTTGTAACCAATGCGCAAATGACGCTGTACCAGGGAAATCGACGCCCGACGGTGTTTGAGCACGACTTCCACCGCCTGGTCGTACAAGGGGTCGGACTCGGCGTCCGCCATTCCCGTCACGCTGGTCAGTCCGTCGCCCGTCTCGCCCTCGACGATGCCTTCCAAAATGCCTTCCTCGTAATTGGGCTCGCCCAGGGTCTTCAACTGTTCGACCACGCGATGCACTTCGTCGTCGCTCACGAAAGCCCCGTGTACCCGGGTCGGCAGGCCCGAGCCGGGCGGCATGTAGAGCATATCCCCTTGTCCGAGCAGCGTTTCGGCGCCCATCTGGTCGAGAATGGTGCGCGAATCCACCTTGGACGACACCTGGAACGATATCCGGGTCGGGATGTTGGCCTTGATCAAGCCGGTGATCACGTCCACGCTGGGGCGCTGGGTGGCGAGGATGAGGTGGATGCCTGCGGCCCGGGCCTTCTGCGCCAGCCGCGCAATCAGCTCTTCGATCTTCTTGCCCACCACCATCATCAGGTCGGCCAGCTCGTCGATAATGACCACGATCATGGGCAGGGGCTGGAGCGGCTCGGGCGATTCGGGCGTGAGCGAGAAGGGGTTGGGGATAGGCTCTTCGCGCTTGATGGCCTCCTGCACCTTGGTGTTGTAGCCGGCCAGGTTGCGCACGCCGAGCTTGCTCATCAGCCGGTAGCGCTTGTCCATTTCCGCCACGCACCAGTTGAGCGCATTGGCGGCCTGGCGCATGTCGGTCACGACGGGCGCGAGCAAGTGGGGGATGCCCTCGTAGACGCTCATTTCGAGCATCTTGGGATCGATGAGGATGAGGCGCACCTGGCTCGGATCGGCCTTGTACAGCAACGACAGGATCATCGCGTTGATGCCGACCGACTTGCCCGAGCCCGTGGTACCGGCCACCAGCAGGTGCGGCATCTTGGCCAGATCGGCCACGACCGGCTTGCCCGCAATGTCCTTGCCCAGGGCCATGGTCAGGACCGAGGAGCTGCCGTGATAGGTCTGCGAGCCGAGGATTTCGGACAATTTGACGGTCTGGCGCCGCGCATTGGGCAGCTCCAGCCCCATCAAATTCTTGCCGGGTATGGTTTCCACCACCCGTATGCTGACTAGGCTGAGCGCCCGGGCAAGGTCTTTGGCCAAGTTGACGATCTGGCTGCCCTTGACGCCGACGGCCGGCTCGATTTCATAGCGGGTGATCACGGGACCCGGCTGCGCGGTGACGACGGACACCTGCACGCCGAAATCCGCAAGTTTCTTCTCGATCAAGCGGGAGGTGAACTCCAGGGTCTCCGTCGAGACGGTTTCCTGGCTGGCCGGTGGCGGATCCAGCAGGCTCAGCGGAGGCAGGCGATTGTCGCCGAGGTCGGCGAACAGCACCTGCTGTTTTTCCTTCTCCACCCGCTCGGACTTCGGCACGACCGTGACGGCCGGCTCGATGCGCACCGGCTGTTCGTGCACGAGTTTCTCTTGCTTGGCCACCACGACCTCGGCCCGGGCCTGCACCGCAACCTCGCCCGCCCGCCGGTCTTCGCGGGCCTGCCAGGCATTCTTCAGGCGCCTGACGCTCCACTCGAGCCAGGAACCGACGCGCTCGGCGACGACCAGCCACGAAAACCCGAAGAACAGGCTCGCGCCGATCGCGAACAGTACGAGGAGCAGCAACGTGCCGCCGGTGAACCCGAAGGTCGAAGCCGCGTACTTGGCGATGGTTTCGCCTATCATGCCGCCGCTGCCGTGCGGCAGGTAATCGCCGAAAGAGCGCAGCCGCAGGGCTTCCAATCCCACCGAGCCTATCATCAAGGCTCCGAACCCGAGTCCCTGTTCCCACCGGACACGGGGAGGCACGTCCGGCTCGACGCCGCCGCGCAGGAATTGGTTGGCCAGCCGCAGGTAGCTGGCATACACCCGCTGCAGCAGCAGCACGACCAGCCACCAGGCGGACGCACCGATCAGGAACAGGATCAAGTCGGCCAGCCAGGCGCCGAAACGGCCCCCACTGTTGTGAACGCGGTCGATCTGCACGGCATGCGACCAACCCGGGTCGGCCGGGCTGTAGGTGGCCAGCACCAGGGTTAGGTAGGCGGCCAACGCAGCGAACAAAATCCAGCGCGCTTCTCTGAACAGGCGCGACAGGCGCCCAGGCAAGGCGCCGGGGTTGCCAGCGGGTTGCGAATTGCGGGTATTCCCCGCGGTAGCGGTACGAGCCATGGGCTGATTATAAGTGTGCGAGCACCTCGTCCTGCTGCACTGCGCTATCGTAACGATAGAAAAACTCAAGCACATTGCAACAAGTCGAAAAATATAATGGCCCGGCGCACCCATGCGCGCCCGAACGCCGGGTCCGGCGTGCCGGCCGCGGCCTGCGCTGGACCTACCCTGTCGCCAGCCCAGGCGGACCAGAGAGAGCCCCTTCCCGGCTCTCGCGCCCGCAACAAGAAAGTCCGGGATCCCCTATGATGACGGTTGCGAATCGGCGCTCGGCGCCATGACCATGTCGATACTATGAGCCAAGAGAAACACGCGAAAGTCCTCATCCTCGGATCGGGGCCTGCCGGCTATACAGCCGCCATCTATGCTGCTCGGGCCAATCTCTCGCCCATGCTTATCACCGGGGTGGAACAAGGCGGGCAGCTCATGACCACCACCGAGGTGGATAACTGGCCCGCCGACGTCAACGGCGTCCAGGGCCCGGAATTGATGCAGCGCTTCCAGCAGCACGCGGAGCGCTTCAACACCGAGATCGTCTTCGACCACATCCATACGGCACACCTGGGCCAACGTCCCTTCAAGCTGGAAGGCGACTCCGGCACTTATACCTGCGACGCCCTCATCATCGCCACGGGAGCGTCGGCCAAGTACCTCGGCCTGCCCTCCGAAGAGGCTTACAAGGGCCGCGGCGTCTCGGGCTGCGCCACCTGCGATGGCTTCTTCTACAAGAACCAGGACGTCGCCGTGGTGGGCGGCGGCAACACGGCCGTCGAGGAAGCCCTGTATCTGGCCAACATCTGCAAGACGGTCACGCTCATCCACCGCCGCGACAAATTCCGCGCCGAGCCCATCATGGTGGACAAGCTGAACGAGAAAGTGCAGGAAGGCAAGATCATCCTCAAGCTCTTCAATGAATTGCAGGAAGTCCTGGGCGACGACTCCGGCGTCACGGGGGCGCGCATCCGGAACAACCAGACGGGAGAAACGGAAGACCTCGCCGTCAGCGGCATATTCATCGCCATCGGCCACCAGCCCAACACCGGCATTTTCAAGGGCCAACTGGAGATGAAAGACGACTACATCGTCACTCGCAGCGGCTTGAACGGATTGGCCACGATGACCTCGGTGCCGGGCGTCTTTGCCGCCGGCGACGTGCAGGACCGAATCTACCGCCAGGCCATCACCAGCGCTGGCACGGGTTGCATGGCAGCCCTTGACGCGCAGCGATGGCTGGACGGTGAAATGGTTTGACCCCCGGGATGGTTTAACCCCCCATAGGGAGCCCCACGAGCGTTTCGCGCGCCCCGCCGTGCGGGCGGGCCGGCGCGGTTTGCGCACCGGCGCCCCTCGGAGGAAGGCGACGATCGTGTCTCGTACCAAGCGAATCCAGACTAGCCAAGGATGCAACGGTCCCGGTGCGACCGCATCCTTCCCAGGGACTCGTGCGAAACGCGTCGTGGGAAGCCTGTCGGACCTCAAGACGCTGCAACGGGAACTGAAGGCCCGGCGGAAGGCGGAAGAAGCCGCCGAACGCGAAGCCCGGCGCCGCGAGCAGGCGGCCCGCCTGGCGGCGGCGGAGTTCCGCACACTGGTGGGTGAGGTCGTGCCGCTCAAGCCCAACGGCCGGATCGACCCGACACCGCCACCGCCGCGCCCCCTGCCCTACAAGCGCTGGGAGGACGAGTCCGAAGTGCTACGGGAATCGATCTCGGACGACTACGGCGCCGACTGGCTCATCGACACGGACGACACGCTCTCCTACCGGCGCAATGGCCTGGGCCAGGACGTGGTGCGCAAGCTCCGGCGCGGCCAGTGGACGGTACAGGCGCAGCTCGACCTGCACGGCCACCGCGTAGACGAAGCTCGGGATGCACTGGGAGAGTTCCTGCGCGCATGCGTTCGCCAGCAGATGCGCTGCGTACGCATCATCCACGGCAAAGGGTTGGGCTCAAAGAACCGTACCCCCGTCCTGAAAGAAAAAGTACGGCGATGGCTTGTGCAGAAGGAAGAGGTGCTCGTTTTCGTCGAGGCCCGCCCCAATGACGGCGGCTCGGGCGTGGTGCTCGTGCTGCTCCGGGGGCAGGGCCGCTCCGCCTGAGCCGGCGTCCCTCACGGCTTGGTCGACGTAGAGGTCATTGTTTCGGGGACGAAGTGCGCGGGCGTATCGTCCCGTCGCTTCTGGCGCCACTCCATGACCGTCTTGAGGACCAGCGTCAGCATGGCCATGCAGGCGAGCAAGGCCGCAGCGGTGAAGGCCGCGGCGCTCTTGTAATCATTGTTCAGCTGCTCTACCAACAGCGGCAGGGTAAGGGTCTGGTTCATGATGGTGCCTGATACGACCGACACCGCGCCGAACTCCCCTACCGCCCTCGCGTTGGTGATGACGACGCCATAGAGCAGCGCCCACTTGATGTTGGGCAGCGTCACGCGCCGGAAAATCTGCCAGCCCGAAGCGCCCAGGGAAAGCGCCGCGATCTCTTCATCCGCGCCCTGGGCCTGCATCAAGGGGATCAGGATGCGCGCCACGTAGGGAGAAGTGACGAACACGGTCACCATGATGATGCCCGGCCACGCGAACATCAGCTGGATGCCGTGATCGTACAGCCAGCTGCCGAACGCGCTTTCGAGCCCGTAGACGACCAGATAGCACAAGCCCGCGACCACGGGAGACGTGGCATAGGGAATATCGACCAGGGTCACGAGCACCCGCTTGCCGACGAAGTCGTAATGCGTGACGCACCAGGCCAGCAGAATCCCAAATACGAGATTGATCGGTACCGTCGCCAGGGTGGTGAGCACCGTCAGGCCGATCGCATGCTGCATGAAATCTTCGTTCAGGTTCTGCACCAGCAGGCTCCAGCCGCCCGACAGCGCCCGGGAGAAAATCAGCGCCAACGGCACGACGAGCATCAACACCGTAAGCACGATGCCAAGCGCAATCAGCAGCCATTGGTGGATCAGGGTGGGCCGTTTGTTTTTCATGGGAATCAGCGACGGCGCAGCAGCCGCCCTTGCACGACTTGCAGCAAGAAAAGCAGGAGCAACGAGGCGACCAACACCACCGACGCGATGGCGGCTGCCGCCGGATAGTCAAACTCCTGCAAGCGCACGAAAATCATCAGCGAAGTGATTTCCGTCTGGAACGGAATATTGCCGGCAATCATGATGACCGCCCCGAATTCTCCCAGGCTGCGGATAAAGGCCTGCGAGGCGCCAGAGATCAAGGCTGGCACCAGGCTGGGCAGCAGCACGCGCCAAAACGTTTGCCAGCGCGTCGCGCCCAGCGTGGCGGCCGCCTCTTCGTATTCCGGTTCGAGATCCTCCAGCACCGGCTGGAGCGAGCGCACGATGAATGGAAGGCTGGTGAAGATCATTGCGACCACCAGCCCCGGATAGGCGTAGGAAATCTTGATGCCCAAGGGGGCGAACCACCGTCCCAGCCAGCCCTCCGGCACGAACAAGGCCGAGAGCGTGATCCCCGCCACCGCGGTGGGCAGCGCAAATGGCAAATCGACCAGTGCGTCGATCACCCGCCTGCCCGGAAACTCGTAGCGGGAAATGATCCACGCGAGCACGAAGCCGATTCCCGCCACGATGACGGTCGAATAGAACGCCCCGGATACCGTGACCTTGTAACTCTGCACCACGCGGGGATCCGTGATCGCCCGCCAATACTGCTCCCAGGTCATGTCGCTCACGTAGAGCAACAGCGCCGAGAGCGGAATCAGGATGACCAGGCTCAGGTACAAGACCGAAAAGCCGAAGCTCGGGACGAAGCCGGGCAGGACGGGCGGGCTACGGAAGAAACGGAGCGACGAATTCACGGCGTAGGCGGCTGGAGCGTGTGGCGGAAGCGAATAAGCGCGGCCTCCCTTCGGTAGGCCGCGCTCTTGCGGAGGCATTGTACGGCACCGGCCCGGCGGCCGGCGCTCCCTCGATCAACGCTTGGCCAGCAATTGGTCGAGCACGCCGTTGGAGCTGAAGTGGACCTTGGTGATGTCGTCCCACGAACCGAGCACCTTGGTCGGATCGATCAGCCGCACCTTGGGATAGCGATCGGCCACGACCTTGGCGACGTCAGGATGATGGACGCGGTAGTTGAAGGTAGTCAGCAGCAGCTGGATTTCGCGGGTGTACTGATAGTTGAGGTATTCCGTCGCGAGCTGGCGCGTCCCTTTTTCGTCCACGACCTTGTCCACGACGGCCACCGGGAACTCGGCCAGCACGGAAACCGGCGGCACCACGATTTCGAAACCGCCCGCCTTGAACTCCTCGCCCTTGGCGATGTTGATCACCTCCGACTCGAAGGTCAGCAGCACGTCGCCCTGCCCGTTCTGGGCGAATGCGACCGTCGCGCCGCGGCCGCCGGTGGGAAAGTTCACGACGTTGTGCAGCAGCTTGCCTACGAACTGCTTGGTCTTTTCCTCATCGCCGCCGAATTTCTCATTGGCGTACAGCCAAGCGCCAAGGTAGGTGTACCGGGCATTGCCCGAGGTCTTGGGATTGGGGAACACCAGCTTCACGTCGTCGCGGACGAGATCATCCCAACCCTTGATGTTCTTGGGGTTGCCCTTGCGCACCAGGAAGGCGATCGTGCTGTAGTAGGGCGAGCTATTGTTGGGGAAGGCTTTTTGCCAATCCTTGCGCAACAGGCCCCGCTTGGCGAGGATGTCCACGTCGGTCACCTGGTTGAACGTGACCACGTCCACTTTCTTGCCCTGGATGATGTCCTGGGCTTGGCGCGACGTGCCGGCGAACGACTGGTCGATCTTGACGTCGTGGCCGGTTTTTTCCTTCCAATATGCTTGGAACTTGGGGTTGATCGCGGCGAACACCTCGCGCGCCACGTCATAAGACGCGTTCAGCAAAGGCTTGTCCTGGGCTTGCGCCGTCCCGGTCGCGGCAACGAGTAGCGCGGCCGATGCTGCCGCAAGCACGATGATCTTTTTGAACATGAAACGGCGTCCTAGGTCTGGTTTGTGAATTCGAGAAACGAGGATGCAACCGTAACAAATTCACATATGCAACCAAACCATATATTCATCATTTTTTCATAATCAAAAGAAATATGACCCCCCCCCTACACTGG
>Ga0180222_1001016_pt1 | contig 33304 bp, 33 predicted proteins | sample eDN5th37CKraftOP_FD_151336 | JGI IMG/M metagenome (GOLD analysis project Ga0180222, IMG submission 151336) | Enriched Organic Plus compost microbial communities from Emeryville, California, USA - eDNA 5th pass 37_C Kraft OP (version 2) (version 2) ...
CCGTAAAGCGGGCGTCGCCGAGGTCCATGCCGGTGAGATCGTCACCGTCGAGGTGGACATGACCGTCCTGATCGACCTGCAGTTCGCCACCATGTGGATGCAACCGCTGAAGATCAACGACGCGTCCAAGGTCGCCATCGTGATGGACCATGCCGTACCGGCGCCCACCATCAAGGACGCCGCGGGCGGACCCAACGCCCGCAAGTTCGCCAGCGACTACGGCATCGAACGCTTCTATGACGTTGGCCGGCACGGCATCTGCCATCAGGTGATCGCCGAGAACGGGCTCGCCCGCCCCGGCGAGATCCTCGCCTGCACCGACAGCCACACCTGCGCGGGCGGCGCCTTCAACACCGCCGCACGCGGCCTGGGCCCCGCCGAGGTGTATTCGATCCTGTGTACGGGGCAAACCTGGTTTCAGGCGAGCCCCACGATCCGCTACGAACTGATCGGTTCGATGCCGGCCGGCGTCAGCGGCAAGGACGTTTTCCTGTACATCGCCGACGCCTTCGGCGATGCCACCAACTCGAACCTGGAATACGGAGGACCCGGGCTGGCGTCGATCCCACTCAATGATCGCCGCACCATCGCCACCCAGGGCGCCGAGATCTCGGCCGACTTCTCCACCTTCGCCTACGACGATGTCCTCGCCGAGCACTTCGACGACCTGGGCATCACCAGCTACGAACCGGCACACGCGGATCCCGACGCCGCCTATGCCGCGGTCCGCGAGATCGATCTGTCCGCGCTCGCACCCTACGTCGCGCGCCCGGGAACGGTGTCACGCAACGGAGTTTCGGTCGACGAGGTCGAGCCCCGCAAGATCGACCAGGCGTTCATCGGTTCGTGTGCCAACGGACAACTCGACGACTTGCGTATCGCCGCCGAGATCCTGCGCGGGCGTCGCGTCGCGCCAGGTGTGCGCCTGATCGTCACCCCGGCCAGCCAGCAGGTCTACCGCGACGCGATGCGGCTGGGCTACCTGCAGGACATCGCCGACGCCGGCGCCGTGATCACCAATTCCACCTGCGGCGCGTGCTTCGGGTATCACATGGGCGTCGTCGGGCCCGGCGAAGTCTGCCTGACCTCAAGCACCCGCAACTTCACCGGCCGCATGGGCTCGACCGAGGCCGAGATCTACATGGCCTCACCGGCCACCGTCGCGGCCTCCGCGGTGGCCGGCCACATCACCGATGCCAGAAAGGTTGTGGCCCAGTGACTACAGGTCTCACTGTGACCGGACGGGTCTGGGTGTTCGGCGACAGTCTCAACACCGACGCCATGTACCCGCCCGACGCCATGAAGCTCGACGTGGCCGCGGCGGCGAAGATGGTTTTCTACCAGGTGCGGCCCGGCTGGACCGATGAGGTCCAGAGAGGTGACATTGTGGTGGCCGGCAACAACTTCGGGCTCGGGTCCTCGCGTCCGGTGGCCGCGCTGTTCAACGAGCTCGGGGTCGCCGCGCTCGTGGCTGAGGAGTTCAACTCGTTGTTCTTCCGCAACGCCGTCAACGCGGGCCTTCCGGCCATGACCGTCCCTGGCGTCACAGAAGCCTTCTCCGACGGCGACATCGGAACCTTCGATCTGGGCACCGGCGAATGGCACAACGACACCACCGGCGCCGGTGGCACGGTTCCCGTGCTGCCCGACCTGATCCTCGACATCCTCGCCGGCGGAGGTGTGCTGCCCCGGCTGGCCGAGCGGGGATATCTGCCGGCCGAACTCGCCGAGACGTTGCGCTCAGCCGCGGTGGCTGTGGCCGGATCAGGTGGCGGCGCATGACCACCCTCGGCCGCCTGCTGCGCAAAGCTCGTGCCGGTAATCACCGCAGCGTTCTGGCGGGGATCGGCGTTCCCGAGACCATCGTCGTCACGAGCGACGCCTTCGACGATGGCGGGAGCATGCCGCTCAAATGTGCCGGTAGAGGCGTGGGGGACAACCAGTCCCCAGACCTGCGCTGGACCGGCGTTCCCGATGGCACGGCGGCGCTGGTGCTGATCATGGAAGACGACGACGTACCGCTGCCCCGGCCGCTGATACACACGATCGCGATTCTCGATCCCCAGCGTGACCACATCGACGCGGGCGCACTGCAACCCACCAGCGCCGATATCCGGTTCCTGAAAACCCCACTCGGGAGGGGATATTCAGGGCCGCGCCCGATACCGGGCCACGGTTGCCACCACTACCGCTTCCACCTGTTCGCGCTGGGCAGTCCGGTGCCTGCCACCGTCGAGACCAAAGGGCAACTCCTGCACGCGATCCGCCGCTACGCGACGGCTCGCGGCACACTGACCGGGGTCTACGAGCGGCCCTGACCGCCGCCCTCGGTTGCGCGTCGCACATGGTGCGCGACGCGGTCATAGACACCGCGAGTCACATCGGTCGCGTTGGTCATGATGTTGTACCCGTGGTCCACGTCGGGCACTTCGATATACTCCCGCAACGCGCCGAACGACCGGAGCCGCTCGGCGTACGTCCGTGCCTCATTGCGTAACCGGTCGAATTCGGCCGTCACGACCACAGCCGGGGCGATACCGGAGAGGTCGTCGGTGGCCTGGTCCCAGGCGGGTGACGCCAGCGGATCGCGCCGCTGTGCCGGGTCAGGGATGTAGGCGGTGTCGAACACCTCGCCCATCCACGGTTTCATGACGGCCCGGCGCCCGATGGTGGAAGGTTTGTCACGCGTGGGTGTCACGAGGTCGAGCGGCGCGTAGTGCAGGACCTGCAGCGAGATGCGGGGCGTGCCGTGTCGCAAGGCCAGTCGCGCGGCCGCGGCGCTGAGGTTGCCGCCCGCGCTCTGTCCACCGACGCATATGCGGCTGCCGTCCCAGTCCCGGTCGGGAGCGGCCGCCCAGCACACGACGTCGTAGATTTGTTGTGAGGCCGCGGGAAATCGGTGCCGGGGAGCCAATACATAGTCTGGGTTGACCACCACGACTTCGGCGTGGGTGGCGAGGTAACGACACCACGGGTCGTCTTGTTCCGGGTGACCGACGACGAAGCCGCCACCGTGGACATTGACGTACACCGCCGACGTGGCCCCCGCTGCGGGCGGATGATAGATGCGCGCGAAGACAGTCCCGTGCCGTGTCGGGATCGCGGCATCTGATGTGCGGCAGGTGATGTCCGAGAAGCGAACGCCGGGTTTGGGTGCCGGATTGACCGTCGCGGCGAACGTTCGGGCCAGTGCGTCGGCCACCACCCGGTTGGACAACGGGGCCATCAGTGGGCGGAGCCCGTGACCCGCGCCGGCCCGATCATTCATCGGTGGCTGCCTCTCTGGGCGTGGACGTCGACGACGGCCGCGGCGAAGGCCTCGGGTGCTTCTTGTGGCACGTTGTGGCCGATGCCGTCGAGAACCCGATGCTGGTGCCAGCCGGTGTAGAGCGCGCGATACGCTGCGCCGTCTTTGGCGGCGCCATCGAAGTCGCTGCCGATGGTGATGGTGGGGACGACGATGGGTGGCCGCTCGGCGAGGCGTTGCTCGTCGGCGTCGAAGCGGGGTTCGCCGGCAGCCAGGCTCTGGCGCCAGCGGTAGTTGTGGATGACGATCTCCACGTGATCGGGGTTGTCGAACGACGCTGCGCTCTGTGCGTAGGCCTCGTCACTGAATTGCCAAGCCGGGGAGGCGAGCTGCCAGATCAGCCGGTTGAAGTCGCGGGTGTGCTCCCGGTAGCCGCGTTCACCGCGCGGTGTGGCGAAGTAGTACTGGTACCACCAGCCGTGCTCGGCCTGTGGGGCCAGCGGCTGCAGATTGCTCGCGAGGTTGACGACAATGTAGCCGCTGACGGCGACCAGGCCGCTGCAGCGCTGCGGCCACAGAGCGGCCACCACGTTGGCGGTGCGTCCACCCCAGTCGTATCCGGCCAGGATCGCGTCCCGGATGTCCAGTGCATCCATCAGCGCCAGCACGTCGTGCGCCAGTGCGGCCTGCTGTCCGTTGCGGAGGGTGTCCTTCGACAGGAACCGTGTGGATCCGAAGCCCCGCGCATAGGGCACGATGACGCGGAACCCCTGGGCGGCCAGCAGCGCCGAAACGTCGGCGTAGCTGTGGATGTCGTAGGGCCAGCCGTGCAGGAGGATGACGGGTTGGCCGGTGGCAGGGCCGGCTTCCACGTAGCCGACATCGAGATCGCCGGCAGTCAGCTGATTGACCTGGCCCAGAACGTGTGCCGGCGTCGACGGAGGGGTCGGCGCCTGCGGGGCCGACGGGGACCCACATGCCGCCAAGGTGGCCACGCCGGCGGTGATCGCGCTGATGCGGCCGAACTGCCTTCTGCTCACGCGGAAGCCGGCGACGTCACCGAACGGTGTTGTGTTCATGCCTCCAGCACATCGCTGTCGTGTCATCAAGTCCAGCGATTGTTTTAGATAAGGGTCATCTCTCAGAGAGATAGTGTTCGGTATGGAGTTGCGACAGTTGGAACACTTCGTCGCCGTTGCCGAGGAGCTGAGCTTCACCCGCGCCGCCCAGCGTGTGCATGTCGTGCAATCGGCACTGTCGAGTTCAGTGGCCAAACTGGAACGCGAACTCGGGGTCGAACTCTTCGACCGCACACGGCAGCAAATCAGCCTCACCGCCGCGGGGGACCGGTTCCGTACATACGCCCTCGGCGTGCTGCGCGAAGCCCGAAATGCTGTTGACGTGGTCAGCGAATTTCGCGGTGAACTCTCGGGCACAGTCGATTTCGGCTCGCTGATCTCCTTCGGTCCGATGGACGTGGCCCGTGCGCTCGGTGACTTTCACCGCGCACACCCGCACGTTCGGCTACGCCTACGGCTGAGCCAATCCGGTGCCTCCGCGTACCTGTCCGCCTTGATCGAAGGATCCCTGGACCTGGCGCTGATCTCCGTACCCAACCGATTTCCACCACAACTCGAGATGCGGCTGCTGTTCGAGGAGCCGATGGTGTTCGTCTGCCGACCCGACCACCCGGTCGCAAGGCGACGACGCGTAAGCCTGGATGTACTCGGAACCGAGGATCTCGTGGGATTTCCTCCAGAGTTCGGACTGCGCCGTCTGACCGACGATGCGTTCCGTGCGGCGGGGGTGCAGGCGCGCACCCAGTATGAGGTTCCCGCGGGCTTCGCCGCCGTCGCCGACCTGGTCGCCAATGGCCTCGGCACGGCACTCATGCCGGCATCCGAAGCCCGTCGACTCGGCAATCTGACCGCCGTGACGTTGGAGATCGCGGTGATATGGCAGGTGTACCTGGCCTCGCCGCCGGCTGATCGCATGACGCCGGCAACGGCACGATTGGCGGACACGCTGCTCGACGAGGCAGTCCGGGCCCGTGCTCGCCGACACGGCACCCGGCCCGGAATAGATCACCCCTGATCCATGTAGCTCCCGTAAAGGGGTCGCGGACAAGGGAGTCAGTCAGTGGGGACGTTTGTCATTTCCGGTGGTACCGACGGCATCGGCAAGGCGATTGCGGCGAACCGGTTGAAGCTCGGACATGAGGTCGTGGTGATCGGGCGTGACACCGCGAAAGGCCAGGCATTCCTCGATTCCGCGGCCGATATCGGTGCTGTCGACCGGGCGCACTTCGTGGTCGCCGACCTCAGCCTGGTGAGCCAGACCCGCCGAGCGATCGACGAGATCGGCAACTGCATCTCCGAGATCGACGGACTGGTGCTGTGCGCTCGGCATTTCCGGACCACACGGGCAGTGACTGCCGAGGGTCTGGAGCACACCTTCGCGCTGTACTACCTGAGCCGATTCGTGCTCAGCCACCGCTTGGTGGGCCTGCTGGACGCGGCCGAGGCGCCGGTCATCCTGAATGTGAGCGGCCCTGGCAGCGGCACGGATTCGATCCGCTGGGACGATCTGGGCGGCGAGCACGACTACGAGCCGCAGCGCATTCTCGCCCAAGGCGGCCAGCTCAACGATCTGCTGGGGGTCGGCTTCGCCCGCAGGCGGGTGTCGCCGAAGACGCGGTACGTGTTGGTGCACCCGGGTGTGGTGAACACCGGGTTCTCCGGTGAGTACGACGCGGCCACGGCGGACCGGATCGAGCAGATACGCGCGACGGCGCAACCGGTCGAAGACGCGATCGTGCCGATCCTCGACATCCTGGATCATCCTCCAGCGGAGCCGCTGACCGCGGTCGTGGAGGGTAGGCCCATTGATGTGCACGGCCCGGCGTTCGACGCGGCACTCGCTGACCGGTTGTACGACCAGACCACCGTGCTGCTGAGCTCGCTGGCGTCGGCTGCCATGGGCGTGTCACCGGCCCGGCTCCGTCAGGTGCTCGACGCACCGGTGTTCGGGACGGTGGCCACCATCGACCCCGACGGTGCACCGCAGCAGTCGGTGGTCTGGGTCGGCCGCGACGGCGACGACGTGTTGCTCGCGGTTGCGACAGGCAGCCGCAAGGAACGCAACCTGCGGCGTGACCCGCGGGTGAGCATTCTGCTCAGCCCGCCCGACGAGCCGTACACATATGCCGTGATTCACGGCAAGGCGACGCTGCACACCGAAGGTGGCCACCAACTGCGAGATGCGTTGGCAGTCAAGTACACCGGGAAGACCTACGCCGAGGGTAACGCCGACGCCGCCGCCCGTTACGGGGATGTCGCGATGACCGTCGTACGCGTGACCCCGGAGCGCACCGTCGGCAGGCTCTGACCTCGCGGGAAACTCCTCGCCGAACTGCAGATCCAACACCGGGGACCGTGCCGGCAAATTGATGCAATGAGCGTATCGATCGATGCGAAATTGGGCTTGGACAGCGATTTGTCAGAGTGCCAATGTGATGTGGCCCGCGTCATATAAGGGCGGTTGAGTATCCCGCGACACTCAGGAGCACGATGACGGCAACCGATCGCGAGCCCGGTGGTTCGGCGCGTGTGGTCGGATATGCCTATCCGTGGGATGTCATCGGAGACCCGGGTTTCGTCGACCGAGCCCGGGCACTCGGAATCTCGCGGGTCGCGCTTGCCGCGGCGTACCACTCCACCCGGGCCGCGACTCCGCTGCACCCGCGCACCCGGCTGGTCACCGCGCGCCACGCCGCCTTGTACCGGCCGATACGCCCCGAGGCCTGGCCGAATCGACGGCTGGTGCCCGCGCCCGCGGATTGGGTGAACGATGACGACCCGTTCGGCCACGCCGCCGCCATACTGATCGACGCCGGGATCGAGGTGGCCGCGTGGATCGTGCTGACCCACTCCACTCGGCTCGGCGAGGCGAATCCCGATGTGGCCGTGGTGAACTGTTTCGGCGAGCCGTATCCCTACGCACTCTGCCCGCAGTCAGCCGAGGTGCGCGAGTACGCCGCCACGTTGGCTGCCGAGGCGGTGCGTGGCGTGCCTTGCTCCTCGGTCGTGCTGGAGGCCTGTGGCCAGCTCGGCATCGTGCACGGCGGGCACCATGAAAAGACCGAGGGTGCCTACGACGCGGAAACCCAACGGCTGCTGTCGATCTGCTGCTGCGTTGCCTGCCGAGACACCTGGCGGGCTCGGGGCCTCGACCCGGACCGGATCGTCGCGAGCCTGCGCGCCGGTGCACCCGACCACACCGTCCTGGACACGCTCCTGGCGATCCGGCATGCGGCCACGGATATGTTGCGGCACAGAGTGATCGACGCCGTGCGAACAGTCGCGCCGCTGGAGATCGCCTTGCACGCACAGCCCGACCCGTGGGCGACCGGAGCTCTACCCGGCTTGACGCCGACGGCGGCCGACGACGTCGATGTGGTGGTATCGCAGTGCTGGGCAACCGGTGGCAGTTCGATCGAGACGGTCCGCGACCTGGTGAAGGCCCTCGACGGGCGTGCCGTGCCTGCGTCGTACATCACCGTGCTGCCGCCGACCATCGAGGACTCGTTCGGGCCGCACGTCGCGGCTCTTCTGGAGGCCGGGGCCCGCGAGCTGCATCTCTACCATCTCGGGCTCGCTGGGCCGGACCGCAGGCACCTGCTCGGCGAGGCGGCACGGTCGGCCCCGACGACATCAAGGATCTGAGAGAACGATGACACTCCTGAAACAGATTCGGCGTGGGCTGGACACCGTGTTCGAGGCCTTGGTCCTGCTGTGTCTCTGTGCCGTTCTCCTGGTGGTCCTTTGGCAGGTGTGGGACAGACAGGTCCTCGGCAGCACGCCCGGCTGGACCGAGGAGACCGCGCGAATCCTCATGGTGTGGATCGGGTTCCTCATGACCGCCCTCGGCTTCCGCGAGGGGGCGCACATCGCGCTGACGTTCGTCGTCGACCGATTCCCGCCCGCGACGAGGCGGATCGTCGAGTGGCTGAGCCCACTGCTGGCGTTGTTGTTCGGGCTCTACCTCATCTACCAGGGCATCAGCTTCGCCGCGGCCACCCGTTTTGCGACGCTGCCCGGCACCGGACTACCGCGCAGCGTCCTCTACGTGGTGCTGCCCGTGGCCGGGGCGATGATCTGCCTCTACACCGTCCTGCAGGTCTTCGGTGTGAAAACCCAGCGCTACCTGGGGACACCGGCCGACGACGCCCCCATCGACTGAGCTGGAGTCCGCGTGTCCATCGACCCCATCGCTGTGGGAATCCTCATCGGAGGATTCGCCGTGCTCATCCTGCTGCGCATCCCGATCGCCCTGGCGCTCGCGCTGGCGGCGGTGTTCGAGGCGTTCTATCTCGACCTGCCGCTGCCCATCGTCGGGCAACGGATGGTCGCGGGCCTCGACATCTTCGCGCTGCTCGCCATCCCGTTCTTCATCCTCGGGGGCGAGATCATGGCCGCCGGCGGGATCTCCCGGCGACTGATCGCGTTCGCGAGTCTGTTCGTCGGCTGGCTGCGCGGCGGCCTCGCGATGATCAACATCGGTTCCAGTACCTTCTTCGGTGCACTGTCGGGTTCGTCGGTCGCCGACGTCTCGGCCATCGGGTCGGCGACCATCCCGATGATGAAACAGAAAGGGTACGACGCCGATTACGCCGTCTGCGTGACCATCACCGGAGCCGCGCAGGCCGTGATGATTCCGCCCAGCCACAACCTGGTGATCTTCTCGATGGCCGCGGGCGGGGTGTCGATCGGTGCCCTGTTCGTCGCAGGCATCGTCCCCGGTCTGCTGATCGGCTTGTCGCTTCTGGTGCTGGCCTACCTGCTCGCCGTCCGCCGTGGGTACCCCAAGGAGACCCTCGTCCCGGTCAGTGAGGTCCCACGCATCGTGTGGGAAGGGCTGCTGAGCCTGCTGATGCCGGTGATCATCCTCGGCGGAATCCTCAGTGGCATCTTCACCGCGACCGAGTCCGCGGCCATCGGCTGTGTCTACGCCTTCTTCCTGACCTTCTTCGTGTACCGCGACATCCCGCTGTCGGGCTTCATCCCGATCCTCCAGCGCACCGCACGAACGCTCGGGATCGTGCTGTTCATCATCGCGGCGGCCGGGGCGTTCGGGTATTTCTTGACCTTCCTCCAGGTCCCCGAGGCGGTCACCCAAGCACTATTGGGCATCTCGGACAACAAGATCGTCATCCTGCTGGTGATCAACCTGCTGCTGCTCGCGCTCGGCGCCGTGATGGACATGGCGCCACTGATCTTGATCATGACGCCGATCCTGCTGCCGGTCGCCACGAGTATCGGGATGGACCCGGTCCAGTTCGGCATCATGCTGCTGCTCAACCTCGCCATCGGCCTCATCACACCGCCGGTCGGCAACGTCCTGTTCGTCGGGGCTGCGATCGGCCAGATCTCGATCGAGAAGGTCTCACGGGCACTCCCGGTGTTCCTGGTCCCCATGCTCTTGGTGCTCCTGCTCATCACGTTCCTGCCGCAGTTGTCCCTGGCCCTACCGGGCCTGCTCGGCCTCTAGAAAGTGGGAATCATGACCGCTCAGATCCGGCGCCTCACAGCGTTCAGTCGGCGCACCGCACTCAAGGCCGGCGCTGCTGCAGCCGTGTCGCTGGCCGCAGTTCCCTTGGCCGCCTGCGGACTTGGCGGAAGCGGGACAGGGGCGCAGCACCGGTTCCGCCTCGCCGAGACCCACCCCGAGAACTACCCCACCACCCTCGGTGACAAGCGGTTCGCCGACCTGGTCCGGGAACGTAGCGGCGGTCGCATCGATATCCAGGTCTATGCCGGCGGACGCCTTGGCGAGGAGTCCGACATCATCGAGCAGGTCCAACTGGGCGTCATCGAGATGACCCGGGTGAGCTCCGCGCCGATGGCCGAGTTCGCCGGTCCCATGGGACTGTTCGGCCTGCCGTTCATCTTCGATGACGCCGACCACATGTGGCGGTTCCTCGATGCCGAGGACGGGGGCCGCAAGCTGCTCGGCGAGTTGGACCGTGCCGGGTTCAAGGGGCTCTGCTACTTCGATCCGGGCGCGCGCAGCTTCTACACGACCGACCGGGTGATCACCACACCCGAGGACGTGCGCGGGCTCAAGTTCCGCGTGCAACAGGCAGCGGTGATCATGGATTTCATCAGCGCGCTCGGCGGCTCTCCGACACCGATGAACTACGGCGAGGTCTACAGTTCGTTGCAGAGCGGTCTTCTCGACGGGGCGGAGAACAACGCACCGAGCTACTTCTCGGCGTCGCACTACGAGGTCGCGCCGAACTTCACGCTCGACGAACACATGCGCGTGGCCGAGATCCTCATCGTCAACCGAAGCGTGTGGGAGGATCTGCCCACCGAGGACCAGAACCTGTTGCAGCAGGCCGCCTTCGACGCGGTGCCGTACCAGCGAAAGAAGTGGAACGAGCAGGTCGACGCCGACATGCAGAAGCTGCGCGAGGCGGGGGTGACGATCACCCGCGTCGACGACATCGCGCCCTGGCGCGCGGCCACCAAGTCGGTCATCGACAAATACGGCGAGCAGTACGCCGAGTACCTGGACCGGATCGCTGCGTTGCGCCGGTCCGATCGGCCCTGAGACAGGAAGGAGCGTGATGACCCAGACAGTGCTCATCACCGGTGCGAACGGTGGTTTGGGCCGGTTGATGCGGCCCCGGCTGGCGCGGGAGGGACGAACGCTGCGCCTGCTGGACCTGGTCACTCCGGAGCCTCCCGCCGACGGCGAGGACGTGGAGGTGCTTCAGGGGTCGGTGACCGACGAGAAGGTGATGCGCGATGCCTGCGACGGCGTCGACGCCGTGATCCATCTCGGGGGTATCAGCGTCGAGGCACCGTGGCAGGACATCCTCACCAACAACATCGACGGCACCCGGGTGCTGCTCGAGCAGGCGCGCGACGCGGGCGTCGAACGAGTGGTGCTCGCTTCGAGCAACCACGCCGTGGGTTTCTACGGCAAGGAGGAGGCGGGTCCGGACGGTCTGCGCGCCGACATCTTGCCCCGTCCCGACACCTATTACGGTTTCAGCAAGGCGGCGCTGGAAGCGCTGGGTAGCCTGTTCCACTCCCGCTACGGAATGGATGTGACCTGCCTGCGGATCGGCTCGTGCTTCGAGAAGCCCTGGGACGCAAGGTCGCTGTGGACCTGGATGTCGCCGGACGACGGGGCGCGGCTGTTGGAGGCATGCCTCGCCACACCCGAGCCGGGATTCCGGATCGTGTGGGGCATCTCCCGCAACACCCGACGGTGGTGGTCCCTGGAGGCCGGCGAACAGATCGGCTACCACCCGCAGGACGACTCCGAGGTGTTCGCGCAGGACATCCTCGCCCACGTCGAGGAGTCAGGCCAGGGAGCCGACGTGCGGTTGGTCGGCGGCAAGTTCTGCTTCACCGAACTCGGCGCACCCCAGCATTAGATACCTCACGACCGGTGCACGGCCGGTTCGCGCGCGTAAGCCAGAGCCTCGTCCATGATCTCGAGGGCCCGATCGATCTCGTTGTCGGTGGCCGTCAATGGTGGTGCCAGGCGGAACGTGCCGCCCATACCGGGCAACTGGACGATGTTCATGTGCAGTCCGAGCTCGAAGCAGCGACGGGTGACCACCGCGCCGAGCTGATCGGCGCTCACACCCGGCGTGTCTTCGGCGGAGAGTTCCATGCCGAGCAGCAGACCCCGGCCGCGCACGTCGGCGACGATCGGGTGCCGGCCGGCCAGCTCGTCGAGCCCGGCCCGCAGACGCTGCCCGAGTTCACGCGCCCGCACGTCGAGACGGTCGCGCGACAGCACATCGAGCACGGTCAGACCGACTGCCGCGGGCAGCGGGTCATTGACATGCGTTGTGAAGAACAGGAATTCACGCTCGTGGGCGCGCTGCTCGATCTCCGAGCTGGTGATCACCGCGGCCAGCGGCAGGCCGGCACCGAGGGTCTTCGACAGGGTGAGGATGTCGGGGACGACGCCGTCGTGCTCGAAGGCGTACCAGTCACCCGTCCGGCACAGTCCGGTCTGCGCTTCGTCGACGATCAGCAACATCTCGCGTTCGCGGCACTTCTGCGCCAGTGCGGCCAGGTAACCCGGCGGGAGTTCGATGATGCCGCCGGAACTGAGGATGGGCTCGATCAGGCACGCCGCCAGACTGCCCACCGACTGCGCGTCGATCAGGTCGAAACCGAGATCGAGCTGCCGCCGCCAATCGAGTTCACCGAGTTCGTCGGTGATGTCCGGGCGGAACCGGTGCGGCACAGGAAGCGCGAAGTTACCGGGTGCGGCGGGCCCGTAACCGCGGCGGCCCGCGCTGTAGGTGGCGTTGGCCGCAGCCTGCGTCATGCCGTGCCAGGATCGGGCGAAGGACACGATCTCGTGCTTGCCGGTGACCAGCTTCGCCATACGCACGGCAGCCTCGTTCGACTCCGCACCGGTGCTCAGCAGCAGCACCTTGTCCAGGGTCGGGGGCAGCGTCTCGGCGAGCCGGCGGGAGAGTTCGATGACCGGACGGCTCAGCATCCCGCTGTAGAGATGGTCGAGGTGAGCGATCTGCGACTGAACGGTGGCGACGATCTCCGGATGCGAATGCCCCAGGATGGCGCTCATCTGGCCCGACGTGAAGTCGATCAGCTCGCGGCCGTCCTCGGTGAACATCAAAGAGCCACGAGCCGAACCGATCACGGTGGGGGTGAAGCCGCCGCGCCCGGAGTACCGGACGAGGTGGCGCGCGTCGGCTTCGAGCTGCGAGACGGGGTCCATGCGTCACACGCTAGGACCCGGCGCTGTTTACGTCCAGCAACGATCATCCAGTTTCCTGTTCGGTGGATCCGTACAACAATCAACAGGTGCTGAATCCGTGGCGACTACAGATGCTGAGCCTGTTGGACACGCTCGGCACGGTCAGGTCGGTCGCAGAGGCGCTGCACCTCAGCCCCTCCACGGTCTCCCAACAGCTCGCGCTCCTGGAGGGCGAGACCCGCACCCGGCTGCTGGAACGCGCAGGCCGCCGCGTGCGCCTGACCCCGACCGGACTGCTACTGGCACGGCGCGGACGGGAGATCATCGACCGGATGGCCGCCGTCGAGGCCGAGCTACGCGAGCTCAGCGACGAACCCGTCGGCACGGTCCGGCTGGGGCTGTTCCAGAGCGCGATCCCCACCTTGGGGATACCGGCGTCCGCGCGTCTCGCCGACACCCATCCGCATCTGCACCTCGAGTTGATCGAACTCGAACCCCACGAGAGCGGGGCGGCGTTGCGGGCCAGCGAGGTCGACGTCATCGTCACCACCACGGACTACATGGAATTCCCGTGGGGAGACGACCTCGACATCGTCGCGATCGGCACCGACCCGATCGTGCTGGTGCTGCCGCAGGATCATCGCCTGGGCCGCCGACCGGTGGTCGACCTCGCCACGTGCAGTGACGAGACGTGGGTGTGCGACCGGCCCGACTCCTACATGGCCGAACTCACGTTACGGCTGTGCCGCCAAAGCGGTTTCGAACCGCGCGTGGCAGGTCGGTTCAGCACCGTGTCACTGTTGGTGCACCATGTGCAGACGCAGGGCTCCGTCGCACTGCTGCCAGCCCTGGCGGTCGGCCCGGAACACAAGGTGCTGACCCGTGAGCTCACCCTGCCCGTGCACCGCAACGTCGCCGCGGCGTTTCGCCGCAGTGCGGCCCGCCCGGCCGTGCACGCCGTCGTCGACGCACTGCGCGACCACCCGGAGATTCCCGCGCTGACCGAGCGCTGACCTGTCCAGCGCCTACGCGCGTCGGTCGACCGCCCCTGAGATGAACTCGGCGAGTTGACGCGGCTGTGAGAAGAACGGGCAGTGGTCCGTGTCGAGTGCGAGGGTGCGGCGTGGTGGCTGAGCACGTTGCATACGGCGTTGGTGAGCGATGGGAATGGCGTTGTCGCGCAGGCATTCCACGTAGTCGCGCGCAACGGCGCCGAAGCGGTCGTCACTCAGTGCCACCGCGGTGAGCGCGGGCGCCGCAGGTTCCGGTCGGATACACAGCCTGGCGAGAGTGACGTCTTCGGCCGAACACTCGCTGTACAGCGCGGGCCGTAGTGCTTCGTCGGCGAGGAGCAGTGTCACTCCATCAGCAGACAGATAAGAGTTGCGCATCAATATGCTGTCTCCGCCCGCCGCGGCCTGGTCGTGCACACTGGTTCCGTTCGTCGGAAGATAGGCAGCGACGTAGACGAGTGCCTCGATGAGTTCCGGCCGTTGCTCGGCCACCTCGCTGATGACGGCTCCTCCCCGGCTGTGGCCGACCAGCACCGTCCGTCCGGGCTGCGCCTCCACGATGTCGACCAGATGGTCGCGCCACATGGCCAGCGATACCTCGGACACGGGGGTCATGTCCCGGCCCAGGGACGGAAGGTCAGGCATGACAACGGTGTGTCCCAGCGCTTCGAGCAGCGGTGCGACCTTGTACCAGCACCAAGCTCCGTGCCATGCCCCGGCGACCAGAACGAACGTTGTCAATCGCATCCCCCTCGTGCACGTCAGGCCGGCGTCGACTTGAAACGTGCACGTCGACGGGAACGTTCTCGACGGGGCTCGATTCACGGGGAAAGAAACCTCCGGAAGCGTTTCAAGCCGCGTCGTGGCGGCTACCCGCAGGAGCGGTGGCGTGGCTCACAACTGGCGAGTGCGCAGAAGGAGATCTTGCATGGCGGAAAGGGGTGCTCAACCGCGCGTCTCTCGTGGTCGGCGATTGTTCCTGCGCGCCATCCGGCACCTGTTCAAGCCCCTCCGGCCGGACGACTACCTCGAGTTGGTCAATCCGCTGTGGACCACCAAAGAGCTGCGCGGCCGGGTCGAGCGCATCGAGCCGCGGGGATCGGAAGCCGCGAGCGTTCTGATCCGACCGAGCCACGAATGGCCCGGTCACCTGCCCGGCCAGTACGTGCGGCTCGGTCTGGTGATCGACGGCAGATATCACTGGCGGGCCTACTCGCTCACGTCGGATCCCCAATCCGAGGACGGTCTGATCAGCGTCACCCCCAAGAAGGTGGACGGCGGTGTCGTGTCGCCGCACCTGGTGGAGAAGATCCAGCCCGGCGAACTCGTGCGCCTCGGAGAGATCGAGGGGCAGTTCACCCTGCCCGAGGCGTTGCCCGCCAAGATGCTGTTCATCAGCGCAGGCAGCGGCATCACGCCGATCATGAGCATGCTGCGCAGCCTCGACCATCGAGACGCCTGCGAAGACGTCGTGGTCCTGCACTCGGATCGGACAAGGGAGCACGTCATGTTCCTGCCGGACCTCGAGGACCTGGAGCGTCGGCACGACGGGCTGCGCCTGGACGTGCGACTCACCTCCGAACGCGGCCGGTTCAAGCCACAGGAACTCGACGACGTGTGCCCGGACTGGCGAGAGCGCGAGGCATTCTGCTCCGGTCCAGGGGAGCTGCTCGATGCGCTGATCGACCACTGGGAGCAGCACGGCGATCGCGACCGCCTGCACTACGAGCGGTTCCAGCCCAAGATCGGTGGCGACGCCGGCGCCGGCAACGGCGGCACCGTCACCTTCCTCGACAGCGAGACCACCGCCGAATGTGGCGGCGGCACACCGATACTCGAAGCCGGTGAACAGGCAGGGCTCAAGCTCGCCTACGGCTGCCGCATCGGGATCTGCCACACCTGCACCGGCACAGTGAGATCCGGGAAGGTGCGCGACCTACGTTCCGGCGAGATCGCCGAGCCCACCGGCCAGGACGTCCGCATCTGCATAAACGCCGCCGAAGGCGACGTCGAAATCGAACTCTAGACCGCTCTGGAACAGAAGGGATCCTCATGGTCATCACGGCACCGAGTCCGCTGCACCGGCTCAGCGAGCAGGATCTCGAGAAACTCGCCAAAGAATTCGACGCCATCCACGACGAGGTGTTCGCCGAACTCGATGAACGGGATCGCCATTACATCAAGACGGTGATCTCGGTGCAGCGCCAGATCATCGTGGCCGGGCGCGTGCTGCTACTGGCGTCGCGATCTCGCACCGCGTGGGTGTTGGGCACCGCGTGCCTGAGCATGGCCAAGATCCTGGAGAACATGGAACTGGGCCACAACATCCTGCACGGGCAATGGGATTGGATGAACGACCCCGACGTGCATTCCTCGGTGTGGGATTGGGACACGGCCTCCAGCGCCAAAGCGTGGAAGCACTCCCACAACTACATCCATCACACCTACACCAACATCCTGGGCAAGGACAAAGATCTCGGGTACGAGATCATGCGGATCGATCCGCATCAGAAGTGGCGCCCCGGCAACCTCGGTCAGCCGCTCTACAACCTGCTGCTCATGTTGCTGTTCGAATGGGGCGTGGCGGTCCACGACACAGACATCGAAGGGCTCATCCGCGGCCAGAAGACATTCGCCGACCTCAAAGACGATTTCAAGGAGATCGGCGTGAAAGCCCGCCAACAGATCGTCAAGGACTACCTCGGGTGGCCGATGATCAGTGCCGGCGCATTCGCGTTGGCGCAGTTGGCCTTACGTGGGCGGTTACCGCGACCGCCGCACAGCCGCCTCGGCAACCGGCTACGCCGCATCACCGGCAACCGCCGCGTGGGTACGGTGGCCGGTCTGCTCGACCGGCAGGTGGCCGGTGTCGAGAGCACCTACCTGCGGACCCTGGCGGCGAACGCACTGGCCAACGTCATCCGGAACGTGTGGGCCCACGCCATCATCTTCTGCGGGCATTTCCCCCATCAGACGTGGACGTTCACCGAGGAGGAGGTGGAGAACGAGACCCGCGGCGGATGGTACGTGCGCCAGCTCCTCGGCGCGGCCAACATCGAGGGCAGCCCGCTGTTCCACATCATCAGCGGCAATCTGGGATATCAGGTTGAGCACCATCTCTTCCCGGACATGCCCAGCAGCCGCTACGCCGAGATAGCGCCGAAGGTGAAAGACATCTGCGAACGCTACGAGCTGCCCTACAACTCCGGGCCGTTCGGCCACCAGTGGTTCACCGTGCAACGCACCATCTTCCGGTTGGCCTTCCCGGGCGGGACGCCGCGACCCAAGCCCGGTCCGTACCGCAGCCCCGATCGCGAACATGCCCCCAAGGGCCCCAGCGAAGCCGCGCGGTTCCGCGGCCGGGTACCGGCCGAGCATCCCGACGCCGGACCCGAACACGCGTCCGGCGGCGTTGCTGTCCAGCTACCGCCGCGCGGGAACGACTGAGCCGCTGAACGGGCGGCGGCTACGCCGGTTGCGGCATGGTGAGCACGACGCGGAACCGGGCTTCATTTCGCATCATGCGGTCGTATCCTGTCGCAGCTTCGTGCAGCGGCATCGGCTCGATCCACGGCCGGATGCCATGTACGGCCGCGAATTCCAGGGTGTCCTCGATGTCTGCGGCGACACCGGCGGGATGTCCGTGGACGGTTCCTGAGCTGTTGATCAGCTGCAGGGGCGTGACGTGCAGGGACTCGCCGAGGACGGCGAGGGTCAGCAGTTCACCGTGGGGAGCCAGTCCGTCGACGGTCGCGCTGATGGCGGCCGGGTTGGTCGCAGTTGCGGCCACCACCCGCGCGCCACCGAGTGCGCGCAACTTCTTCGCCACATCGTCGGCGGTCGCATCGATGTAGTGGTGGGCGCCCAACTGCATTGCTATGTCTGCCTTTTCGTTACCGCGGGCGATGGCTACCGTCACGAACCCCATCTTGGCGGCGAATTGAACTCCGAGGTGACCGAGTCCGCCGACACCGAGGATGGCGACGACGTCACCGGGACGGGCTCCTGACTCGCGTAGCGAGTGGAACATGGTCACCCCGGCACACGCCAGAGGTGCCGCATCGGTGGCGCTCAGTGTGTCCGGAATGCGGGCAAGTCCGGACTGGTGCACGACGAGCATTTCCGCATAGCCGCCCGGAAAGGCCGCCCCGGTCACCTTCGACCGTTCACAGTGGACGAAATCGCCACGGCGGCAGCGATAACAGCTTCCGCAGTAGAAGCCGAACCAGCCGACGGCGACTCGGTCACCGATCTGCCACTCCTCGACACCGGCGCCGATCGCGTCGATCTGTCCGGCCACCTCGTGTCCGGGTGTCACCGGGAAAACGGTGCCCGGCAGGTGCCCGGCGGCGATCTGCGAATCGGAGTGGCAGACTCCGCAAGCAAGCACGCGGATGCGGACTTCTCCCGGCCCCGGTTCGCGTACGGTCCGCTCGGTGATTCGTAGAGCGTCACCGGGTTGACTGACCTCGACGGAGCGGTACGTGACTGTCATGATCACTGCCTTTCGATGGAAGGGTCTGGAATGCTCAGCTGAAATCGAGAACCACGCGAAAACGCGCGTGTCCGGACATCATTCGTTCGTACGCCTGGGGCGCCTCGGTGAACGGCATGCGCTCGATCATCGGTGCGATCTGGTGGTTGAGGCTGAATGCGAGGTTGTCTTCATTGTCGATTGCCGAGCCTGTGAGGCTGCCGACGATGGTGCGGCCGCCGAAGATCAGGTCCGGGGTCTGTACTGGTATCGGGTCGGGGGCGGCTCCGACGACAACCAAGCGCCCGCGTGGCCTGAGCCCTGCCACCAAGCCGGCCATCGATTGGCCGCTGCTGGCCGTCGCGACGACGGCGGCCGCCCCACCCAATCGGGTGAGTCCCGCGGCGACGTCCTCGGTGGCACTGTCGATGTAGTGGTCGGCCCCCAAGGTGGCGGCCAGATCTGCCTTGTCGGTGCCGCGGGCTATCGCGGCAACCTCATAGCCCAATTTCTTCGCGTACTGAACGCCGAGGTGCCCCAGTCCGCCGAGGCCCTGCACGGCAACCAGGGTGTTGGGCGGTGCGTCGCCTGCGCGCAACGCGTTGAACACCGTGACACCGGCGCACAACAACGGTGCGGCGGTGAGCGCGTCGAATCCCTCAGGAACACGGACCAACGCGGATTCCCGCACATACAGCATCTCCGAGTACCCACCGTCGACCGTCGTCCCGGTCAGGGGCTGGTCGAGGCAGTTCACGAAGTCGCCCCGGCGGCAGTAGTCGCAGTGACCGCACTGACCGCCGAGGAAACCCACGCCCACACGTTCGCCGATTCGCCAACGCTCCTGGATCCCGCTGCCGACTGCGTCGACCACACCCACCACCTCGTGACCGGGAACGACAGGCTCCTCTGGATTCGGCCGCTGCCCCTCGACGGCGAGTGCGTCGCTATGACATACCCCGCACGCCAGCGTGCGTATGCGCACCTGCTCTTCGGCGGGGTCTCGTATCTCGCGCTGCACCAGTTCGAATTTGCGTCGACCAGTGACCTGGTACGCACGGTATGAACTCATGAGGTCACGACACCAGATCAGCCATGGATGCGGTATAGGCGTGATGACCATCAGTCGGCCCATACAGATGACACGCCGACCGGTGGGGTTACGTGCACCGAAATCAGTCGAGTGACCTATGCCGGAGCACGCGCGTCCACACCACACTGGGCAGACATGGACGAACTGTCGAGCGCTCAGTCGGCACTGAGCGCGCTGCGCCCCGTGCTGAGTGCCATCACACCCGACGACTGCGGCCTACCCACGCCGTGCGCCGGGTTCGATGTCGCGGCGCTCGGAGAGCACCTGGTGGGAACCGTCAGGATGGTGGGGGCCGCCGCGGACGCCGGATTTGTGCGGTTTGAAGTCGTCAGTCACGACGATGACATCGAGGCCCGGGTGGCTGCGAGTACCGAAGCGGTCATCGCTGTGTGGCAGCGCCGCGGAACTGCCGGTGAGGTCGTTTTCGCGGGCCGGGTCATGCCTGCCCGGCTGGCGTTGGGCGTGCTGTCGGTCGAACTCGTCGTGCACGGTTGGGATTTCGCGCAGGCACTGCACCGGCCTCTCGGCATCACCGCGGCACACGCCGACTTCGTCCTCGCCATGGCTCGCCACATCATCACGCCGGCGAGCCGTGAAACAGCAGGTTTCGACGATCCCGTGTCCGTCGCCGCGGACGCGGCCGCGTTGGACAGGCTCGTCGCGTATACCGGACGCACGCCGAGAAGGTGGCCGTCGAACATGAAAAGCCGTTGAGAAGAAGGAAGATCCGAGATGGTTCACTCACCCTCCACGCAAGCGCAGACGCAGTACGTACAGGGCCGGCGCGCGCGCTTCGCCTACCGCCGGTTCGGATCCGGAGCGGGAGTGCCGCTTGTGTTGGCGCTGCGGTTCCGCGGCACCATGGACCATTGGGACCCGGCGTTCCTCGATCGGCTCGCCGCAACGCACGACGTCGTCGTCTTCGACAACGTGGGACACAGCAAGAGCACCGGGACCCCGCCCCACCACCATGGCGGAGCTCGCGGGCGGGCTGATCGACTTCGTCGGTGCCCTTGGTCTGGACGAGATCGACCTGCTGGGCTGGTCTTTGGGCGGCATCGTCGTCCAGGAAGTCGCACTTCAACGTCCTGAACTGGTGCGCAGGCTCGTCGTCGCCGGTAGCTCACCCGGTGGGGGAGTGCCGGGAATGCCCGGGCCTGATCCGCGGATCTGGCAGGTGGCGACCAAGCCCGTCAACGACGACGAGGATTTTCTCTACCTGTTCTTTCCGGAAACCGAGCCTGGCCGCAAACTGGGTGTGGAATCGCTGAGGAGGCTCGACAGGCGCACCACTGCCCCCGACCACGTGCCGGTGTCGGCCGAGACGATGACGGCACAGCTGAAGGTGATCGCCTCGACCGGGTCGCGCATCTGGGACCGGCTGAACGACATCACCGTCCCGGTTCTGGTGGCCAACGGTGCACACGATCGCATGATCGACGCTTACGCGAGTTATGCGATGGCCGGCAGGCTTCCCGACGCCAAGATCGTTCTCTACAGCGACGCGGGACACGGCTTTCTGTTCCAGCACCTACCGGACTTCGCCCGCGAGGTCACCGAATTCCTTGCTGGGAACCGGCCCTGATCGCTAATTGAGCGTTACGCCGGTCAGTTCGATCGATACCACCAGTTGCTCGTGGATCGGGTGGTTGTCGGCGGCGCGAACGTAGATCATGCGGGTCCGCGGTACCACGATGCCGTCGATCGCGTCGTGGTCCGACACATATTGGGCGGCAGGCGAACCGCCCGCGATGTCGACTTCGTAGTCTCGGCGCCGGATGAGCCCGTCATCGTCGATGTAGAGCACCTGGTGTGAACTGTGGGTGGCGACGGTCGCGGGGTAGTGCACGTGCAGACGCCGCCACCGGCGGCCGTTCTCGGCCCACGGTTCGCCCTCCTCGGTCTGCACACCGGGCAGGGTGAGATTGAACGGCTCCGCTGTGTACGTCCACATCGCGTACCCGGTGAAGTACGCCAGTTGCAGTGCTGTCCAAGGAGTTTCCAGAGAATGCCCGGTGAAGGACGAGCGTGGTTCCTCCAGCACCTCGACAACGTCGCCGTCGAGGGTCTCTATTCCGACGCGACCCGGGGTGTAGGCGGTCTTCAGTCCCGGTGCGGTGAACGGACGCAACGACGTGCGTTGATCCTTGATCCAGACAGTGAACTCTCCGTCATCGACGATTCCCGGAACTTGTTTGATGTCCCAGATTGCACCACCGAAACTCCTGTGCGCGCTGATCGACGTCAGTTTCTTCCAACGGTCGAGGCCACCGTGGGCCCGCAGTGTCGTCTGGAGAAGGTCGCTCGTCATGGGCATCACGCTTCCACCGCGTGCCGGGTCCGGGTATCCGTGAGATGACTGCCGGACGTCGTTGCAGCTAGGTGGAGTGAGGATCCACCAACGCCACCTCTGCGGCGGCTACCGGCCGACCGTCGGTGCGGTGGAAGCCCGCGACGACCGGTTCGCCGGTGGCTGCCTCGACGAATCGGTAACGGGCACTGTCCTCCCGGGGCAGGTGGACGCGGCCCCACTGGCCCATCGCCGCCAGCACGGAAACCAGTCCACGTCCGGGTTCGGTGAGCACGTATCGGCTACGCCGCCTCTCACCAGGTACCTGGTAGTCCTCCACTTCCAGGACGCCAACCCTCACCAGTTCGGCCAGTCGTGCGCTGAGAACGTCCGACGCCACGCCCAGTGCGTCCCGGAACTCGGAGAACCGTGACCGCCCCAGCAGAGCTTCCCGGATGATCAGGGGAGCCCATGGCTGTCCCAGCACCGACATGGTGCGTGCAATCGGACACGCATCTTCAGACCAGGTATTTCGGCGCACCTGAACAGTCTAGCTGAGTTGGCCGGACCAACTCAGCTGTGCTACCTTCGGTGAGGTGATGGTGGGGCGATCCGAAGAGCTTGCCGCTGTCACGGATGTGTTGGCCGATATCTCCACTGCTGGCGCCGCGCTGGTGATCGACGGCGATCCGGGTATCGGCAAGTCCACGTTGCTGGCGGCTGCCTCGGACTGGGCGGTCGCCAACGGTTACGCGCGGCTGGGTTGTTCCGGTCTGCAGAGCCAGATGGAAATCGGATACGCCGGGCTGCATGAACTTCTTCATCCCTTGCTGGCGCAGGTCGACGCGTTGCCGCCGCGTCAGCGGGCGGCACTCATGACCGCGTTCGGACTCGAGGACGGCCCCCCGCCGGGTCGCATGCTCATCGGGTTGTCCGTGCTGGGCCTTTTGGAGGAGGCCGCCGGCAATCGGCGGCTGTTCCTGGTGATCGACGACGCGCAGTGGCTGGATCCGTCGTCGGTCGACGTACTGAACTTCGTGGCGCGCAGGCTCTCCAACGCGCCGTTGATGATGTTGTGCTCGACGCGTACCACGTTGGACGGCTTCTCGGTGCAGTTCGACGGTCTACCGCGACTGACGATGGGCCCCTTGGAGCCCGCTGACGCCGCTGAACTGCTCGCCTTGACGCTGCGTGACCCGGAGAGATCCGATCGAGTCGATGAGGTCGCTCGGCAGCGCATCCTCGAGCAGGCCAACGGCAATCCCATGGCGGTCATCGAGCTGACCATCGCACTCATCGAGAGTGGCGACGGGGCACCGATTTTCGCCGGTGAGCCGCTGCCCACCACCAGGCGCGTCGAACGCGCATTCCTGACACAACTCGGGCCGCTTTCCGATGAGAGCCGACTGTTGCTGTTGCTGATCGCGACGGGGAACGGCCTCCTCTCGGAGATCGACTGGGCGGCAGATCATCTCGGGTTTTCGCTGACAGAACACCTCGGGTCGCTCGAGGAGTCGGGTCTGATCACCGTCGCTGGGGGTCGAATCCAGATCAGACATCCGCTGATACGCTCCACCGTCTACGGTGCCGCGGCACTCGCGTCACGCGCTGCGGTGCACCGGGCCCTGGCGGCAGCCGCGACCGACCCGGCGAGGGCTGCATGGCATCGAGCGGAGGCAGCGTTCGGGCCCAACGAAGAGGTGGCCGCCGACCTCGAACGAGTGGCCGATCGCGCCCGGGTCCGCGGCGCCGGCGCGGAAGCCGCTGCGGCACTGCGACGGGCTGCGGCTCTCACCGATGATCCGCAGGAGCGATTACGACGGATGACGGTTGCCGCCGAGGTGGCCCGCAGTTCCGGTCTGATCGCCGAATCCGTCAGAATCCTGCGCGAGGCCGAACCGCTCATCAGGGAGCACGAAAGCGAGACGCCGCTGGCGATCACGCGATTCGTCCTGAATGCGACCGCCGCGACGCCCGGGCAGTCGGCCGACGAGCTTCTCGCCCTCTCCCGCAAGATCGCCGACGACGATCCCGGGCGACGGCAGTTGTTGTGGGCGGCCGCCATCGAATGCCGCATGCACGGCCTCCCGGAGCATTCACGCCGAGACGTCGTCGCGGAGATAGGCCGTCTCGACGACGATCCACACGACCCGCTGACCGCCATCGCCCTGGCCCTGGCCGACGACACCGGCAAGGGGGCGGGCCTGAGAGCCAGGCTTCCGCAGCTGGTCGACACGGTTGGCGACTCCCGGCTGGTGATGCTGTCGCTGGCCTTTGCGGCCGAGGCGGTAACCGATCGCGCCGGCGCGCTGAAATGCTGGACTCACGTGCAGAATCAGGCCCGCAACTGCGGCTCGCTGGCAGACGAATGCGAGGGGTTGCGCGGCGCGGCGAACATCCTGCTCACCGAAGGGCATGTCGAAGCCGCCGTAATGAGCGCACAAACCGCCCTGCACATGGCCGAGAGTATGAACATCGCGATGACCGCAGGTTCTGCGGCCGCCATCCTCGCGCGCGCTCTCGTCTGGCAGGGACAGGGCGAGCGTGCGCGTCACGTCCTCGACCGTGCTCGGCACCATCTCTCCCCGGCACCCACGATCCTTTGGAGCGATGACGTCCACTGGGCTGCCGGCCTGGCCGCGCTCTGCGAGGCCGACCACACTCAGGCTCTCGGGCACCTCACGCAGATGACCCTGCATCGCACGAGTCGACGGTGGGCCATCGCCGATCTCGCAGAGGCGGCAGCCGGGGCCGAAAAAGCCGACATCGCCCGACCTCTGCTCGCCGAGGCCGAGGAACAAGCCGAGCGCCTGGGGATCGACAGCTTCCTCGTCCACCGCGCACACGCGCTGCTGGCTGACTCCGTCGCCGAATCCGAGGACCGCTTCAGGGCCGCGCTTGGTGCGGCGGAACGTACCGGCGCCGAACTGGAAAGTGCCCGTACTCATTTGCTCTACGGTGTCTGGTTGCGACGTCGACGCCGGATCGTGGACGCACGCGTGCACCTTTCGGCCGCTTTGACCGCCTTCGACAGAGCGGGCGCGGTACCTTTTGCCGAGCGCGCGGCTGCCGAACTGCGGGCCGCCGGGGTCACCTCGGCGCCTCGACCGGGTACCCACTCTGGTGCCGATGCCGGCGCCCTCACCCCGCAGGAACTGCAGATCGCTCAGATGGCCGCGGCGGGGATGACGAATCGGGAGATCGCAGACCGCATCTACCTGTCGCACCGCACCGTGGCCGCCCATCTCTACAAGGTGTTTCCCAAGCTGGGGATCACCAGACGTAACCAACTGCACGCTGCGCTCGGTGCTCCTACCGGAATCGCCTGACCGGTCATCCGAGGGTTCGATGGGTGGCGAATGGCTACCTGAGGCCGCGGTGAACCACACAGGACTGCTCGACGTCGGTGACGCGGTTGAGAAGCGGTGCGGCACATACCCGAAGTAGCAGCCCGGATCAGGACGGCACCATCCACGACAGCACGGGTGAGGATTGCAGCGCCGTTAACTAACTCGCGGGCGACCTGTCTCATGCTGGCGCCTTCGGCTCGCCGTAATGCGATCTCCTCGCGCTCGGCGAACGACAAGTACCTTCCTGACAACGGTTTCAACGACATGGGTGGCATACCGCCACCATGACGGAACCACCTCCCTCCGACTGCTTGCGACACACCCACGACGTGCGCGCACTCCTCGGGAAGTGACCCCGTGGCGATCTCAGTCCAGAAGTTGCGCTGGATCTCGCGCCGATGCGACGGTGCCCCCGGCGACTTCATCGGCGAGCGCCCCGTCAACTCCTTCATCCAATCCGCTGGTCTGCCCATGAACACCTCCATCATCGAGGTGTTGCGACGACCAGTTGAATCCGCCCAATACGCCAGTCACGACCTGGCCAAGCTTGCTCGGATCACGGCCTGCGCCGCTCTACGGGCGCAACCGGTATATGTTGGGACAACGCCTGGTCCGGATCGCTGTGGTCGACGGTCAAGCACGAGTACTACAAGCGGCATGCCTTCACTACGTATGCGAATCTCACTGCGGTACTGGGCAATTACCTTCACTACGACAACCACGACAGGCGGCACAGTTCACTGGGAATGATCTCGCCCATCGACTTCAAGATCGCCGCACGCATCAATCAGCAATCAAGCTAGCCGTGTCCACTTTTTCAGGGGAACCCCACTTGTCACCGGTTGGTGCGCGCTGCGCCTTTTGCTGGAGGGTGGGCGCGCAGGTGAGCGCGTTGGCCCTGGCTGCCGAAAAGGCTGAGAAACTCGACTGCTGCGGTGTCTGCGGACCCAAACCAGTGGGGCGTGCGGGTGTCGAACTCTGCTGCCTCACCGGGCGAGAGCACGATGTCGTGACCGCCCAGGACAAGTCGCAATTTGCCATTGAGGACGTACACCCAATCGTAGCCCTCGTGGGTTTGTGGGTCGGGTTCTTTTAGTGGGCCGGCCGGGATCACAATCTTGTACGCCTGGATGCCGCCAGGGCGGCGGGTGAGTGGGAGGTAGGTCATGCCGTGGCGGGCAACCGGCCGCAAATGAATGCGTGGGTCGCCCGTGGGTGGGGCAGCGACGAGCTCATCGAGTGTCACGCCGTGCGCGCGCGCCAGGGCCAGGAGCAGTTCGAGCGTCGGACGGCGGGCGCCGGATTCCAACCGAGAGAGGGTGCTTACCGAGATGTCGGTCGCCTCAGAGAGCTCAGTCAGTGTGAGCCTGTGCATCTTTCGGAGCTCGCGAAGGCGAGAGCCGGTGGCCACAGCCAGGTCAAGAGACTCATCCATGATGCCGATTTTGCCATTTCTGCAAACAATTTTGCGAGCGCGACAGCTAGTCCGCATGCTGGCCTCGGAGGAGGTCATCGTGATTGACGGATTGCAGAACGACTACGACGTTGTGGTTATCGGCGGTGGCGCGGCCGGGTTGAGCGGTGCTCAGATGTTGGCTCGCGCCCGGCGGTCGGTGGTGGTGATCGACGCGGGATCACCACGTAACGCACCGGCCGCAGGCGCGCACGGGTTGCTCGGGCTGGACGGGATCAAGCCGAATGAGCTGCTCGAGCGTGGTCGGGCCGAGGTGCGTCGGTACGGCGGGCAGGTTGTGTCCGGAGAGGTTGTCCGTGCCGGTCGTGACGGTGCCGGGTTCACGGTCACGCTCGACGATCGCCGGACCGTCGGTGCCCGGCGTTTGCTTGTGACCACCGGCCTGGTGGATGAACTGCCGAACCTACCGGGGGTACGAGAGCGGTGGGGCAAAGACGTGTTGCACTGCCCTTACTGCCACGGCTGGGAAGTCCGTGATAGGGCCATCGGTGTATTGGCGAGCAATCAGATGGCCGTGCACCAGGCCCTGCTGTTTCGTCAATGGAGCGACGACGTCACACTTTTCACCCACACCGTCACGGCGCCGACGGGCGAACAGGCAGAGCAGCTCGCTGCGCGCGGCATCAAAGTCGCGCCCAGCGAGGTGATATCACTGGATATCGCCGATGACCGGCTGATCGGGGTGCGGCTGGCAGATGGCACACGGGTTGACCGCGACGTATTGGTCGTCGCGCCCCGGATGGTCGCCCGCGCAAAGTTTCTGGAGCCGCTGGGTCTGCACACGATTGAGCACTCCACCGGTCTCGGTGAGTACATCCCGGCTGACGCCCATGGTCGCAGCGAGGTCCCCGGGGTGTGGGTCGCCGGCAATGTCACCGACCTGACGGCACAGATTGGCGTCGCCGCTGCCGCCGCAGCGAGCGCGGCAGCGCAGATCAACGCCGACCTTGTCGCAGAAGAAACCAATTTGGCGGTACAGGCTCGCCGTTCACCGTTCTCCGCAGAAACAGAAGCACGCTTGTGCGCTCAGGTGATGGGCGAACGGCGCCACGGCCTGTGACCGGATCTCCGAGAAAGAGGCGCACGGTTTAGGGCGGGGAAGGAAACCGTTGCGGCGGTGAACAACCCATGTTCCGTAGATCGCCTGTCACTTGGCGGTGGTTCGGCAACGCGTGATCGTATATAGGAAGGAACTGCCACATGACGAGCACACATCACGTCACTGCCAATGCCTGTATCAGCATGGGCGGCACGGCCAATCTCTTCACCCTGACTGAAAAGTCAGGTATGGGCGCCATGACCGGAACGATTGATGGCGCGGCCTACGGAGAACGCACCAGCGACCTGCACAGCGACGGGAGCGGCAGGTTCGAATACACGATGTATCACGTCTTCCTCGACAAAGATGGCTCCAGACTGCGCACGCACGACCACATGGTCCTGCATGCACCCGCCGAAGACCGAGTCTCCATCCTGGAAGGGGAGTACACCGTGGTTGAGGCCACGGGCAGGTTCGCAGGCTACCGCGGGACCTTCCGAAGCCGCGGATGGGTCAGCGCGCCCGAAGGCGAAGGTGCTGTGGGCCAGCATGCCGTCGGTGTTGTCCGCTTCACCGGCGAGATTTGCCGCGAATGAGGTAGCTGGCGTGTGGAGCGGAGGGTTCGGGCGCTGGTCGCTCAACGACGAGCGCTCTGTGAGCCTTGTATATCCGGTGCGCACGAGTGTGGCCTTCGCGTTGGATTACTCCGTGCTAAGCAGCGACAGCGCGAGCGTTTGCGAGAGCGGCGGATCGACCGCCGGATAGCCTATCGGCCAATGTAATTGGTGATACAATACGCGCTCTGGTGTCGACATCGCTCTGTGCTGTCGGAGCTCAATCGACTGCTTGCGGTACTGCTTGTGCCGCGAGTAGTCCGCCGACCCCGGGCACGAGTGCGAGCAGCCATACTCGGTGCATACCGTTCATAACGAGGATGGCCGCGACGACGGTGGCGGTGTACACGAGTCCATGAAGAGGGCCAAGGATGTGAGATATCGCAGGCAGGTGGACAGTCGCAAGATTCGCCAGCATGCCGATGAGTGTGAGGAGCTCGATCGACCCTGTGACGTGAAGTATTCGACGAGAATTCACAGTTCTACTCCGATGTGTGGCCTTGGGAAGTTTCGCCTGGACAGGTCTGCACAAGGCGTGAAGGTTTGAGTCGGCGACACGGGTGCTCCATTCGCAACCAGATCACCACGGTGACTGTTGACTGATGACGCATGTGATCCGGGTCGCACGAGTTGGGTGAGTGAGGCAGCATCGGTGACGGCGCCCGACACAGCCGATCCTGGCGCGGTTACCGGCGAGAATGGATGCGCAGTGCTATGCGTGCACTCCCCGCAGTCATAAGCCCACTTCTGTCGTCGAGCCTGGTCGCAGAACCATGAGTACGACGACGACGACCCAAAGCAGATTGAACACCCCGGCCTGTGCCCTCAGCATGCTGACGAGTCGGTCTGGAGTGCTGTCGGAACAAGTGACTGATGGGGGGCGATCGACCTTTGCCAGCGCCGAACGCTGAGCAGGCAGTATCAGCATGACGAGGATCCCGGCCGCGACACCCGTGATCGCCACCGATACCAGTAGCCACGTTTGGCCCAGCACCCCAAGACTTGCAGCAGTTGCCAAACCGAAAACCGGCACCACTATTCCAACCACCGTGTACACCCGTGTAATTCGATGAAGAATCCGGACGGAGGCCACGGTCTGTTTGTTGCCCGCGCCGTAGGTGGCAGTTCGAACGGCCCTCGGGAACATACTGGTAGCCACGGCGACCGGGCCGATCGCCAGAATCGCTGCTACCAGATGGATTGATAACAGGAATGCTGTCACTTGTTTACTCCACTGTTGGTAGGGGCGCAGTCACGATCTGGTTCATGCCCGCTGCTTTTGCCGCTCGTCGGAATCGGTCGTGGCGACCGGTGACGGAGCCGGTTGCCTGTTTGGCCATCGATGGTGGCGGGCTCAGTTTGGTGAATCCTTATCGAGGAACTTGGCGAGGTGGTGAACGTATCTCTCACGTCCGATCAGCGAGGAATGGATGGTTTGGGGGCTACCCTCGACCGGGTGAATCTCCCCATTGGGCTGTGTTTCGGTGATCTGTTGGTCGTACTGGCGTGCGCCGCCGGCCGTTTCGTCGGCAGCGACGATGAAGGTGGGAACCCGTACCGGGTGGCTGTGTCAATGCCTTGGGTCATGGTCCCGTCGGTTACCGATTCGGTGACGCCTGGGTCGAGCACTATGAGCGGTAGGCGATGGCCGGCATCCTCCTGGGATGGGTAGCGCTGCCGAACGTTAAGCTGGGCCCGAGAGTTTTGGCTGCCAGTTCCCGGATAATCTGGTCGGGGTCGGCTTTCTGGCCGTGCCAGGTGTGTCGCTTGGTCAGCATCCAACGCAGCACGGACGTGATCGTGTCGGTGGAGTACACGAATTCTGGGAACAGCGCGGGGTCTTCGAGAAATACGGCCTTGACCAGATCGGGGCGCTGCTGACCGAGTGTCCATCCGATCGCTCCGCCCAGCGAGAAGCCGACTAGCACGGCGGGGCGATCTGCAACGCATTCCAGGATGGCAGTCGTGTCATCGCCATAACGTAAAAGACTGTAGCTGTCCCGCTTGTGGGCTGATTCATCGTGCCCGCGGTGGACGGGCTTGATGAGTGTTCTGCCAGAGGTGATCTCGCTCGGCAGCCAGTCATAGGTGGCGCGGCTGGACGTCACACCATGCAGAAGTATCACCGGCGTCCGACCTGTTGGACCGCGCACATCGACCGCCAGTTCGACACCGTCACTGGCGACAACCTTCACGTTCGCCTTCGGCTGCCGGCCGCGGTACCTCTCGGCGGAGCCTTGGGCAGGACTGATCGTCTCCCAGCGCTCAGCGACGACTCCATTCGCAAGGCGAGATACTTCGTTAATGGTGGACCATTGGTCTTCGGGCTCGAATCGGCCGACGCTTTCAACGTAAACGAAGTCGCCGTCGGCGAGCGGCCGGTTGAGGCGTAGCTCGCCGTGCGGGTGCGCTGGCCCGAAGGACGGAACGAACTGCTTCAAGTCCTCGCGGGTGCTGCCTGGCACTGTCGGGGCATGTTCGAGGTAATCGTCGCTGTAGCAGCGATCGATCTGGGGCTCGTCACATGCAGCGAGTGCCTCAAACGAGGATACGACGGCGTCCAGGTTGCGGTCCTCATCCCCGGAGCGAGTTCGCCCAGAGGCGCGCAGCATCGAATCTACGAGCAATTTCTTGATGAAATCCTTACGAGTAATCAAGGGAGTGACGTGTGTGGGGGTATCAGACGCGTCGCGTGCCGGTCACTGCGGACCGGGGCAGCCTGCCAGCGCGTGAGTGTCCGGTCATTTCTTCGCCGAGGATCGTGACGTCGAATTCGAGGTTCAACCGCATCGGCCGGGTGACTTTCTGCCTCCACGTCACGCGGTTGCCGGTCTGCGAAATATTCTGCAGTTCAACGCTGTCGCCGTTCAGGGTGGCTGTGCCAGCGAGACCGGTGGCAGTGTTGCTGAACGAGTACTCCACGGCCAGCGATCCGATCGGTGTCTTGATAGTGACGTCCCAGTCTCCGGTAACAGTCATCTCACAGCTCCTGTGGCTCGATTGCCGACGGCTTCCACGCGGTGCCTCGCCGTTCATACTCGAAGAGCTTCTCCACGGCGTGGGCGATACGTGGCCCATACGAGCGCTCCAGCAGATAGAGGCCCAGATCGAGGCCGGAGGTGACTCCGCCACCGCTGATTAGATCCCCGTCATCGACCACGCGAGCATTCACCGCGTTCACTCCGGTCGCGTCCAGTACGTCCATCCCCATGTAATGGGTTGTGGCGTAGCGGTTGTCGATCAATCCACCCATGGCCAAGACCAGCGAGCCCCCGCACACGGTTGCCACGGTGATTTCGGGGTTCGCGAGGGCCTTGCCGATCAATGGGATAAGGGCTGTTTGCGCGGCTCGTGCGAGTAATACTGGGATGGTCTCGACGCCTTGATCGGGGTCACCGTTGACGGGCCCGCTCGCTCCCGGCACAACTACGTACCCGGGCTTGGCTGGATCCAGTGCGGCAGTGGCCGTGAGCGTCATGTCCTGGGTGCCACTGACCACTTCGCGGGGTCCTTCAGCAGACACCAGCTCCACGGTGAGACCACCGCCCAGAGCCTGCGCGCCCGCGACGAGAACTTCGAAGGGTGCAATGACATCGAGTGGGTCGAATTTGTCGAAGAGGACGACTTGTGCGTACACACCTGACAATGCTGGTGCATGTAAGTCACACTCGCTACTGGCTAGATTGCCATCTTACGCTGTTATATTGCCACCCATGCATCGGATTGCTGTGGTCGCATTGCCCAACAGTGTCGCCTCCGATGTGGCGACGCCGGTTGACGTTTTCGGCCGCACCCAACTATCGGATGGCAAAGCCGGCTATCGGGTGCAAGTGTGCGGCACTGCACCCGAGGTCAGGGCCGGCCCGATGCGCATTGCCACAGACCACCGGATCGACGCACTCGGTGGCGTCGACACCATCGTCGTTCCGGGTTGTCATGATCCTCTGGCGCATGTGCCCGACGAGTTGATCGTGGCTTTGAAAACTGCCTACGACAACGGTATTCGCATCGCGTCGATATGCACCGGTGCCTTCGTTCTTGCTGCGGCAGGTCTGCTCGATGGCAAACGGGCGACGACGCACTGGCTTGCCGCCGCCAATTTTCAGAGGGCCTATCCCACCGTCGACCTCGACCCTGATGTCCTCTACGTGGATGAGGGCCAAATCCTCACCTCAGCGGGCGCCTCGGCTGGTTTGGACTTGTGCCTACATATGGTGGCGCTCGACCATGGGGCGGCTGTAGCCGCCCAGTCGGCAAGATTGGCCGTCGCGCCGCTGCACCGCAGCGGCGGGCAGGCGCAGTTCATCATGCGCAACCAGCAGCCTCAGCCGCCCGACACTGAATTCGGCGATCTGCTCGGCTGGATCGAAACCCACGCCGATCAACCCCTGACGCTACGAGATCTCGCCGCCCAGGCATCCATCAGCATCCGCACACTCAACCGCCGATTCCAAGTGGAAACCCGTCAGACGCCAATGCAATGGGTTACGGGTGTGCGGATACGCCATGCCCAGCAGCTGCTGGAACGCACATCCGACAGCGTCGAAACCATCAGCGCCCAAGTCGGTTTCTCGTCCGCCGCCAACTTCCGTGACCAGTTCAAGCGAATGGTAGGCGTACCACCTCAGGCCTACCGCGCGACATTCCGCACACAAACGAAGAACCCGAACAAGACAAGCCTCCAGTCGTAGCGTTCCGACGCAGGATGAGAGACACTGTTGTGGGACAACGAGTCCCGGTACGGACCATGTGGCCCTCGGCCGAGGAGTGGCGGGATCCCGGGGAGTCGCCAAAATGATGCACCCATTGGGGTGCACTCACTGCCAGCGGAATTTGTCAAGGTGTTTGAGTCCAGTGGGTGTTAAGCGGCTTCCGTTTCGGTCTCCTGTTCGGCCGGTTTGGGTGGGTTGATCGCCGCGGATTCAGGTAGGTCGATGACCTTGGGTGCGGTGTC
>Ga0180222_1001017_pt1 | contig 33296 bp, 38 predicted proteins | sample eDN5th37CKraftOP_FD_151336 | JGI IMG/M metagenome (GOLD analysis project Ga0180222, IMG submission 151336) | Enriched Organic Plus compost microbial communities from Emeryville, California, USA - eDNA 5th pass 37_C Kraft OP (version 2) (version 2) ...
AGATCGTCACCGCAACGTCGAAGGCCCGGGCGATGCTGGAGGAACTCGCGCCGCGGCAATCGGCGCTCGAACATGAAATCCTGCAGGATCTGTCGGCAGACGAAAGGCGCATCCTGCTGGCGCTGCTCGAGCGGATCAGGGCGCGGCTCGGGCGCCAGTGAAAGGGACAAGCGGCATGGAAAGGAAGACCGAATATAACATCTGGTACTGGGTGGTGGCTTTCATAGCCGTGCTTTTCATCCAGAACCTGATCGCCGGCTGGCAATCCGTCGCACCGATCAGCTACAGCCAGTTCGAGAGCTATCTCGAGGATGGCAGGGTCGCGTCCGTCGCGGTCGGCGCGGACACCATCACCGGCACCTTCACCGACCCCGTCGACGGCAAGAGCCAGTTCGTCACCACGGTCGTGGATCCCGCGATCCTGCAGCGGATCGACCGCTCCGGCGTCGAGATCACGGGCGTTCCTCAGAACACCTTTCTCGGCACGCTGATTTCCTGGGTGGCGCCAGCGCTTGTCTTCTTCGGAATCTGGATGCTGCTGTTCCGCAAGTTCGCCGACAAGCAGGGCTTCGGCGGGTTCATGCAGGTCGGCCGCAGCAAGGCCAAAGTTTACATGGAAAAAGAAACCGGCGTCAGCTTCGCCGACGTGGCCGGTGTGGACGAGGCCAAGGCCGAGCTCGAGGAGGTCGTAGAGTTCCTCAGGAACCCCGCCGAATACGGAAAGCTGGGCGCACATATCCCCAAAGGCATATTGCTTGTCGGGCCGCCGGGCACCGGTAAGACGCTTCTGGCGCGCGCGGTGGCAGGCGAGGCCGGCGTGACCTTCTTTTCGATCTCGGGATCAGAGTTCGTCGAGATGTTCGTGGGCGTCGGTGCCGCACGGGTGCGCGACCTGTTCGAGCAGGCCCGGAAATCGGCCCCGGCAATCATCTTCATCGACGAACTCGACGCTCTTGGGAGGGCGCGCTCCTCCGGCCAGATCGCCGGTGGCCATGATGAGCGTGAGCAGACGCTGAACCAGCTTCTGACCGAGCTCGACGGCTTCGACCCTTCAGTGGGCATCGTGCTCCTGGCCGCCACCAACCGGCCCGAGATTCTCGACCCCGCGCTGCTGCGTGCGGGACGCTTCGACCGTCAGGTGCTGGTGGACCGGCCCGACAAGAAGGGACGCGTGCAGATTCTTGGCGTTCACATGAAAAAGGTGAAGCTCGCCCCAGACGTCGATGCCGAGAAGGTCGCAGCGCTTACTCCCGGCTTTTCCGGGGCGGACCTCGCCAATCTCGTCAACGAGGCAGCATTGCTCGCCACGCGCCGCAAGGCTGATGCGGTGACGATGGACGACTTCAACAATGCGGTGGAACGCATCATCGCCGGGTTGGAAAAGAAGAACCGCGTGCTCAATCCGCGCGAACGCGAGATCGTGGCGCACCACGAGATGGGGCACGCGCTGGTAGCGATGGCTCTGCCGGGGGTGGACCCGGTGCACAAGGTCTCGATCATACCGCGCGGGATTGGCGCGCTCGGCTACACCATCCAGCGCCCGACCGAGGACCGCTTCCTGATGACGCGGGAGGAACTCGAGAACAAGATCGCAGTCCTGCTTGGCGGGCGCGCAGCAGAGAAGATCATCTACGATCATGTCTCGACCGGGGCGGCGGACGATCTGGTCAAGGCGACCGACATCGCCCGCGCCATGGTCGCGCGGTACGGGATGGACGAAGACCTCGGGCATGTCAGCTACGACACCGATCGGCCCGGCTTTCTCGGCACCGGCGACCAGTCGTCGTGGCTGAACCGCCGCTACAGCGAGGCCACTGCCGAGCGGATGGACGCGAAGGTGCGCGACATCGTGGATGGCGTGTTCAAGCGCACCGTCTCGCTTCTCGAAGCCAACCGGCCGCTGCTCGAGCAATCGGCGCAGGATCTCCTGCAACGGGAGACACTGGACGAGCCCGATCTGGTGGCAATTGGGTCCAAGGTGAAAAGAACGGAAGCAGTCGCTGCGTGACACCGTCACTGACGCAGATGATCGGCGGACAACCCTGACTGGATAAAGAAACGGAGAGGAAAAATGGCAAACGGAGCTTGCGATATTTGCGGTCGCCCGGCGACGGCGCGCGTGCGCGCCTCGGTGAACGGCAAAGTTCAGAACATGGAGCTGTGCGATCAGCACTACCGCGAAATGGTGCGCCGGTCGGGCCGCAGCGCATCGCCGCTGGAGTCCCTGTTCGGACGACATTCCCTTTTTGACGAATTCTTCGGCGATAGCGGGTTCGGCAGCCTGTTCAGCGACAGCCCGCTGCGGGGTGGTGCACTGGGCGCCACGGGCGCGGGTGAGGACGACGTCGTGGATGCCACCTTCGGGGAGGAAACGCCGCGCCGCGGATCGCGGCGCGGCGGCGGACGCACCATCGCCGATCGGCTGAGCGAACAGGGCAACAAGCTGCTGCAGGATGCAGCACAGAAGGCCGGGGAATTCGGGCGCAGCGAGGTCGATACCGAACATCTGCTTCTGGCATTGACCTCGTCTGACGTCGTCAAGACGATCCTGGAACAGTTCAAGGTCGATGTGGACGATCTGCGCCGCCAGATCGAGAAGGAAGCGAAGCGTGGAGACGCCAAGACGGAAGGCGAAATCGGCGTAAGCCCTCGCCTGAAGGACGCGCTGAACCGGGCCTTCATCGCCTCGAACGAACTCGGCCATTCCTATGTCGGGCCGGAACATCTGCTGATCGGGCTCGCCGAAGAGGGCGAAGGCCTGGCCGCGGCGATGCTGCGCAAGCTGGGGTTGACGCCGCAGGCGCTGCGTCAGCAGGTGACGAAGGTGGTCGGCAAGGGAGCCGAGGAAGGCCGCGTCGAGACTCCGTCGAACACCCCCGATCTCGACCAGTTCAGCCGTGACCTGACGAAGCTCGCCCGCGAGGGCAAGCTCGATCCCGTCATCGGCCGCGCCCGCGAGATCGAGACGACGATCGAAGTGCTGGCCCGCCGGAAAAAGAACAACCCGGTGCTGATCGGCGAGCCCGGCGTGGGCAAGACCGCCATCGTCGAGGGACTTGCACAACGGATCGTCGCGGGCGAAGTGCCCGAGGCGCTGCGCGACAAGCGGCTGGTCGAGCTCAACATCAACTCGATGGTGGCCGGGTCGAAGTATCGCGGCGAGTTCGAGGAGCGAGTCCAGAAGATCCTCAAGGAGATCACCGAGGAGAAGGACAGCCTGATCCTGTTCATCGACGAGATGCACACCATCGTCGGCGCCGGCCAGGGCGGTGGCGAAGGTGGTCTCGACATCGCCAACACCTTCAAGCCGGCGCTGGCGCGGGGCGAGCTGAACCTGATCGGCGCGACGACGCTCAACGAGTACCAGAAATACATCGAGAAGGACGCGGCGCTCGAGCGACGGTTCCAGCCGGTTTATGTGGACGAGCCCACGGTCGCACAGACCATCATGATTCTGCGCGGGCTGCGCGACACGCTCGAAAGCCACCACAAGGTGACGATCACCGACGAGGCGATCATCGCCGCCGCGGAGCTTTCGGATCGCTATATCACCGGTCGCTTCATGCCCGACAAGGCGATCGACCTGATCGACCAGGCCGCGGCGCGGGTGAAGATCTCGGCCACTGCGCGGCCCGTGGACGTGCAGGAACTCGAAGCCGAGGTCGCGCAGATCAAGCGCGAACAGGACTATGCCGCAGCCCGCAAGCAATTCGACCGAGCAGCAGAACTGAAGAAGGAGCTGGAGCAGAAGCAGAAGGAGCTGGACGAGCTTCTGGAGATCTGGAAGCGCGATCAGGCTTCGGCGACCGCCGAGGTGCGCGCCGATCACGTCGCGCAGATCGTCTCCAAGATCACCGGCGTTCCGGTCACGGACCTGACCACCGAGGAGAAGGACAAGCTCCTCAAGCTCGAGGAGAAGCTGCACGAGCGCGTCATCGGCCAGGAAGAAGCGATCCGCGCCGTGGCCGATGCGGTGCGCCTGGCGCGAGCGGGTCTGCGCGAAGGTTCCGGTCCGACCGCGACCTTCCTGTTCCTCGGGCCGACCGGGGTTGGCAAGACGGAACTGGCCAAGACGCTCGCGGAGGTGATCTTCGGCGACCAGGATGCGCTGATCCGTATCGACATGTCGGAGTATGGCGAGCGCCACTCGGTTGCCCGGTTGGTTGGCGCACCTCCGGGCTACGTCGGATACGACGAAGGCGGGCAGCTGACGGAGAAGGTGCGCCGTCGGCCCTACTCGGTCGTGCTCCTCGACGAGATCGAAAAGGCGCATCCCGATGTCTACAACATCCTGCTTCAGGTGTTCGACGATGGCCGCCTGACAGATGGCAAGGGCCGCGTGGTGGACTTCACTAACACCATCATCATCGCCACCTCGAACCTCGGTTCGGACATCATCCAGCGCAACCTCACGAAACGCGGCAGCAGGGAGTTCGACGAGGCCAAGCAGAAATCCGAACTGATGGAGGTGTTGCGCGGTCATTTCCGGCCAGAGTTCATCAACCGGATCGACGAGATCATCGTCTTTCATTCGCTGAATCAGTCGGAGATCCGCCAGATCGTCGAGTTGCAGCTCAACCGGGTGAAGCGGACCGCCCTTACCCAGGGCGTCGAACTCGAACTCGATGTGAGCGTCGTGGATCACTTCGGCGCGGTCGGCTTCCGCCCCGAATTCGGTGCCCGCGAGCTACGCCGGCTGATCCGGTCGGAGCTGGAGACCGAGTTGGCTCGCGAACTGCTCTCGGGGCGGATCGAGGATGGCGACAAGGTCCGCGTCGCCTGGTCAGCGGACGAACAGAAGGTCGTGTTCGAAAAGATCCCAAGGGACACCGGTGACGACAGCCCGGACGATCCGGCCCAAGCCGGGATCGGCGAGTCCAGCGCAGTTGCCGAAAACAAGGCGGACGCTCCGACGCTCGATGTCCCGGTCGACGCCAAGGATAAGGAGCAGTCCAAGGGCGATAAGTCTACCGGGTGACGTCGTGAACGACTGGCCGGCGCGATGACGGTCGCGCCGGCTCATTTCGTCGGAGGGTTACAGGAAGGATCCACGGCATGAAAGTCATCAGAGCATTTCGCAATCTTGACCGGCACGGGCAACAGCGCGCGCCTGAGGTCATCGAGGAAGAGGTGCGGCAACTTGAACCTCATCTTGTACGCTTCAGCGAAGATCTCGTCCGGCTCGAAGTCGTCGCCTCCCAGACGAGGGGCAAAACGCGCATCCAGGTCAGCCTGCGCCTGCAACTGCCCTCGGGCGTGATCGCGGCGCAGGAAGAGGGGTTCGAGATCGAGCCTGTCCTGCGCAAGGCCTTTGCCGACCTGCGCCACCAGGTCGATCGGCATGTGGCGCGCCTCAAGCACGAGCCTGAATACAAGCGTCCCGCCCGCCGGCGCCGGATCGGCGCCCCGCTGCCGCCCGCGCGGGATGCGGCGGAGGCGGAGCGGCGCCAACTCTTCTTCGACCTGATCGAGGATCATCTCGATACGGTCTACGACACCGTCAGGCGCGAGTTGACCTATCTCGAATGCAGCGGATCGGTTCCAACGGGTTACCTGAGTGTTCGCGATCTCGTCGATGCGACGATCCTCAACGGGCTCAACCGCTTCGAGCGGCGGCCGACCGAATTCTCCGTCCGGGACTGGCTGACGCAGCTGGCCTTCGAGACCGTCGAGGCCGAGGCGCAGGCTGCGCGCCGGGCGGTGCCGGAAGGTGCAGCATCGATCGAGGCGGAGCCCGAGGCCCCGGCCGAGGATCCGACCGAGGCGGATCAGGCGATGTTCGAGTTCTACCAGCCCGACGAAGTGCTGATGCTGGAGGACCTCCTCGCCGACGACGGCGGCACAGACCCCGAGAGCCAAGCGGATCGGCATAAGATCGCCATGGTGCTGCACCGGGCAATCGCCGATCTTCCGTCGGTCGAACGCCGCGTTCTCTATCGGCTCCACCTCGACAGCGCTACGATCGCGGAGACGGCAGACCTTTTCGGCCTGACCGAGACAGTGGTCGCCGAGATCGCAGAAAATGCGGGCGCGACCCTACGCGCGAGGCTTGCCGAAGCCGGGTTGGTCAGAGATCCATCAGGCCGCGCGCCCATCGAACGGGAAATCGCTCACACGCAGCGTCTGCCTCAGCCGATCGAGGATCGCCGCCGCGTGGCCGCCGCCCTAACCGGCGAGGAGGCCGGCTCCGACACCTGACATGGAACTGAATAGGAGATCGACCAATGACCACAGCCTCTGAAAACCCGACCGACAAGATGCAGGACATGCTGTGCAGCCTGTCCCGGAATTGGTGGGCATTCGTGTTACGCGGCGTGCTCGCATTGATCATCGCAGTGCTAGCCTTCGTCATGCCTGCGGAAGCGCTTCTGGCGCTCACGCTGGTCTTCGGCGCGTTCGCCTTTGCCGACGGCGTGTTCGGCCTCGTCGCCGCGATACGTAACATCCGCAAGGGCGAACGCTGGGGCTGGCTGATGTTCAGCGGCATTCTGGGCATCGCCACGGGCGTCGTCGTGGTTGTCTCGCCTTTTGTCGCGACGCTTGTGCTTGCGACATTCCTCTGGGCCAGCATCGCATTCTGGTCCGTGTTCTCGGGTGCCCTCGAGATCGCTGCAGCGATCCGCCTGCGAAAGGAAATCAACGGCGAAATCTGGCTGATCCTGAGCGGCCTTCTCTCGGTCGTTCTCGGTGTCGTCGTGACCTGGATGCTGCTGACGCGCCCGGTCGAAAGCTTCCTCGCGCTCGGCTGGCTGATCGGCTTCTACGCCGCGGTCTTCGGGGTGATGATGATCCTCCTCGGGCTACGGCTTCGCAAGGCGGATCGTTCGGACGGTGCGGCCTTCGATAACGCTCCCCCATCGGCAAAGGCGTGAGGTGCCCTGTGGTGGATGACGGGCGACTTGCCGGCGAGGAGCACGATTTCACCCGATGGGACGAAACAATCTTCGACCGTTGCCTGAGCACTGGCTTCAATCCGTTCGGCAGCGGTCCGACGCCAATCTTCCTGCGGCACCGGGACGCAGAGGCGCCGGACGCCGATGCAAAGCCGTGCATGCCACCTGACACCGAAAATGCGAGGTGCTGATGTCGAACCGCCTGCCTGACTTGACATTTGCTGCTGCGGCCGCTGCCTTGGGCATCGTTTTCGTTTTTCGTTCGATGTATCTTGCCGAAGACATACTGCCTTTCGCGCAGGAGATGACGCTCATCTTCCTCGGCGCTGTCGTGACGATCATTCTGACCGCGGCGCTTCTCAATCGCCAGACCGATCTCGAGCTTCGCAAGGAAGGAAGGGTCATCATCCTCCAGCAGCAATGCGACATTTACATGGCCTGCATCGAGAAGGTCGCAGAGATCGTGGAAACCGCAAGGCACGATGCCAAGCTGATCGATGAACTGCGTGTTCTCAGCCACAAGCTGGCTGTAGTCGCGAGTGCAGGGGTCGTGTCCAGCTTCGAGCAGGTACTGGAGAGATTGCAGTCCGGTTTTGCTGACGGCACGCTCTCGGACGGGGACGGAGAGGGCGTGATGAATGCCGTCGCCGATCTCACGATAGCGATGCGGTCGGACGTGCTGCACGCTGCTGCCTTTCCTTCGCAGAACACCGAACGCGCCGTTCGCCTGAATTCGAGGCGAATGGAAAAACTCGACGATCTCGAACGTCACCTTCTCGTATCCACCAACACCCGGGAGAACTGATATGCGCGGCCATAATCGCCCACCATTCCCGCCGAAAATTCCCGGAACCGATCTGCCATCCTGGGACGTGCCGACGGCAATCATCTACCGTCCTGCCCGTTCCGCGATGACATCGGCGCCTCGGCCCAACTACTGGGTCCTCGAGTTCGAGCCGTCCCGGCCGCCGCAGATCGAGCCGCTGATGGGATACACGTCCACCGGCGATCCCTATCGTCCGATTCGGCTGAAGTTTCCGGATCGCGACAGCGCCGTGGACTTCGCAGAGCGGCAGGACTGGCATTATGTCGTGCGCGAGGACGCTGGGGGAGCCCGGATGGCCAACCCTTGGGCGGGTGAGACGCGCCACCGGCTGCACAGGGGCGTCGATGCCCCGGGAGCCTTCCGGGTCGCGTTCCGCCCCGATCGCCGCCTCTCAAGAGGCGTTCAGCATGAGAGCACGGCCGACCCGTCTACCAGCGACAGGGAGAGTTTCGATCCGGTCCTCGAAGCCTCGCTCGAATCCTTCCCCGCCTCTGATCCTCCGGCGTGGGCGGGTGTGACAATTGCAAGAAAGACGACGTGATGACGGCCAGCTGCATGCGCTCGGGGAAATGAGATGTTTCCATGGGCCGATACCGTTGCTCGCAGATACCCCCCCGTGGCCGTCTGGTCAGTCGTCGGGATCAGCCTTCTCGCTTTCCTCTACCAGAGCGGCCTGCCGCCGCGTGCGCTCAACCGGTTCCTGTTCGACTTCGCGCTGGTGCCGTCGCGCGTCTTCGGTCAGCTCCGTCACATCGCCCCGTCCGATTGGACGCCGTTCCTGACAAACATCTTCCTGCACGCGGGATGGCTTCATCTCATCCTCAACATGTGGACGCTCTGGATCTTCGGCCCAGCGGTCGAAGACCGGCTAGGGCCGGTGCGGTTCGCACTGTTCTATCTGTTCTGTGGTGTGGCGGCCGGACTGGCGCATGCCCTCGCCAACCCCGACTCGGTCGTGCCTGCCCTCGGAGCATCAGGCGCGATCGCGGGAGTGGCGTCGCGCTCTTCAGAGGAAGAGGGCGGCGCTTTGCTTCGTGACGGGTTGGAGGTCGAGAGAGAGGCTCCCGGCCGCCCGTCGCGGAGAAACCACCATGGCCAAAGCTACCAGGAAGATCCCGAGGCCGTGCTCGAGGAGATCACGGGCTATCTGCGCGCGGCACGGTCGAGTCTTGCCGGAGGCGCGGCCCTGCCTGGCCCGGATACCGGCGGCGACTATGACGACCTCGCTTTCGCCCTGCCGGCCAACGCCAGCGCCACCTATTGCAAACGCAAAATGCCGGCCGCCACGGAGCGGCTTGGCGAAGTCGCTCAGGTCTGGGAGGCGGAATGATGAGCAGCGTGTCCAAGGTGCTGAAGGACGACGGCGCGCGCCGCGATGCGATCAGCCTCCATGATCGCTCAATCCTGGTCGAGGCTGGCGCGGGCTCAGGTAAGACCGCCGTCATGGCTGGCCGCATCGCCGCCATGCTGGCCGAAGGCGTCGCGCCGCGCTCCATCGCCGCCGTCACCTTCACCGAACTCGCCGCGAGCGAGTTGCTGTCGCGTGTCCGCGAGTTCGTTGCCGATCTCTCGGCCGGCACGATCGCTACCGAGCTGCGCGTGGCACTGCCCGATGGGCTGTCCCAGGCCCATCGCGACAATCTCGCCGCCGCCAGCGCTGCGATCGACGATATCACCTGCTCGACCATCCACGGCTTCTGCCAGCGCCTAATCAAGCCCTATCCGGCGGAGGCCAACATCGATCCCGGCGCCGGCGTCATGGATCGCAACCAGGCCGACCTCACCTTCCTTGAGATTGTCGATGGCTGGCTGCGCGAACGCCTGTCCGGCGGTCAGGGCGGTATCCTGGCCGAGATGGTGCTGCACAGCCCCGGCGAGACCGTGGCGCTCATCCATAAGATCGCCGAGAATATGCGCCGTCGCCCCACGCTCACGGCCCCGCCCGTCTCTCCACTTGGCGGCCACCTCACGGCGTTCCGGCAGGCCACGGCGGATTTCGCGGGCTTCATGGATGGCACGGCGGCGGCCGAGCCGGAAACGGTGACGATCGTCGAACGGCTGGCCGAAATGGCGACCGCATTGGCGAACGGTCCCGATCCCTCGACGCCTGCGGGTCTCGTTCAGATCCTGACCTCGCGGCCCCACCCGGACCTTTGCACCAAGGCCGGCACCTTGGCAGCTTCGTCCGTATTCCCCTGGGCTATCAGGACCTTTACGGCGTAGTTGCCGAGATCGGCGCCGCCGCCGCACCCCAGTCCGTCGCGGTTGCAGACGTAGATGGCCAGGACACCGGCCGCTGGATGCGTGTGGAATTGGCAGGCGAAGCGACCGGCGATCACTTTGAGCGCGGTCTCAGTCAGCATCCCAACGTCGACGATGCGGTTCACTTGGTCACTCAGAAGGATCTTCGGCGCATCTACGGCGGCGCGGAGGAGGATCAGATCGAGATTGGCACACTTTCGAGCGCCGAGAATATCGTCGTGCGCCTGTCACTCGACGCGCTGGTCACGCGGCACAGCGCCATCGTCGGTTCGACGGGATCGGGTAAGTCAACCACGGTCGCGAGCTTGCTTCGTTCCGTGGTACGCACCGCCGAAAATGTAGCCACTAGCGGCGCACGCATCCTGCTTTTGGACGTGCATGGGGAATACTCCGCCGCACTCGGAGATCTCGCCAAAACATTCAGTGCTGCGCGTAACCGGCCGATTGTTACCGCGGCGGTTGAGCCTTGAAGCGTTGCACGAGTTCAGGATCGCTGACGAAGTCGTCGAGGAACTGGTGCCAGGTTTCCGCTGTGAGGCGCGCGTCTCTGAGCATGTCCGTTAGTTCGTCGATGCCGTCGTCGGTCAGGGCCGTGATGGCCTCGTCCGGCCCGGTGTAGACGCTGATGATGGAGCCATAGGTCAGATTGTCATCGTTGTAGACAATGGCTTCCAAAAGCTCTGGATCCTCGTCCAGCATCCTGGCGACGTAGTCGAGGGTGGAGATGTGGGTGACGGTTGTCATCAGGCGGCCTCGGCCTGCGGGGCGGCCCGCGATGACCAGTTCCAGGGCAGCAGGTCGTCGAGCCGATTGATCTTGTGGTCGTGGATGCGGCCCAAGAGGTCGGCCAGATAGGCCTGCGGGTCGAGACCGTTCATCTTGGCGGTTTCAATGAGCGTCATGGCGCGGGCCAGTGTTTCGGCGCCGGTATCAGCACCGGCGAAGAGCCAGTTGCGGCGCCCGACGCCGATCGGGCGCAGGGCCCGCTCGGCCGGATTGTTGTCGATCGCCACCCGGCCGTCTTCGAGGAACAGACAGAATGAGGGCCAGCGGCTGAGAGCATAGCGGAAGGCCTTGGCCAAGTCGCTCTTGCCGGGAATGCGGGTCAGCTGCTGTTCGGCCCAGACCCGGAAAGCCTCGACCTTTGGCCTGGTGTGAGCCCGGCGTGCGGCCAGACGCACATCGGCGGGCTGGCCCGATATGCTGCGCTCGATGTCGTAAAGCGCACCGATCCGGTCGAGCGCTTCTCGCGCGATCTCGGATTTGGTGAGGGTCCAGGCATCATGGAAGTCTCGCCGCAAATGCGCCCAGCATGCGGCTTCGCGGAAGCGGGCCGCGCGGTCTGGTCCGGGATCGTAGAGCTTGGCATAGCCCTTGTAGGCATCAGCCTGCAGGATGCCGCTGGATTGGCCGAGATGTTCGAGAACATGCCCTTCCTTCCAATCCGGAGCAAACCGATAGGTCACGCCTGGCGGGGCGGCTCCCGCCCAAGGGCGCTGATCCCGCACATAGGCCCAGATCCGGCCCTTCTTCACGCCCTTGCCCAGCCCCTTGTCGCGAAGCGAGCGGTCCAGAACCCGGATCGAGGTGTCATCCGCATGCAAAAGGTCGCTGGCCATCACCACGGCGTCGATCCGATCGATGAGAGGCTGCAGCACTTTCATGGCGCGGCCGCACCAGTCGACCAGCGTGCTGTCGGGAATGTCCGCACCCATCCGAGCGAAGATCTCGTTCTGGCGATAAAGCGGAAGATGGTCGTCGAACTTGGAGACGAGGATGTAGGCCAGCAGGCCAGCACCGGCCATGCTGCCCGGGACCGGCCGGCTGGGTGCGGACAGCTGCACCATTCGCTCGCAGCGGCGGCAGGACTTCTTGAGCCGGGCAATCTGCACGACCTTCAATTGCGCCGCGATCAGATCCAGCATCTCGCTGACATCCTCGCCCACCAGGCGCAGATCACCACCGCAATCGGGGCAGCAACTGCCGGGATCCAGCTCTTGCCGCTCGCGCGGCGTGCTGTCCGAGACCCGGGGGCGTCGGCGGGATGGGCGATCGGCGGCTCCATCGGTGGCTGACGTTTCCAGCACATCATCGCCCTGACTGTCATCCGGAACCGAGGTCTCACTTTCGGCCGTTGCGATCAGCAGATCCTCCAGCGCCAGTTCCAGTTGCTCGATCTCGCGTTCGATCTTTTCCGAGGACTGGCCGAAGACCTGTTTCTTCAGCTTGGCGATGCGCAGTCGCAGGGTCTGGATCAACTGGTCATGGGCGCGCAGCGTGGCCGAGATCTTCGCGTTTTCCGCCTGCAACGCCACGATCAGCGCCTTCAGAAGCGCCGGGTCATCGGGAAGGGTCTGGGCCGCATTCGACATGCGTCCGACTACCACAGAGCAGCGATCCTGACCATAAAAACGAGGCGTTTCAGCGGGATAAATCAGCCCACCCGGGCCGGCGGCGCGCCCCAATCCGGCCTACGCCAATCAATGCCCTCCCACAGCATCGCCAACTGCGCCGAGGTCAGACGAACCGCACCATCACCACGTGCAGGCCAGGGAAAGCGGCCCTTTTCCAGCACCTTGTAATAGAGACAGAAGCCTTGCCCGTCCCAATACAACAATTTCAACCTGTCGCCGCGACGCCCACGGAAGGCAAAGACCGCGCCGCCGGTCGGCTTCTGGCGCAGAACATCCTGGGCAAGTGCTGCCAGCCCGGCGATCCCCTTCCTCATGTCGGTCACGCCACAGGCCAGATAGACGCGGACGCCAGTTCCCGGCCCGATCATGCCCCTTCTACCGCCCGGATCACTTGCTTCAACGTCATCGCGTCCAGAGCCGGATCGAAACGCAGGCAGCGGCCATTCGCCAGTTGCAACTCGACCTGGGCAGGGCGCAGCGCTGCGGTGTCCGCGATCGGCACCGGAACCGCCAATTCCGTCTGCCGGTCCAACTCCACCGGCAGAAACAGCGCCTCCGGCAAGGGCGAAAGCAGCCCCTTCCTCTTCAACTCATGCCGCCAGGCGTAGATTTGCTGACGCGTCACATCATGCCGCTGCGCAACCTGCGTCACCGTCGCGCCGCCCACCCCGACCGACAAAACGATCCCGAGCTTCTCATCGTCGCTCCACCGCCGCCGACGTTCCAGCCCAAGAATATCGCCCCGCATCACAAGCCCCGCATAAGACACGTCCTTAACGACGTCGCTATGCACGTGCCTTAAACGATCAGCCCAAACTCAGGCAGGCGGTGGCAATCGGGCCGTTACAGTGCTGCGCCATCTCCCGGTGAAGAGCCTCTATTCGTTCCTTACTGGGCGCTGGAAGCCAGGGAACTGCTTGACTTCGTTGCTGGTGGGCTCAGCGATAACCATCTAATCGCGTTCACCGACAAGATTCAGGAGCTGAAGGAAAGCCGACTAGGCGCTGGCGCGCTTCCGGGGCTCGACCCTCAATCGTTGACGGTTGACAGTCCCGTGCCCTTTTCCCTGAAAAAGCTCTGGTATGACCTAATCGACTTCGAGACAGCCACATTCACTGGGCCGCAGCGCGACCAGCCTGCGCTTGAGGCTGCCGGTGACGCCGCAACGCTGACTCCTCCCCACTATAGGCCGCACGCGATGGGAACGGCTGGGCCGTTCCTCAATCAGGCTGCGAAAGGCATCCGCCGACAACTTAATTTGCTGCGCTCTCGTCTTCTCGATCGGCGCTACGATTTCATTTTGCACCCCGGCCCTTGGGAGCCGGACCTCGCAGGGCAGACGGCTCAGGACCTTGATACGCTGCTGGCTGGCTGGCTTGGCCATGACCGTCCGATCACGATCCTCGATCTCTCAGGCGTACCCAGCAGCGTCTTGGTCCGGCTGATTGGCTCGATACTGCGCGTTGTTTACGAAGCCCTCTATTGGAGTCGGGAGAAGACAGAGGGGGGAGTCCTGCGCCCCCTACTGGTGGTGATGGAGGAAGCGCACCGCTATGTCAGCTCCGATAGCGGCAATGTCGCTGCGGACATTGTGAAACGCATCGCAAAGGAAGGGCGCAAGTATGGGGTTGGCGCCATGCTGGTCTCTCAGCGTCCGTCTGAGATCGACGAGACTATCCTCTCTCAGTGCGGAACGCTCATAGCGCTGCGGCTATCCAACCCAGCGGATCGCGGACGGGTGAAGGGGGCGCTGCCCGACAATCTATCGGGCCTAATGGATCTTCTGCCAGTCCTGCGGACGGGTGAGACCATCATTTCTGGCGAAGCCGCGAGACTCCCCGTGCGCTGCCGTGTGTCGCTGCCGCCCGCAGATCGTTTGCCCCGCAGCTCAGACCCTGAGGTCAGCGCTGCCTGGCGGACCCGCCGCGTGGCAGAGGGTTATGATCGCATGGTGGCGTCATGGCGAGCGCAACGAACCACTGCCGTTGTGCGGGATATTGCGATTGTACGGACCCCCATCAACGAAAATGAGCAATAGGAAACCCTATGATCCGAGACCCCGTCGCCTCAAGCAACATTGCATCGATCGGCTACGATCCAGACAGTGAAACACTGGAAATCGAGTTCACCAACGGCTCGATCTACCAATATTTTAACGTGCCGGCCGGATTGTACGAGCAACTCATGGCCGCCCCATCCAAAGGGCAATTTCTTAACATCTACATTCGGAATGCTTACCCGTATTCACGTGTGGGGTGAGTTAGCCTTGGAACGTCTGATTAAGGCGTTCGGCTGCGCCGAGATGGCGGCTTGATCGGTCGGACGGGCGAGAAGCGATCCGCTGGCAGCCGGTTTCTCAGATTTCCGGCCAGTATTTCGACGGTTTGGCGGATTTCCGACGGAACTGTCCTTATGCCATCAGCCTCCTTCGGACCAGGAACAGGTTGCCGAGGGCGAACAGCGTGAAGAGCTGGGCCCGGTTCTTGGTCAGCCCCCGGTAGCGGGTCTTCACGTAGCCGAACTGGCGCTTGATCACCCGGAACGGATGCTCGACCTTCGCGCGCACCATGGCGATGATGCGGTTGATCCGCTTGTCGTCGGGATGCAGCTGGCCACCCTTGGGCGCCTTGCGCATTATACCCCAGACCTTGCCAGGCCCTTCGAAGGCTGCCTCGCGCTCGGCGCTGACATAGGCCTTGTCGGCCCAGACCGAGGTCTCCTCGCCATGCAGCAGGTCATCCCAAACTTGGCTGTCGTGCAGCCTGGCGGTCGACGTGTCGAGGCTGTGCACCGTGCCGCTGTCGGCATCCACCCCGACATGCGCCTTCATGCCGAAATACCAGTCGTTGCCCTTCTTCGTCGACGACATCTCGGGATCGCGGGCGCGCGCCTTGTTCTTCGTCGAGGACGGCGCGTCGATGATGGTCGCATCAACCAGCGTGCCCGAGCGCAGCGTGATGCCCTTGTCGGCCAGATGCGCGTTCACCTCGGCAAAGATCGCCTCGGCCAGCCCGTGCCGCTCCAGCAGGTGGCGGAAGTTCAGGATGGTGGTCTCGTCCGGGATCCGGTCGTCGCCCAGCTCGATCCCGGCGAAGCGGCGCATCGCCTCGCTGTCATACAGCGTTTCCTCGGCCATCGGATCGCTCAGCGCATACCAGTTCTGGAGAAAATGGACCCGCAGCATCGTCTCCAGCGGCATCGGCGGGCGCCCGCCCTTCGGCCCGGCCTTCGGATAATGCGGCGCGATCAGCCCGAGCAGGCGACCCCACGGCACGACCGCGTCCATCTCCGTCAGAAACTGCTCCCGACGCGTCACCTTCTTCTTCATCGCATCGCGCAGGCCGGGAATGGCGGGCTGTTTCGGCATGAGAAGGGCTCCTCGTGGGGACGCCCAAGCCTACCAGATCCGGCTGCGGACAGGAGGTTTTTCAGCGGTTCCTAAAGTTATGACTAATGTTCTTACAAGTAGGGCATCCGCCGAACTTCGGCGACCATCGGGTTCGAAGGATATGCGCTTGATTGGAGAAAACATGCGCTTGATATTGGCAGCGACCATGGTGCTGGCTCCCTTCAGGGTTCTGGCCCAGGCCGCGACGGCGACTTTGATGTGCGCATCACGATCGCTGCCGAATGCCAGATCGTCTCGACACCAGATCTGGATTTCGGCTCGGCCGGTGTTCTGACCGACAATGTAGATGCGACCACGACGCTGCAGGTCGCCTGCACCGCTTCCACGCCCTATGATATCGGCCTGAACGAAGGCGTCGGGCCTGAGGCGACCATCACCACGCGCCAGATGGCCTCGGGAGGCGATACGGTCAGCTATCAACTGTTCCGCGATGCCGGCCATACCGCCAACTGGGGCGATACCGTCGGCACTGACACTCAATCGGGCACAGGCACCGGGGCCACGCAGTCCTATACGGTTTATGGGCGCGTTCCGCCGCAGACCACCCCGGCGCCCGGTGTCTATAGCGACACCGTGACGGTCACACTCACCTATTGAAGGACCGGCACCATGATCAGTCTGCTTCGCAAGGGTGTCGTTGCCGCCGCAATCACCTTTGCCTCGACCCTCCCGATGCAGGCGCAAAGCCTGCGCGTCTCGCCGGTCACGCTTGATGTCCAGGCGCCGGGCGCCGCCACCTCGCTGACCATCCGCAACGAGGGTAGGGACACGATGACCGTGCAAGCGCGCAGCTTTCGCTGGATCCAGCAGGGCGGGAAAGAAAGCCTGCAGCGCACCGGCGACGTGGTGGTCAGTCCACCAGCCGTGCGCCTGCCGCCGGGGGCGACGCAGATCATCCGGGTGGTCCGCACCAGCAAGGCGCCGGTGCGCGGCGAGGAAGCCTATCGCATCATCATCAACGAGGTCCCGGACCAAGCCCACCGGCGCGGCGGTGCCGTGAACTTTGCGACCGAATTGCGCATCCCGGTGTTCTTCTCGGGGCGGGGCGCAAGCGATCCTGCGGTGGCGTGGACGCTGCGTAACGCCGGAAATGCGACCTATCTGGTGGCGCAGAACCAAGGCGACACGCGGCTGCGGCTGGCCGATCTGACGCTGGCGGGGGCAAGCGGCGCGTCGGTCTCGCATCCCGGTCTGGTGGGCTATGTGTTGGGGGGCGCGACGATGCAATGGCCCGTGGCAGCGGCGGGGCGTCTGGGTACGGGCGCGCGGGTGAAGGCGCAAACCAATCTTGGCGCAGTCGATGCGGGAATTGTCGCACGCTAGCCATGGCCGGCGGGCCCTGCCCGGCCGGTTCGGGGGTGGCGCAGACATTCACGGTCCACGGTAGGGTGCCGCCCCAGAACACTCCGCCGCCCGGCAATTATTCGGACACGGTGGTCGTGACGGTGACATACTGAGGCGGGCTGACCGCAACATGCCAGCTAGCACCTGAGTCCAGGAGCCTTGTGGTTGAGATGTATCTTCAAGCGGGGATCGTTGATGAAGTCACAGCAACCGTTTGGTGCAACGGCCATGATAGCCCAGTGGGGTTGAGAATCCGTTAGAGATTGGCCGCAACACTTGAAACTTCTGGAAAGCGAGGAAGGACCAGTATTGTGAAGAAATCAGGTTACCGCCCGCTATGGATTACACTGGCGTCCGTCACTCTCATGCATCTGCCATGCTCCGCATCAACTGATGAAGCGGAGTTTTCCGAGACGGCAAACCGAGCCTGCCGCCAGATCATCGATACCAGACCCGATCAGGTTATCGGCAAAGGGCGGGCGGCGAGCGCCGAGGTCGTCGCGGCGTCCCTCAAGCGAACAGAGCTGTCGGACGACGTGCGCCGTGCGCTGCATGACGACATCGCAGCCAGCCGAGATGAATTCAGCCGGAGCTTTCGGGCCCTGGCAAAGCTTGTCCCCCCTGCCGAGCAGCAGGAAGATCGGGATATTTTCATAGCTTTCCTTGAAGGCGAGGTGGCGCTGCAGACCAACCGTCTGCAGTGGCTGGAGAACCGGACAAGCACATTGATCCCGGCCTCCGAGTTCGGGCCGACGACGGCCTTGGTCGACGACGCGATGCAGCGGCTGGGCTTTGCTGGGCGCGATTGCCAACTGATCGCCCAGGACGTGGACATTCCCGAAGATCGTCGGACCTTCGTCCGGAAGGCCGCAGCCGCCTGCACCGAAATCGTCGTCCGCCGATCCGAACAGGACCATGAGGGCAATCGTGACATTGTGCTGACCGGGCTTGTGGATGCGCATCGCGGGGCCCTTGACCTGCCCAGACCCGAACTCGATGCCGCACTGAAGGCTGCCGAGGCCGAATGGCAGATGTCGTTCCAGCAGCTTTCCGATATTCCGGCCCAGCTTGCGCCCGATGGTGAAAGCTGGACCCGGTTCCTGCAGCTGTTCCAGCAGATGGCAGAGGTCCAGCGATCGCGTTTGCTGGTCCTGCACTCGGCCGACGAAGATCCGTCGGCGGCCTACAAGGCGGTTCGTTCCCCGATCATGGATGTTGAGCTGTCGGCACTTGGTCTTGAGAATACCGACTGCCGAAGCATTCATTTCTGATCGTCAACCGACGCCGCGGCCGGGCAGGGGCGGCAGGTGGAGACTGCCCGAGGAGTCGCGGATATCGCGGAGGATGGCCTCGGGGATCACCTCGCCTGTGCCGAGATCATGGCGGAGCCGCACCGCGATATCCGTCTTGCAGGGTCCCTGGCCCTTCCGCGCGGTGCTGCAGGCAAGGATATAGCTGCGGATCACGTCCAGCCGCTGCGGGTCCAGACGCGCGCCGGTGGCAAAGGCGAGCTTGGGAACATGTCCGCCGGCGGGGTCGGCCGAAAGCGCCCCTGCGGCAGCATCGACAAGCTGGTTCCGGATTTTCTTGGCGGACAGGAAGGCGGGGTGAACCCTCAGGTTTCCGGCAGAAATGCGGTCCGTCTCCGGTCCGGCCCCGGTCAGAAAGCTGATGTCATCGCTTGGCGTCCTGGCCAGCGTCGTCTCGAAGGTCAGCAGGACAGGGGGACGGGCTGTCTCGCCCGGTTTCGGCAGCAGGATGCGCAGCTTCAGGCTGCGCTGCTCGGGTGTGGCGTCGGGGGGCAGGGCGGATCGGAACGCCGCGATGCAGGGTGTCAGGCGGTCCAGTGCGGGTTGCTGATCCTGCACGGCAAGGTCCAGCTCGACGACCGTGGTGAATCCGGCCCCGGCCTGCGCGTCCTGAACCGCAAGCGGCACGACGCCGCACCGGGGGAAGGCTGCGTTCAACGCCCTCAGCTTGACCCCTGCGGAAACGCCGGCTGCATAGGCGCGGTGCAGGCGGTCCTCGCAGGGCGACGCCGGACGGCAGCGCGAGGCATCGCGATCGACGCCAAGGCGGATCCGCGTGAACGGATCGCCCCTGATTGCGAAAACGACGTCGTAATGGTCCTTTTGCAGATGCGTGCCGACCAGCTCCAGCCGGCCCGGATAGGCCGCTTCGGCCAGTGCGGTCGCGGCATCGATGGCCGCCTGCCGATCCGCACAGGCAGAGAGAAGGGCACAGAGCCACAGCGCGAGGAGCCAGCGTCCGGCAAGGGCGAAAACCTTTCCCTTCGGGCCAGCGAGCATCCCTCAGTCCCCGGTGCCGATACGCAGCGCGGGCAGGTTCCCTGCCATCAATGCATGGGTGGCCTGGTTGAAGGGCCGGGGCGTGTCGTCGTGCCCGGCTATGCGCAGGATCGCCGCGCAACCGGATGGTTGGCTCTCGGCGACGCTTGCCTCGGCAAGATCCTCGGCCGTGCCGTCCATTTCCCGCCACAGGTTCGCCGCGCCGTCCACTGCCGCCTGCGCATCGGTGCAGTCTGCATAGGCGAAGGCAACGACCAGGGCGGGACCCTCGGAGGTTTCCAGATCGGCCAGTGCTGCACCCTGCCAAAGAGGCAGCCCGCTGGAAGCCCCGGCGGCGGCCTGTTCCAGGGCAGCGCGGGCTTCGTCCGGGTTCTTTCCGGCAAGGGTCGCGGGATCGATGCCGCCGCCCAGCCCGTGCCACGGGTTGAGGAACGCCGCCTGCAGCACCGCGCCCTCTTCTGCTTCCAGCGCATCCAGAAGGATCCTGCCGGCCAGCGTGTCCAGAGCCGAGGGCCCGCCCGCCAGAAGCGGCTCCAGCGCCGCGGCGTCGCCCGCTTGCAGCAGGGCCGGGCCTGAAAGCCCCACGACCGATGCCTGCCCCATCGGGCCGCGCCATGGGTCGGCGGGATCGCGCGTGGCCAGATCGACGATGCCCGGCTCTCCATTCGCGATCATCTTCGACGGCAGTTCGGTGAAGCCGCGTCCCGAGAGGCCGGAGAACGCCGTCGTCGCAGCTTCCGCGTCCGCAAAGCCCCAGACCGAGACCGCGCCCGGCGGTTGCCCGATGCCGGCAACGAAAGCCAACGTGGCGCTGTCGATCCCGGATTTTTCGGCAAAGCTTTCCGGGGAGCCGAGGGCAAGCGCCTCCGCCGGGCGGATGCCGCCCCCCAGCAGGGCGCGAGAAAGGGCCTCGCGCCCCAGCGCGCCACCATGGGCTTCAGCCAGGGCGGAGAGATCGAGATACCGCGCGACATCCGGCGTGAGGTCGGAAAACACCGTGTCGGGAAGGACCGACAGCACCGCATGCAGGTTCGAGTCTTCGGCCACTACCGGGGTGGCGACAACAAGCGCAAGCGCCAGCGCGGGGACGAGTCGGTTCATCATCTTTTCCTTCATCCGGGTTGAGAGGGTAAGTCGGGACAAGTCACGTCGTAATCCGCCACGAGGGGTCCTGCCGGCAGGTTCAGCTCGCCGAAGGTCAGGACCGAGGCGGTGGCTGAACCCTGAACGAACGACAGGGTGCAAAAGCCGAAGCCGGTCCCGGAACAATGCTCGACCCCGGTAAAGCCGTTGGCCACAAGCTCGGCCGCGATAGGGTCCGAAGGTGGCGCAGGTCCGGCCGGTTCCCAGCCATGGTCGGCCAGCAGGATGTTCGCATCGCCAAGGGTCAGGCCATGGATCAGCGGCATCCGCAGCGCTCCGCCGCAAAAGATGTCGAAGGGCGGCAGCGGGACGATTGCGGGGACATTTTCTGCCAGCATGATGTCGGCCACGGGCCGGGACAGCATCGCGCCGTCCCAGATGCGCAAGCGGTCGCCGCTGCGGCGCAGATGCGCTATCGCGGTACCGCCCGGTTGCGAATCTTCCACAAGGGCCAGCAGCTCCGCGCCGTCGAAGATGCCGACGCGCCCACCGCTCAGGACGCAGGCGCCGCTGGTCATCGACCGCGATCCGGCGACGAAGCTCACCGCCGTCAGCGCGCCGAGCGGCGCTTCATCGGTAACCGCCCAACCCGCACCACCAACCACCTGCCCCGCGGCTGTCCGGGGCTCAACCCCATGATGCCGGCACAAGCCCAGGTCGATCGGGGCATCGGCCTGCGGCAGCTCTGCCCCAGGTTTGAGGGTGATGCCTGTCGCCGCCGGTTGCGCCGCGGCCGGCACGCCGCAGAGTGCGGCAACAATCATCGTCCGTCGGATCGGACAACGGGACAGTTGGCTTACACCCATGAATGCCTCCTTTCTGCCCTTGGGACGACGGCCGCCGGCAGGATCTTGGCGAAAGCTTGCTGTGTTGCCCGCCTTCGGGACGTTCTTCGCTTTGCTTGCGCCTCTCTCTGTGATCCTGTGCATATGTGACGATGAATTGTGGCGGCTCGGTTCTGCAGGCATACAGGTTGCGCGATATTCGGTCCGAGATGGAAGAACAGGCGCTGCTGGCGCGCGTGAGCGCCGGCGATGCCGCGGCGTTCGAGGCTCTGGTCGCGGCCCATTACCGCTATGTCTTCCGCATCGCCTATCGCTGGCTCGGGCATGAAAGCGATGCCGAGGACGTGACCCAGACCGTCTGCATGCGGCTGCCGCAGGCGATCCGCAGCTTCGACGGCCGCGCCTCCTTCACCAGTTGGCTTTACAAGGTCACGCTGAACGCGGTGCGCGATCTTCAGCGCAGCCAGCAGCGCCGCACCCGGCTGGCCGATGCCGTCGCCGTGGTGGCCGAGGACAGCCACCCCCCGGATCAGGAGGACGCTCTGCGCGTCGCCGACATCTGGCGGGCGGTGCTTGCGCTGCCCGACAAGCAGCGCGATGCGGTGATGCTGGTTCATGCCGAGGGGTTGAGCCAGGCCGAGGCCGCGCAGATCATGGGCTGCAAGGAGGTGACCGTGGCCTGGCATATCCACAAGGCGCGCAAGACGCTGCGGGGGGTGCTGTGACAAGCCGGCTGTCCGATCCGCTTGACCTGCTGCACCGGATCCCCACGCCCGAGCCGGGCCCGGCGCGGATGCAAGCCACCATCGCCGCGGCGCAGGCGCGCTTTACCGATCCTCCGCCCGCGCCGCCGCCCGCACCGCGCCGCCTTGGGTGGCGGCTCTGGCTGGCCCCCGCGGCAGGGGCGCTGGCGGTGCTGGCCGCGGTGGCGTTGCTGATGCCGCAGCCCGATGCGCCGCAGTTGGCCGACGGTGCCCCTTCGGCCGAGGGGCGCGGCCCCGCGCGCGAAACCGTCGAGGCGCCCGACCGGCTGGCCGAGGCGCCCCCGGTCCGGGACGGCGCATCCGACCCTGCCGCGCCACCGAGCCGGGTTCTGGGAGCCCGCCCGCCGCAGCCAGCGTCCCCGGCCGACCACGGGCTGCCGGCCGTCGCGCAGCGCCATGATTTCGAGGGGTTCCAGCTTATCGTGCGCGAGGGCGGCGATGGCGTCACCCTGTCCTTCCAGCGCGACGGGGCCGAGCAGGCGTTCGACCGCCGCAGCCTCGATCCCGGCGTGGAGTTCGCACTGCTGGACGCCTTCCTGCTGGCGCCCCCGGGCAGACCGGAGCTGCTGCTTCTGCAAAGCCTTCTCGGGGATGCGACGAATTGGGACGTGTTCACGGTCCGGCCGGACGGCATCCGGCTGTCGGCCGAACTGTCGCGACAGGTCCATGACGCGCCCGACCGGGCTGCCGTGGCCGGCCGGCTGGCCGCCCCCGACTAAGCGCCAAGGTCCGGGCCGCGCCCCGCGTCCCATGGTGGAACGATGATTTCGGGAAAGGAACCGCCATGTTCCGCAGCATCCTTGCCGCCGCGCTGGTCCTGTCTGCCTCTGCCGTGCAGGCACTGTCGATCGAGCCCCTGCCGGTCCCGGCGGACGGCGAACAGTTCTGGGGCCTCGGCACCACGGGAATATATTGCGTCAAGACACCCTGCCCGTGGCGCGGGGTGTTCCGCATCCACCCCGACGGCACCCGCGACCGCCCGCTGTCCGGCCACGACCTGACCGCACCGCCCCCTCTGCGCGCCGGCGACGCCGACCGCGCCCGCATCGAGGACGCCTTTGCCCGCAGCGGCTGCGTGGTGGCCGAGGGGCATTTCGACGGCGAGACGCTGGTGGTCCTGCGCATTGCCGGGGAATGCCGCCACTGGTTCCCCGAGCGGCCCCCGGAATGACGCGCGCGCTGCTGCTGGTCGCGCTGCTGCTGGGGGGCGCGGGTTTTGCCTTGTCCCGCCCCTGCGGCTGGGCCGGGCAGCTCGCGGGCGGTGGCGGCTGCCTTGCGGCCTTTGCCCTGCGCGACTTGGCGGTGACGGGCGACACGCTGGCGACCGATGCGCAGGGCCGGCTGATCGTCGGCGGCATCGACTATCGCCCCGGACGCCGCGACCGGCTGCAGGCGCAAATGGTCGTGGCCACGCTCGACCCCGCGACCGGGGCCGAGATCGCCCGCGCCGATCTGGGGATGCAGGGCCGGCCCGAGCAGTTGCGCCTGTCGCCCGACGGCACGGCCATGGCGATCAGCTGCAACGCGCTTTACACCTGCGACCTGCCGGGCGGCAGCCAGCCGCGCGAAACCCGCGTGATGCTGTTCGACCGTGACGGCGAACGGCGGTGGTCCGCCGGAATCGCGCACCGCCACGCGCCCCCCGATGCCGATGGCCGGGCTTTCGAGCTGGGGTTTTCGCCCTCCGGCAATGTGGTCTTTGCGCATGTCGCCTTCGACGCGGCCTCGGGCCAGGTGATCCTGACCCGGCAGCAGCCGCTGCCTGACCCAAACGCCCGCCTGCCCGCAGGGGCCGAGATCCGGCCGGGCGACACGGCGCTGGCGCTGGACCTGCCCGATGACTTTATCCCCTTTCTGCGGCTGGACAGCGCCCGCTCGCCGGATGGGGACCGGATTGCCATCCTTGCCCGCCGCTTTTCCGGGCCGGGCAAGCTCCGGGCCGCGATTCGCATCCACGACATCGCCACCGGCCGGCTGCTGGCGGCGCATGACATCGACCGCGAGCTTGCTCCGGCGATCCTGTGGCATCCGCAACGCGATGCGGTGATCGTGGCGCTGGCCGGAAAGCCCGCGGCCGGAGCCGACAGCGAATTGCGGCTTTACGCGGCGGGGGCAGGGGAATGAGGCGGGGTCGGCTGATCGCCGCGGCGGTGGCCGCGCTGGCGCTGGTCGGGGCGGCGGGACTTGCGGCGTGGCACGGGTCGCGGACCTGCGGCTGGATCGACCGTGCGCTGGGGCGCTCGGGCTGCCTTGGCACTGTGGTGTTCGAGGGCGTGGCGCCGTCGCGCAACAGCATTGCCCAGCCACTGGGCGACGGTCGCGTGGTGATGGCGGTCGAGATGCGCACCCCCGATGGCTGGCGCCCGGGGCTGCTGGTCTTCGACCCCGAAACCGGCGCGGAAGGCGGGCGTTATCCGCTGCCGCTGCGCGGCGGGGTCGCGCGGCTATTCCTGTCGCCTGATGGCGCCCGCCTGCTGATTGCCTGCGGCGTGATCCGGCAATCCTGCACGGAATCGGGCGGCGATGCGGTCGTCACCCAGCGTGACGACCTGCGCGTGTTCGCCGATGCCCCGGTGGAGGGCCGGTCTCTGACCGCCTATCCCGGCACGCCCACGCCGCCCGAGGCATACGGCTTCGAGGCCGTCTTTGCTGCGCGAGGGAGCCGCATCCTGGCCGGCGGCAGCACGAGGCCCCTGGTCCTGCTGGACGCCGACGGCAGCCGGATCGCGGAACTGGCCAGGCACGATATGTCAGCCTTTCCAGCGGCCGTCTCGGACAGCGGCATCATCGCGCGAGGGGAGCCCGGCGCCCCCGAGCGGGGCGGCGACCGCCTGCGGTTCTGGGATGTCCAGGACGGGGCCGAACTGGGCCGGGTCGAGGGCAGTGCCGGCTGGAGGCTGCGCGCCCCGCCCTTCTGGTCGGAGGATGGCGCCTCGCTGTTCGTCCCCCGCAGCCAGCGCGGCGTGATGCTGCTGGACCGGTTCCGCGCGCCCTGAGCGCCCCGCCGCCGATTGCCCGGCGGGCTATTTGTCGTCGCGCCAATAGACGCGGCCGTCGATGATCAGGTTGTCGGGCGCGGCGGGGTCGCCGTTCTGCAGCCGGGCCGCGAAATGGCGCTCTTCGCCCTCGGGGCCGGTCAGGATCAGCGCGTAGCCTTGGAAGCGATAGACAAAGCGGGTCTCTTGCTCGGGGCTCAGTGCCGAGGTGATGAAGCTGGTCCCGACCCTGCCACCGACGAAACTGTCACTGCTGTGCAACAGGGTGCCATCTGCGGCAAAGTCGAAGCTGCGGTCGCGTCGCAGCCCGCCCGGGGCGATGTCGGTCATCGCCCAGCGGCCGGAAATGGTCCCGCCCTCCGGCATCGGCAGCAGTCGTTCGGCGCCTGCCAGCTCCAGCGTCGTGCCGTCCGCCGCGGTCAGCACCACATCCTTGCCGTGCTCGACCCAGGTGAACCAGCGTCCGGGTTCGCGCGCCCGTGACATGTCCAGCGCCAGATCACCGAAGGGCACCGGCCAGTCGTGGCGCATGGCGGTGCCGTCGCGCAGCAGCACCCAGATGTCCTCTTGCCGATCCAGATAGCCGTTGCCGGCACCGTCCAGCCGGGTCGAAAACTCGGCGGTGTAAAGCACCCGGTCGACATCGGCGGACCCGATCCGCGGCCCCGGCGCGGCCAGCAGCTCGGCCAGCTCGGGCGGGCGCGGTTCCAGCTCCACCGGGCCGGCGTGGGCCAGCGGCAGGCCCGCCTCGGCCGCGTTGAGGATGCTGCAGTCGCGCAAGCCGATCATGCCGCCGGGGGCATCGTCGCGGACCCAGTAGACCTTGCCGGTCAGCACCGCTGTGCTGCCGACAAGATCGTCCATCCGCTGCTGGCCGTCCTCGTCGGCAAAGCGGCGGCAACTGGCGGCAAAGCTGGATTGCCGGTCGCCGCGCCATTCGCGCAACTCGCTGTCCGAGATCACGCGGCCCCGGAACGCCAGCCGCCCCTGTGGCTCGAGCAGCGCCAGCAGATGCTCCTCGCGCGCCTCGCGCAGGGCGCGGTCGGACTGCGCGCCGGGGGCCGAGCCGATTTCCGCCATCGCGGCGCTGGCCCAGGCCGAGAATTGCGCCAGCGGCTGGACCGCCGCGAGGAGCCCCGGTTCGATCCGGGGCGGCATGGGGTCGGCGGGTCGGACGCCCAGGTCGCGCGCGATCCGGCGGGTTTCCCGAAGGGTCGGGCGCAGCGCGAATTCCTCGGATTTCAGCCGATCGGGCAGGCCGGTGCAAAGCTGCGGCTTGGTGGTGATCTGTTGCGCCACGGCCGCGGCGATCTGCGCGTAGGCGGCCTCGGTCTGTTCTGCCAGCCCCGGCGCCGCATCCTTCAGCGCGGCCATGAGCGCGTCATAGCCCGCCGCGTCGTTGCGATGCGACCAGCCGGCCAGCGCATCCCGCAGCGCCACCCGGTCCGCATCGGGACGCCCCGCACAATGCCGCGCATGGGCGCGGGCGTTTTCGGCGCGGCTGAACAGATCGGTGACGGAATCACTCAGTTCGGCCAGCGGGTCGGCATGGGCGGTGCCGGCCAGCCCCAGGGCAACCAGCACGCAGAACAGGTGGGGGGCGGTGCGCATCCGGCCGCTCCTGCGTTTCGTCGGGCTATTGCCCGGAATATTTCGCCCGCATCTTGCGGCCGGTCTCGATGCCCAGCCGCCGCGACTCCTCGGCCAGCCAGCGGTCGGCCGAAGCCTTGCCGTCGCGCTCGACCCGCATCCGGTAGCGGGGGGCAAGCTGGCGCTTGTGCTCTTCCATGATCCTGGCGCCCTCGGCCCGGGCGCGGGCTTCGGCCTGGGGCGACATCTTGCCGGACTTGGGCTTGGATGCAGGGGACTTTCCGGCTCTGCCCGGGCTGGCGTTCTGTTGTTGATGCAGCCGCAGGTTGTGTTCCCGCATCGTATCCAGGTGGATGCCCAGATAATCCTGCGCCGAAGCCGGTCCGGCGGTGGCCATGGCGCCCAGCAGGACCAGGGCGAAACGGGATTTTCCAGTCTTGTTCCCCAGTAACGTCATAAGCAGGGACCTTTCATTGAGCGCCGCAAGCAGGCGGGTTGGAACATGCGTCGATACCGGTGCCGGAGCAGCTGCAGGGCGAGGGGCGTCGTGCATCCTCAGCCCCCCGGTTGCGGCAGAGGTGCCTCGGCCAGCGCCCTGATCTGCGTCGGACGCAGCGTGGACAGCCCCTGCAGGAAGGTCTTGGCGGCCTCGTTTCCATAAGCGCGGTGGCTGACGCCGAACAGCATCACCCCGGGCCCGCCCGCGGCCTCGGCCAGCGGCGCATAGCGATAGGCGTTCCATTCGACGATATATTCGCCCGCCTCGTCCTTGCTGCTGACGATGAAATCCAGCAGCGCCTCGCCCGTGGCCTCGTTCTGGACGATATCCATGTTGACCAGCGGGTCCGTGGCCTTGCGTTGGGTCAGCATCTCTGCCTGCGCTCGCACCGCATCCATCACCCCGATGTCGCCCGCCACCGTTTCCACCAGCAGCATCCGGCCGTAGCTGTCCGGGGTTTCGCCCGGCGGCAGGTATTCCTGCTTGGTATGGTTTTCCGCCGGGCGCGCGGACCAGGCCAGCGCATAGCTGTCGCCGGCCAGCGCGATCGGGCCGGGCAGGCCCAGATGATCGGTCGTCTGCGCCTGCGCGGGTGCCAGCCAGAGCGCGGCGGCAAGCGCGGGGACAAGGCGTCGCAGCGGTGCGGAAATGGTCATGGGAAGGCTCCTCCTTGCAGCGTCGATCAGCGGTTTTCCAGCCCGTTGGCGGTGCGTTCGCGGCGGATCTCGTCGCGGCTGGCGTCGACCTTGGAGATCAGCCGCTCCAGCCCGGCCCGCACCTGGGCCAGCTCGGCCGCGTGCCCGGTCTTGGAGGTGACGTGGTTGTCGGTTGCGGCGTCCCAGTCCAACGCCCAGCGCATCGCCGCGATCCATTCGTCGGGGTCGCCGGCGATATATTCGTTCACCGGCCGGCCCACCTGTTCCGTCAGTGCCGAAAACAGGATGCGGTCGTCGGCCTGCGCATCCGGCACGGCCAGCATGAAGCGATAGCGCAGCTGGCCGGCATACATCCAGTTCGCCGCCTCTTGCCCCTTGCCTTCGGCCAGCAGCCGGCTGGCGAGCACGTAAAGCGCCGAAGGGTGCAGCGATCCCGCCTGCGCCACGATCTGCGCCGAGGACATGGTGTCGAGGTTCTCGGCGGTACGTGCGTGGCCGGGGAGCAGCAAGGCGGAAGAGAGCAGCAGCGCGGCGAGCAGGCGTTTCATCGGGTGAACTCCATCCTCTTTGCCCATGTGACGCCATCAGAGCGCAGAAGCTTGGCGATGTTCAATCGTCGGTGCTTCTTTTGGGCACGCAGTGGGGCTCGCGGCTCAGGCTGAGGCCACCGCCCCAATTCCAGCGGTTGACGAGCCGCCACTCGATCCGCTCGCACCCGCCACCGCCCCCGGCGGCCGCTGAGGTCTCGGCCCTGGGTGATGTCTCGTCTTGCCGCGGTGCGGGGGCAGGTTCGGACGAGGGCAGGCTGACGTCGAACAGGAAGACCGTGATCATTTCCGCATCCGGCGCCGTGCCGGGGGTCTCGGTGGGGATGCGGCGCAGGGTGAGCTTGCCCTTCTCGGGCCCGATCTGACCGGTCAGGATCATGTGGAAACCATCCAGCTCGGTCACGGACAGGACGCGGCCTGCCGCCGTGATCTCGGTCGGCCCGGTCTCCGACAGGCTTCGCCACGCCCCATCCTGGTCCGGGGCAAGCGTCACGCTCAGATCGAGGCTGCCGCCGTCGTCGAGCGCCGCCGTGGTGCTGAACAGGATCCGGTCCTCGCCCGACGCTGAAAACCGCACCTCGGCGTCGCCCCGGGCACGGTGCATGCGACGGCCACCATCCACCGGGAAGGCCTCGACCGTCATGCGTCCGGTATACGGCTCTCCGACCGCGGCGGGAAACGACATGGTTTCGGCAAGGACAGGCGCAAAGGCGAACAATCCCGCCAGCAGCGCGATGGCCGAAAGATGGAATTGTCTCATCGCGTCCTTCCTTCACCAGAAACATGGGCTCCAATCTCAAGACGTGGCGAGTGCTGCTGACCTTGGTCAGTGTCCTGTCACGGCGTCCCGGCATCTCCATATCCGGTGCCGAGACATTTGAACAAACTCGCAACCCTTGCATGCGTTGCGTGCTGATGAGCTCGGCCTTCTTTATCCGGCGTTCATGTCCTCTGCCGTGGGCTGCGTTGGCGGTGGTGTGGCAGATAGCTCTGCAGGCAGAAATCTGCTGCTGGTCAGCGGGTAAGCCCAGGGTGCGCCTGACCCTTCTATTTATCTATTCGCCTGACCTTTGATGTTTCTCGCATCCCTGCTAGGGTCAGGACTCGTTCTCGTTTCATAGCCAGAACATGACGGTTGCGGCGAGGGCGACGGCGGAGAGGAAGACCGTGGGACACCTGTCGTAGCGGGTTGCAATTCGTCGCCAATCCTTCAGCCGTCCGAACATGATCTCGATGCGGTTACGCCGTTTGTAGCGGCGCTTGTCGTGCTTGATAGGCTTGTCGCGAGACTTCCGGCCCGGGATGCAGGGCTTTATTCCCCTGTCTTTCAACGCTTCTCCGAACCAGTCGGCGTCATAGCCGCGATCAGCGAGCAGCCAGTCCGCCTTTGGCAAACTGCCCCGCAGGGCCGCCGCGCCGGTGTAGTCGCTGACCTGGTCTGCGGTCATGAAGAAGCGGATCGGGCGCCCATCGGCATCGGCAACAGCGTGCAGCTTGGTGTTCATGCCGCCCTTCGTTCGGCCGATCAGACGACCTCGCTGATCGCCGGGGCCCCCTCGCGGCGCAGCAGAACGAACAGGCGCCGGTACCGATGCTCTGCTCGTCCGTGAATCTCGTTCGCTTCATTGTCCGTCCTCAAGTTGGGCCGGACTCTAATCGACAGTGAAGGAAAAATCCCGTGGCAGGTCACGGGCTACATCGAGCCCGCCGGCATGGAAAGGCCGCGCGCATCGGTCACGGCGTGGATCTTGGTCGTCAGGCCGCCCCGCGAGCGCCCCAGGCAGCGGGCTCGAAGGTCAGCCAGACCGGCGGCAGCGGCACCTTCCGCACCCCCCTTTTTGCGTTCGCTCCCTGCGGGTGGACGCGGATCGAGGAACTGTCGACGGATTGCTCGGAGCCACCGTAAGCCGCTGAAACAGCCTCGAATATCCGGTCTCAGACGCCGAGCCTACGCCAGCGCACAAAGCGGTTGTAGCACGTCGTGCAGGGACCATAGCGTTCAGGAATGTCGGCCCAGGGCGACCCCGACCGCAGGCGCCAGTAGATGCCGTTCAAGACCCGCCGATCATCGACCCGAGGGACGGCCCTCGGCTTGTTCGGCAGCAGCGGTTCGATGATCGACCACTCGAAATCCGTCAACTCATAGCGGCGCAAAGACATGACCTCCTCCTCTTTCGAGAAGTGAATCAGCTATCGCCAAACGCCGCTAGTCAGTAACCGTCCGGTCTGACCGCTCTGCCGATGTGGCTGCGTCGAGGATAGTGTCCACTATCGGATAATGGACACTATCGGGGTGGCTTGTGACGAAGCGACGGAAGCGTCGGGTCTGGTCTGACGACGAGAAGCGGATGATCTGCGGGCAGACGCGTGTGCCCGGCGTGTCTGTGAGCCAGGTTGCCCGGCGCTATGATGTGAACGCCAATCTGGTCTTTGCGTGGCTGCGTGATCCTCGGTTTGCAGATGCCGCCGCGTCCGATGTCGCGCGCTTTGTGCCGGTGGAGATCGTGGCGGAGGCGAAGGCGCCTGTGGCGATGCCTGTCGTCGAGAACCACATCGAGATCGAGCTCTCGGGCGGTCACCGGATGCGGATCTGCGGCAGCTATGATCCTGAGGCGCTGGCGCGGCTTATCCGGGGCCTGACAGCGTGATCCCGGTCCCGGCCCACACGCGGGTCTGGCTGGCGGCCGGAGTGACCGACATGCGCAAGGGCTTTGCGGCACTGGCCGCGCAGGCCGAAGCCGTGCTGAAGCAGGATCCGTTTGCCGGGCATCTCTTCGTCTTCCGTGGCCGTCGGGGCGATCTGGTGAAGGTCATCTGGTGGGATGGCCAAGGGGCCTGCATGTTCATGAAGCGGCTGGAGAAGGGGCGCTTCGTCTGGCCCCCTGCCAAGGAGGGCAAGGTGGCTTTGTCGCCTGCGCAACTGTCGATGCTCTTGGAAGGGATCGACTGGCGGGCACCGGAGCGGACGTGGCGGCCTCTGGCGGCGGGATAATCCGCGGGGCCTGCAATCAATGATTCCCACAAGGAATACAGTGGGATAAACTTCCCGCATGCTCGATCAGACCCTGACCTTGCCGGAAGACCCCGAGGAGCTGCGCAGCTTCACCGCGCGGCTCTTGGCGGAGGTCAAGGCGCAGGCGATCCTGATCGAGAAGCTGCGCCACCAGCTGGCGGGGCACCGGGCGCATCGGTTCGGGGCGTCGTCCGAGACGGCCGAGCAGCTGCAATTGGCCTTGGAGACCAGCGAGATCGCTGCCGCCGCTATGACGGCCCGGATGAAGCTGCCGGATATCGAGGAGAAGGACAAACCCAAGCGCCGCCCGATCCCGGATCACATCCCGCGGATGGAAGTGGAACTCAGCCCCGGTTCCGCGGCTTGCGCCGATTGCGGCGGCCGCCTGCGCCGGATCGGGGAAGATGTCACGGAAGAGCTGGAATACGTCCCCGGGCGCTTCATCGTGAACCGGATTGTCCGTCCGCGCCTGACCTGCACCTGCTGCGAGCGGTTGGTCCAGGCGCCGCTGCCGACGCGCCCCATCGAGCGCGGCCGCCCCGGGCCGGGCCTGCTGGCCAATATCCTGGTCAGCAAATATGCCGATCATCTGCCGCTCTATCGCCAGAGCCACATCTTCGACCGCGAAGGACTTGATCTGGATCGCTCTACCCTGGCCGACTGGGTCGGCAAGACCACCGCCCTGCTGGAACCCATCGCTGACGCTATCGGCCGCCATGTCCTGTCTGCCGGGGCGATCTTTGCCGATGACACTCCGGTCAGCATGCTGGCGCCCGGCACCGGCAAGACCCAGACCGCCCGGCTCTGGACCTATGCCCGCGATGAGCGCCCGTGGGGCGGCACTACGCCCCCGGCCGCCTGGTATCGCTTCTCCGGCGACCGCAAGGGCCAGCACCCGAAGGATCATCTCGCCCGGTTCCGCGGCTGGATGCATGCCGATGGCTATGCCGGGTTCGAGGACTTGTATCGCTCCGGCGCCATCCGCGAGGTTGCCTGCATGGCCCATGTGCGGCGCAAGTTCGTGGACATCCACCGGTCGCAGGGTTCCCCGATCGCCGAAGAGGCCATCGGCCGGATCGCCCAGCTCTACGCCGTCGAGAAGGAAGCCCGAGGGTCCCCGCCAGATATCCGGGTCGCGCTTCGCAAGGCCCATGCAGCCCCGGTCTTCGACGAACTGGCGCGATGGCTGGCCATGCAACTCACCACGATCTCAGGCAAATCCCCGCTCGCGGCCGCCATCCGCTATGCCCTGACCCGCATGGAGCGCCTGCGCCCCTACCTCGACAACGGCATCCTGGAGTTGGACAACAACGCCGCCGAACGCGGCATGCGCGCCATCGCCCTCGGCCGAAAGAACTACCTCTTCGTCGGCTCGGAGGCGGGCGGCAAGGCCGCAGCCATCGCCTACACCCTCATCGGAACGGCCAAGCTCAACGCCGTCGATCCCCACGCCTGGCTCGCAGACACCCTCGCCCGCATCCCCGACTACAAAATCACCAAGGTCGATGACCTCCTGCCTTGGAAATGGCGCGCGTAGCGGTCAGGCTGGACGCTTACGCTAGTCATTTATGAGTGCGCAGCCTAGTTTAGGCCCGCACTATGTTGAAAGTCTGCGAGCCACCAAAGAGCGATTTTCAAAGCCAGCAGAAAAGGATATACTAAGCAGCAAGCTTGGGGATTTGGCGTTCGACCAATCGCAAGTATCGTTGGTTGCAGGTCCCCGCAACCAACGATAATTGCGAAACCTCCGCTGACCCCGTCGCGGAGGTTTTTGCATTTGTGCCCCCATTCCGCAGCGATCGTCTGTTGCGTCCTCCCGCAACCAACGATCCCGGCGAAAGCAGA
>Ga0180222_1001021_pt1:5000-33226 | contig 33226 bp, 23 predicted proteins | sample eDN5th37CKraftOP_FD_151336 | JGI IMG/M metagenome (GOLD analysis project Ga0180222, IMG submission 151336) | Enriched Organic Plus compost microbial communities from Emeryville, California, USA - eDNA 5th pass 37_C Kraft OP (version 2) (version 2) ...
TTCCCACGATGAGGAGATCTTTGAGGCATTCAAGGATGCCGGCTATGACGGCGCCGACGCGCGCGGCATGGCACTGGCGATCGGCAAACTGCTCAACGCGCAGGCGCTGAAGGCCGGCACCATCCTGTGCCTAGGCATTGAAGCCGAAGGCGAGACGAGCCGGATCGTGCGGACCAGCATCTACGAGGGAAAGCAGCATGTGGTTACGATCGCGCTTGATGATCGCGACCAATATGTGCCGGCCAACGAGCCGGAACATGGTCCTGAATTGCTGGCCGCCCTTGATACCGAGCCGCAGCAAGCCCCGGTCCGGGCTGATCTGCCGCGCGCCTATGACGGGATATACAACGCCGCCTATTCCTATGGGCTGACATCGCAGATGACGCAAAAGCTCATACGGCTCTTGGCGGCAGACGTGGATTTCCAATCGCGTCTGACGACAACCGATAAGCTTGAGGTCTTCTTCTCGCAGCCGAACGAAGACGGCAGCGCCTCCGACAATTCGGAGATCCTCTACGTTTCCGCCAGCTTCGGCGAAAAGCACCGCGCCTACTATCGATTCGAACTGCCGGACGGCTCCGTCGATTATTTCGACCGGGAGGGTCGCAGCGCTCGGCCTTTCCTCCTCCGGGTTCCCGTGCCTAATGGCCGCTTCACCTCAGGCTTTGGCATGCGCAGGCATCCGATCCTCGGATATTCGCGCCTGCATACCGGCGTCGATTGGGCCGCGCCGCGCGGCACGCCCATCATCTCCTCCGGCGATGGCGTCGTGGAAAGCGCCGGATGGTCATCCGGTTACGGCCGGCAGACGGTCATCCGCCACGCCAATGGCTATGAAACCTCATACAACCATCAGAGCGCGATCGCGAAGGGCATCGTCCCCGGCGCCAAGGTACGCCAGGGTCAGGTAATCGGTTATGTCGGCGCCACCGGCCAGGCCACAGGCAATCACCTTCATTACGAGCTGATGGTGAACGGCAGGAAAGTCGATCCCATGCGCGTGCGCCTGCCCGACAGCAAGGTGCTGGAGGGCGAGACGCTGGAGGTCTTCATGCGCGAGCGCGACCGCATCGAGGACTTGCTCGAGGAAAACTTCACCAGCCCCACGCCGGTGGCTGGAATATCCGACTGACTGTAGACGAGACCTCGTTCGTGCCCATGCACCGAGTGCGTGAGCACCGTTTTATTCGGTGAACTCCACCGTGATGCCGGGCTTCACGCGCTTGGCCAGTTCCTGGGCATCCCAATTGGTCAGCCGGACACAGCCGTGGGAGTAGGTCTTGCCGATCTTGGACGGTTCAGGCGTTCCATGTATCCCGTATGTGGGTTTGGAAAGTGCGATCCACACAGAGCCGACAGGGCCGTTGGGTCCGGGCGGAATGGTCAGGACCTTGTCATTGTTTCCCTGCTTGAAGTTCTTCCGGGGATCATAGGTGTAGTTCGGATTCAGCGCCACGCGCTCCACCTGGTGGATGCCTGTCGGAGACGGGGTGTCGCTTGAACCGATCGTCGCCGGATAGACGCCGATCAGCCGCCCTCCCTCGTCGAAAAGGCGCACTTGCTTCCGGCTCTTATCCGCGACGATCCGCGCGACCGCGCTTTTGGCCGGCTGGCCGGGATTGGCGACCTTGATGATGGTGCCCGGACGGTTGAAATTGGCGCCGGGATTGAGATCGATCAGGAATTTCTCATCCATGTGGAAGCGTTCTGCGAGCATCTCGCTCACCCGCGTGTAGCTCAACCGTTCAAGCTGCGCCTTCTCGCTGTAATCCTCCGGAACCGACGCGATGAAAGGCCCTGCAGCGTCTTCCGAGGTGATGGTGTATTCGGTGAAGGCGGGCCCGCCTGTCCTCTGAAGCTCCGCCTCGATCCACTCCTTGTCATAGGTCTTCAGCCTCTGGCCGGTAACTTCGTAATAAGCGTCGATCGCCTTGTTGACATTGTCGCCGATGTGACCGTCGATCACCCCGGGAGAAACGCCTGCGCGGTCCAGCAGGATCTGGTAGGCCGCCACGTCCTCGCTGGCGCGCCGCGCGCCAGGCACCACGATACTCGGCCCGTTCGGCAGCGTCGTGCCCGGCGAAGCGCCGGGCATTCCGGGCACGGGCACCGGTTCCGTGCCGGGCTGCGGAGCGGCGGCAAGGCCCTGGTCGGGCGGGCCGAGGGGCGAACGCGCGATGCTGTCGTCCCGCGGTTGAGTATAGTCCGGTTCCGCCGGCGGATATCCCCGGTAACCGTAGTCTCGTTCCTCATAGGGATATCCACGCGCGGGCGGGTAGTTGGGATCTTGGTAGTCTCGTTCATATGGCTGCTGCCAGCCTCGCGCGATGGCGGCTTCGCGGTCGCGGTGAAACCGCTCCACATCCCGCGGATCGGTAAAATCATAATCACGCCGCCCCAGCTGACGGTCCCGCTGCTCGCGCCTTGGCTCGGGCGGCAGGACCTCGCCAAGCGGCGTCCTGATCTCCACGACTTGTCCCGTGCGCGGATCGACGATCACCTCGCGCCCGTACTGGTCGATATAAACGTCGAAATCATAGGCCTGCGCGAGTTGAACCGCAGCTTCTTCCTGCCTCGGCGCACGTTCCCCGACATCCCAGGCCGGTGCCGCGAAGGCCGGCGCGGAAAGGAGGGAGAGAAATGCCAGAGGATACTTCTTCAAACCACGCTCCCCGACTGACGGACAAAGACAGCCACCGCGCGATTCGCGCCGGCTTCTAAACGATAGGACATAAGAGATGAACCCGGCATGAAAATGGCTAACGAAACCATAACGCAATAGCTTCATTTTCGGCAGGCCAGCCCATTATAAAAGTCCCAACTCGCTTTTCAGCCTTTTCGGCAGGCCGGCCGATACGAGCCGATAGCTTTCGGCCACATAGTCCCTCAAGGCGGCGTCATCCATCGATTCGCCGCTCTGCCGCTGGATCCACTTCATGCCCCGCGAGGCGAGATAAGGAGCTGGCCTGAGCCCCGGCCGCTCCTTGAGGAGATCGTAGGAGAATTCGGAGCATTTGAACGTGACCGCGAGCTGCTCCCCCTCCCCTACTGCGCCGATCGCAAAGACCTTGCCACCCACCTTCCAGACGTGGGCCCCGCCCCATTGGACGACGTGGGTTGCGTGCGGGAGGGAAGAGCAGAAGCTATTGTAGTCCTCAAGCAGCACTCGCCCCCTCCGCACGACAGCCCGGCGCGTTTACGCGCCGGGCATGGCTGGAAATCACGCTGCTTCCGCCGCAGCCTCCGCATTCTTCCGCGGGCGGAAGATCAGCCTATCTGAACCGGCGGTGATCTTGACGGTCGAGCCATCGAAGATCTCTCCCATCAGGATCTTCTCGGCCAGGGGATCCTGCAGTTCCTTCTGCATGACCCGCTTCAGCGGACGAGCGCCATAGGCAGGATCGTAGCCCTTGTCGGCAAGCCAGTCGATTGCCTCCTGGTCGAGCTCGAGCGTGATCTTGCGGTCTTCCAGCAGCCGCCCGATGCGCTTGAGCTGGATGCGGACGATATCGCCCATATCCTGCCGGCGCAGGCGGTGGAAGAGGATGATCTCGTCCACACGGTTCAGGAATTCAGGCCGGAACGAAGCCTGCACGACAGCCATCACCTCGTCGCGCACCTTGTCCACGTCCTCGCCTTCGGCCAGATTGACAAGGTACTCCGCGCCCAGATTGGACGTCATGATGATCAGCGTGTTGCGGAAGTCGACCGTCCGGCCTTGGCCATCCGTGAGCCTGCCGTCGTCCAGCACCTGGAGCAGCACATTAAAGACATCCGGGTGCGCTTTCTCGATCTCGTCGAACAGGATCACCTGATAGGGCCTGCGGCGGACAGCTTCGGTCAACACGCCGCCCTCGTCATAACCCACATAGCCGGGAGGAGCGCCGATCAGCCGGGCAACCGAGTGCTTCTCCATGAACTCCGACATGTCGATGCGCACCATCGCCTGCTCGTCATCGAATAGGAAAGCGGCGAGCGCCTTGGTCAGCTCCGTCTTACCCACGCCCGTGGGCCCCAGGAACATGAACGAGCCGAGCGGCCGGTTCGGATCCTGCAACCCGGCGCGCGCGCGCCGCACGGCTTTGGAAACCGCTTGCACCGCCTCACCTTGCCCAATCACACGCTTGGCGAGCTCGTCTTCCATCCTGAGCAGCTTTTCACGCTCGCCCTGGAGCATCTTGTCGACGGGAATGCCGGTCCAGCGGGAAACGATATGCGCCACATGGTCAGGCGTCACCGTCTCTTCGACGAGCGAGCCCTTGCCGTCCTGCTCCTCAGCCTCCTTCAGCTTCTTCTCAAGCTCGGGGATACGGCCATAGGCCAGCTCGCCCGCGCGCTGGAACTCGCCTTTGCGCTGAGCAATCGCAAGATCGTTGCGCGCTTCGTCAAGCTGCTTCTTGAGTTCGGCGGCAAGGCCCAGTTTCTGCTTTTCGGCCTGCCATTTGGCGGTGATATTGGCCGACTGCTCCTCGAGCTCGGCCAATTCCTTCTCTAGCCGTTCAAGCCGATCCTTCGAAGCCTCGTCCTTTTCGACCCGCAGCGCCTCGCGTTCGATCTTAAGCTGCATGATGCGCCGGTCCACCTCGTCCAGTTCCTCCGGCTTGGAGTCCACCTGCATTCGCAGGCGCGATGCCGCCTCGTCCACCAGGTCGATGGCCTTGTCGGGCAGGAAACGATCGGTGATGTAGCGGTTCGACAGATTGGCCGCCGCCACAAGAGCGGAATCGGAGACGCGCACCTTGTGGTGCTGCTCGTATTTCTCCTTCAACCCGCGCAGGATGGAGATAGTGTCCTCCACCGAAGGCTCGTTCACGTAGACAGGCTGAAAGCGGCGGGCGAGCGCCGCGTCCTTTTCCACATATTTCCGGTATTCATCGAGCGTCGTCGCACCCACACAGTGCAGCTCGCCCCGCGCCAGCGCGGGTTTTAGAAGATTGGAAGCGTCCATCGCGCCATCCGCTTTGCCGGCGCCAACCAGCGTGTGCATCTCGTCGATGAAGAGGATGACACCGCCGGCCGCGGCCTGAATCTCGGAAAGCACGGCCTTCAGCCGCTCCTCGAACTCGCCGCGATATTTGGCGCCGGCGATCAGCGCACCCATGTCGAGAGCCATGAGCTGCTTGTCCTTGAGTGATTCGGGCACGTCGCCGTTCACGATCCTGAGCGCCAGCCCCTCGGCAATGGCGGTTTTGCCTACGCCGGGTTCGCCGATCAGCACCGGATTGTTTTTTGTGCGCCTGGAAAGGACCTGGATCGTGCGGCGGATCTCGTCATCGCGGCCGATCACGGGATCAAGCTTGCCCGCCCGCGCCTCGGCTGTCAGATCGCGCGCATATTTCTTCAGCGCGTCATAGCCCTGCTCCGCATTCGGCGAATCGGCGGTTCGGCCCTTGCGGATATCGTTTATGACCTGATTGAGAGCCGTCGGAGTGACACCGGCCTTTGCCAGAATATCCGCGCTCTTGGCGGATTTCTCCATGGCCAGCGCCATGAGCAGGCGCTCGACGGTAACGAAACTGTCCCCGGCCTTCTTCGCGAGTTCTTCAGCGGTGGAGAAAACCTTTGCCAGCGGCTGCGCCAGATAAAGCTGGCCGCTGCCGCCTTCGACACGCGGCAACGCCTCAAGCGCGGCGTCGACGCCCAGTTTCACATCCCGCGCCCGCCCGCCGGCACGCTCGATGAGATTCGCCGCGAGTCCTTCCTCGTCGTCAACGAGCACTTTCAGGATGTGCTCAGGCGAAAACTGCTGGTGATTTCTGGAAAGGGCGAGCGTCTGGGCAGCCTGAATAAAGCCACGCACGCGCTCGGAATACTTTTCGATGTCCATGTTCCACGTCTCCATCTCCGTGCCGACCCGCTTGGCGGCATCGAGCAGGCCAATGTGACGGACCCCCAACGGAGTTGACCCAAGTCAACGCCTAGCGGCAAGTCCAACCGATGGAAATATGGGAGCTTTTTTGCATCGTCTCAAGATCACCCGCAAAACACAAAACGGCGAGCAAAGCCCGCCGTTTTTCCTGGAGTTAGCTAGGGGAAGTACTCAGCTCTGGGCAGCGGCTTCCTCGGGAGACGTCGCCTCCGCCTGCGCGGCTTCGTCGGTCTTTTTGGCGCGAGGCCTGCGCGTGCGCCGAGGCTTCGGGGCTTCCTCCGCTCCGCTTTCCGGAGCAGCAGCCACTACGGCTTCACTGGCTGGAACCTCGGCAGGCGCCGGAGTTTCAGCGGCCGGCACGGCGCTCACCTTTTCGGCTTCGCCATTTGCCGCGCCTTCACGCGCGCCCCGGTTGGCGCCATTTCCACCGTGACCACGGCCATTCGCCCTTCCGCGGCCGTTCGAGCCGTTCATCTCACGATTGAGCGCGACTTCGGCGGGAACTCCGTCGATAACCGGCTGCGGCCCCGATCCGTCGTTGATCGAGGAAGCGCCAGCCCGGCCATTGCCGTTCGGCAAGCCCTGGGCCTCATGTTCCTCACGCTCTTCACGCTCCTCATCGTCACCCAAATCGTCTTCGCGGAAATCGCGTAGGTTCTGCTGCGGCTGCACCTGCGCCATAGCGGCGGCGATGAGGCGGTTGTAATGCTCGGCGTGCTGCAGATAGTTCTCCGCCATCACCCGGTCACCCGAGCTTTGGGCATCCCTGGCAAGCGTTGCATATTTATCAGCGATCTGCTGAGCAGTGCCTCGGATTTTCACGTCCGGGCCGTTGCTTTCATAGCTGCGGGTGAGCGGATTGGGCCCCTTCCGGTTATTCCCGCGTCCGCGCATGCGCCTGTTCTGCTGTTGTGGCCTCATTCCATTCTCTTTTTCGAGACAACCATCGATCTTTGGTGTTGATCGGCGGAGGAAACTGCACAACGCCGTTTCCTTCAATCACCCCCTAGCGGTCTGCCGCATTGAAGGCGACCGCAAAGCTAATACCCGCTTCTTCGTTCACTTGCCCGATAAGCCCCGCACAAAGCACATGCGTCGGAAACGCGCTCAAGCAGTCAATCCGCGGGAACCGAATCGAAAACGGCGCTGCCTGCTTTGTCTCATCGGCAGGGCGGAACCTAGCGGCAATCCAACTCTTTGCCAAGTGTTTTTTCCGCATCGCACATTTAGGCGGTTGGGGCAAACAGCATCGCGCGGTCTCGGCCGCCCAGATCGCGTGCGGTCCTTGAAACCGCATAGCCTTCGGCAGCGAAAATGGCCGCCACGGCAGCTTTCTGTTCGGCACCTGTTTCCACGGCGATGAGACCCTCCCTCGTCAAGTGATCCCGCGCTCCGCTGGCGATCGCTCTATAGGGCGTGAGCCCATCCGGACCGCCATCGAGTGCCGCCTTCGGATCATGCTCGCGCACTTCGCGCGGCAGCGTTTCCATTTCCGCCGTTGCGATATAGGGCGGGTTGGAAACAATCAGGTCGAATCGGCCATCCACATTCCGAAACCAATCCGACCGCAGAGGGGTGAACCGCTCTGCAACAAAGCTCATGTCGGCATTGTGACGCGCCGTTTCAAGAGCCCCTTCCGAAATATCGGTTCCCACGGCTTCGGCTTCAGGCACAACGCTTAGAAGAGCAAGCGCAATCGCGCCCGTTCCAGTCCCAAGATCGAGAATGCGGCAATGCTTTTTGACTTTGGCGATCCGCCGCGCTTCCGGCAGTACGAGATCGACCAGCGTCTCCGTATCCGGCCGTGGCTCCAGCGTTTCCGGCGAAAGCGCAAGCTTCAATCCATAAAAGTCTCGATGGCCGAGGATGCGGTGGACGGGCTCGCCCGCGATCCGCCGTTCCACCGCCCGCGCCACCTTTTCCGCCACTGCCGCTTCCACTGTGCACTCGGGATGTGTGATGGCCTGGGTCTGTGTCGTTTCGGAAAAATGCTCGACGATCAGCCGCGCCTCCAAGGCCGCATCCTCCACGCCAGCGCTCGTCAGCTGCTGCCGGGCAGTTCGCAACAGAGCAGCGAGCGTGATCGGGGGCATATCAGCTCTCCGCTCCCTCCGCCGCCAGCAGTTTCGACTGGTGATCGGCGATCAGCGCATCGATGACTTCATCGAGCTCGCCCTCCATCACACGGTCGAGCTTGTAGAGTGTGAGATTGATTCGATGATCTGTCACACGCCCCTGGGGGAAATTGTAGGTGCGGATGCGCTCCGAACGGTCGCCGGTGCCAACCTGCAGCCGTCGCGCCTCGGAGCGCTCGTTGGCCGCGCGCGAGCGCTCCATGTCGAACAGGCGCGCGCGCAGGATCTGCATCGCCCGCGCCCGGTTTTGATGCTGCGACTTTTCCGCGGAAACGACCATGATGCCGGTCGGCAAATGCGTGATGCGCACGGCCGAGTCGGTCGTGTTCACGTGCTGGCCGCCCGCGCCTGAAGCCCGCATCGTATCGATGCGGATATCCTCGGGTTTGATATCCACGTCGATGTCTTCCGCCTCGGGCAGCACCGCCACTGTGGCGGCGGAGGTGTGGATGCGCCCCTGCGCTTCCGTTGCCGGAACGCGCTGCACGCGATGCACGCCCGACTCGAATTTTAGCCGCGAAAAGACCCCGCGCCCCGTTACCGAAGCGATAATCTCCTTGTAGCCACCGGCCTCGCCTTCGCTGGCCGAAACCACCTCAACGCGCCAGCCACGCTCGCTAGCGTAGCGTTCGTACATCCGGAAAAGATCGCCGGCAAACAGTGCCGCCTCGTCGCCGCCCGTCCCGGCGCGAATCTCCAGGATGGCGTTTTTCTCATCCGCCTCGTCTTTCGGGAGCAGCAGAACTTGAAGTTTCTGCTGCAAGTCTTCAACGCGGCTTTCCACCTCTTCCCGGTCGATTTCCGCAAGCTCGCGCATCTCGCGGTCGATGCTCTTGTCCGCCAGCATCGTATCGAGGTCTTCCAGCTCCGCCTCCGCCTTCCGAAGCGCGCGGATACTGTTCGCCACTTCCTGCAGCTCTGAATATTCGGAGGCGAGCTTCACATAAGCATCCGGCGAAGGGCCGGCCGCCATCTGCGTTTCGATCAGCTCGAAACGCTTCAAAACCTGGTCCATCCGTTCGCGCGGCAGCTCGGCCATATTTCCCTTGTTTTATCTAAAGAGGAATGTCGTATTCGCTGGCAAACTGCTGCAGCTCGGCCCGGATATCGATCTTCCCGCTGCGATTGGCAAGGGCTGCTTCAAGCCGCTCGCTAAGCTTCTGCAGCGGCAGTTCGCAAAGCATGGCCTTCACCGGGCCGATGGAAGCGGAATTCATCGAAATGGACCGATAGCCGATGCCGAGCAGCGCCATGGCGGAGATTGGTTTGCCGGCGAGCTCTCCGCAGAGTGTCACCGGCGTGTGCGTCGCCTGCCCTGCCGCCGCGATCTGCTTCAGCACCCTGAGGAACGGCACGCCAAGCGGATCGAAACGGTTGGAAATCAGCGTATTCCCTCGGTCCGCGGCGGTGATGAACTGAAAAAGATCGTTCGATCCCACCGACACGAAATCCACCGCTTGCATCAGCTCTTCGAGTTGCCAGAGGAGCGCCGGCACCTCGATCATCGCGCCAAGCTTTAAGCTGGTCGGCAGAAGATGGGCGAACCGCGATAAGTGCCGGACCTCCCGGTCGATGATGGCGCGTGCCTGCCGCACCTCATCGATTTCCGTCACCATTGGCAGCATGAGCTTGAGCTCGCGCCCGCCGGCCGCCTTCAGAAGTGCGCGGATCTGGGTGCGCAACAGCCCTGGCCTGTCGAGCGTCAACCGGATCGCGCGCCAACCCAGGGCGGGATTTTCCTCCTGCTGCGCACCCTTGAAGTAGGGGAGCACCTTGTCGCCGCCGATATCGATGGTGCGGAACGTAACCGGCTTTTCACCCGCTGCGTCCAGAACCTCGCGGTAAAGCCCCTCCTGCGCCTCGACGCGCGGGAAGGTGGAGACCACCATGAATTGAAGCTCGGTGCGAAACAGGCCAATCCCTTCTGCTCCCGATTGCGCCAGTTGGGGCAGATCGACCGCCAGCCCGGCATTCATCAGGAGCTGGACCGGCACACCGTCCTTGGTGACCGCAGGACGGTCGCGCAGTTCCCGATAATGCTGCTGCCGTCTTGCGCGGAAACGCACCTTCTCCGCATAGGCCGTTTCGACATCGGCCTGTGGGCGCAGATGAACCTGCCCGTCCTCACCATCGACAACGATCGCATCGCCGTTTTCCGACATCGCGACTGCGCCCTTCACCTGCCCCACCGTCGGAAGGCCGATCGCGCGCGCGACGATCACGATATGGCTGGTCGGAGCGCCATCCTCCAGCACCAGGCCCCGCAGCCGCTCGCGCGGATAGTCGAGCAGTTCGGCCGCCCCCATGGAGCGGGCGACGATGATCGCATCCTTCGGCACGATGTCGGCGAGGGCCTCCGGCCCACGGCCCAGGAGCTGGCGCAAAAGCCGGTTTGCCAGATCGTCGAAATCGCTCATGCGCTCGCGAAGATAAGGATCGGTCATGTGCAGCATCCGCGCGCGCATGTCGCTCTGCACTTTTTCGACAGCGGCCTCGGCGGTAAGCCCGTTGCTGACTGCCTCCTCCAGCCGCCGCACCCAGCCCCGGTCATTGGCAAACATGCGATAAGCTTCCAGCACCGCCCGGTGCTCGCCCTCGAAGGCCACATCGCGCCGGGAAAGCATGTCGTCGATTGAAAGCCTGAGCGAGGAAAGCGCCTCCTCAAGGCGCTCCCGCTCGCGATCGCTGTCTTCGTTGAAGAGATTGGTGACGACGATGCGCGGCTCGTGCAGCACGACATGGCCGAGCCCTACGCCGTCATTGAGCGGCAGCCCCTTGAAGCTGGCGGCACGCCTGAGATCGAGCTCGATGCCCGGCCGGGTCAGACGCGCAAGATCGCCCGTGGCGATCATCTCGGCCACCACCATGGCGACCGTCTCCAGCGCTTCCACCTCGTCCTCGCGGTAGTGCCGCATGGTACGGTTCTGGACGACCAGCACGCCAAGCGTACGGCCCGCCCTTAAGACCGGCACGCCGAGAAAGGAATGGTAGATCTCTTCTCCGGTCTCCGGCAGATAGGCAAAAGCCGGATGTTTCTGCGCATCGGAAAGGTTGAGCGGCCGCGCGCTCGCTGCGATCGTGCCGACGAGGCCTTGCCCAAGGCGCAACTGCGCCAGGTGCACCGCGGTCGGATTGAGGCCCTCCGTCGCATATAGCTCGAGCACGGAATCGGCGCGCAGCACATAGAGCGAGCAGACCTCCGCGACCATGTTCTGGGCGATCTCGCGCACGATCCGGTCGAGCCGCTGCTGCGGCTCGACCGGCTCTGCCATCAGTTCACGCAGCCGCTTTAAGAGAACACGCGGGCCGCCGCCAATGTCGCGCATCGGACTTCCTCCAAAGCTTCGCGGGCGCTGGCCCATCTGGCAGCGCGCAAAGCATGGTTAAAGAAAACTGTCCTAATGCTTATCCAGACCGTAGACGGAATGCAAAGTCCGGACGGCCAATTCCGCATAGGGTCCGTCGATCAGTATGGAAATTTTTATCTCCGACGTGGTGATCGCGCGAATATTGATGCCTTTCTCGGCCAAGGCACTAAAGGCGGTGGCTGCCACGCCCGCGTGGCTGCGCATGCCGATGCCGATCACCGAGACCTTCACCAGCCCAGCTTCCGACTGGATGGCGTCGAATCCGACTGTCCCCCGCACCTTCTCGAGCACGCTGAGCGCCTTTTCCACATCCCCCGTGGGCACGGTAAAGGTGATGTCTGTCTTCGAGCCGTCCTCCGAGACGTTCTGGACGATCATGTCGACATTGATGTTGGCCTCGGCGAGCGGACCGAAAATGCCGGCTGAGACACCCGGCCGGTCGGCCACCCGACGCAGCGAGATCTGTGCCTCATCCTTGGCATAGGCAATGCCGGTGACGACTTGCTGTTCCACGATTTCTTCCTCGTCGCAAATGAGCGTGCCGGGCGGATTGTCGAAATCGCCCATTCCCGGCGCGTCCGGGTCCTCGAATGACGATCTTACGAAGGTCCTGACCTTGTGCACCATGGCAAGCTCCACCGAGCGCACCTGCAGCACCTTGGCGCCGAGCGAGGCCATCTCCAGCATCTCCTCGAAGGAGATCTTCGCCAGCCGCCGTGCCCTCGGCTCAATGCGCGGGTCGGTCGTATAGACCCCGTCCACGTCCGTATAGATGTCGCAGCGGTCGGCGCGAAGCGCGGCTGCGACCGCAACGGCGCTCGTATCAGATCCGCCGCGCCCGAGCGTCGCCACGCGATTATCGGGCGCCAGTCCCTGGAACCCGGCGACCACAGCCACCTGCCCGCGCTCCATGCGCTCTATGATATCGCTGCCGTCAATATCCGTGATGCGCGCCGCACCATGGGCGTTGTCGGTGCGTATGGGGATCTGCCACCCCTGCCAGGAACGCGCGTCGATCCCGATCGACTGCAGCGCAATCGCAAGCAGTCCGCTCGTCACCTGCTCGCCCGAGGCAACCACGGTGTCATATTCTCTCGCGTCGTAAAAGGGCGATTTGGCGCCGGCCGCCTTCGGCATGCCCTGCACCCAGCCGACAAGCTCATTCGTCTTGCCCGACATGGCCGAGACCACCACCGCCACCTGGTGCCCAGCTTCGACCTCGCGTTTGACATGGCGCGCCACATTGTGGATGCGGTCGAGATCGGCGACGGAGGTTCCGCCGAATTTCATCACGATGCGCGCCATGGTCGTGTAAAAGGCCTTTTGCTACTGCGAGGCTTTAGCCTGCGGAATATCTGAGGTTACCATGCTGCCGCTCTGCGGCGGGCTCTCAATATCCAAAGGCGTCGCGTTCTGCAAGCAAGCCGAGACTTGACATCAAGCCGTCGCCGCCCGACTTCATGCTGACGCGAGAGGAGATCAACCGATGCCAGAAGCCCGACGAACGACTATCGACGCCGGTGAAGTGGAGCGTTTTTCCGCTCTCGCCCAAGAGTGGTGGAACCCAAACGGTAAATTTCGTCCCCTCCACAAGTTTAACCCGGTGCGGCTGGCCTATATCCGCGACAATGTCGCTGCCCATTTCGGCCGCGACCCGCGTGCGGCAAAGCCGTTCGAGGGCCTGCGCATCCTCGACATCGGCTGCGGCGGCGGCCTGCTTTGCGAACCCATGGCGCGGTTGGGCGCATCTGTCGTGGGAGCCGATGCCTCCGCGACCAATATCGAGGTCGCCAGACTTCATGCACTCGAAAGCGGCGTTTCCATCGACTATCGCGCCGAAACAGCCGAAGCTCTTGCCGACCAAGGCGAGAAGTTCGACATCATTCTTAACATGGAGGTGGTCGAGCATGTGGCGGATATCGATCTCTTCATCGAAAAATGCGCCGAAATGCTGAAACCGGGCGGCCTCATGTTCGTCGCCACCATCAACCGCACGCTGAAGGCCCTGGGACTTGCCATCATCGGCGCCGAATACGTGCTGCGCTGGCTTCCGCGCGGCACTCATCAGTATGGCAAGCTGGTCCGCCCGGATGAGCTGGAGCGCGCGCTTGCGAGCGCCGGGCTGATCACTAAAGACCGTACAGGTGTGGTCTACAACCCCCTCACGGATCGTTGGAACCGCTCGCGCGACATGGACGTCAATTACATGGTGCTGGCGGAAAAGCCGACCGCAGAGGCTATGATCTGAGCGGACCAGGACCGTTGGCCGCGCCGATGTTCGGCAAGAAACCTGGTCTATAACCGAGGAGTCTTGCCTTAACCTCCAAATGGAGCCGGCGATGCAGGTTTGCCGTAGGACTGACGGGCAGCACTAATTCCTGTCGTCGGGAAATACCGGGAGCGGCATGAAATCCACGCCGTCCTCGGCGAGCGATTTGACCTCGTCCGGCGTCGCTTCGCCATAGATGCCCCGGGCTTCGACCTCGCCGAAATGGATCTTTCGCGCTTCCTCGGCAAATTTGTCGCCCACATAATCGGAGTTTTCGCGGATCTTCTGCGAAAGCTCCTTGAGCTTTGCCATCGCCCGCTTCTGCTCCTCATTCATCGCAAGCGCGATTTGGGCTTGTTTGCGGCTTGTCGAGACGGCAGGCGCCATCAAAGCTTTCTGCACTTCATGCGACCCGCATTGCGGGCAGGAGACAAGCTTGCGGCTCTTCTGCGTCTCGAAATCCTCGCCACTGCGGAACCACGCCTCGAACTCATGTTCCTTGTCGCAAATGAGGCCGTAGCGGATCACGCTGTCACCTCGCGGTAAGAAGCTTCTTCTATCCTGAATTCGCGAGCGTTCTTGAGATTCGGGATTTTCTGCCGCGCCTCCGCCGAAGCCGCCGGATCGATCTCAGCCAGCACCACCGCCGGTTCATCATGATTTGCCTCGGCGACGATCCGCCCCCAAGGATCGACGATCAGCGAGTGACCGAAGGTCTCGCGGCGGTCCTCATGCAACCCGCCCTGTGCCGCCGCGATGACCCAGGCACCGTTTTCGATGGCCCGCGCACGCGTCAGAACATGCCAGTGCGCCTCGCCGGTCTGCCGGGTAAAGGCGGCAGGCACGGTCAGCACCTCGGCGCCTGCCAGCGCCTGCGCGCGGAAAAGCTGGGGAAACCGCAGATCGTAACAAACGGCAAGTCCGATGCGGGCGAAGGGAAGCGCCGCCACGACGGTCCGTGCGCCCGGCGCGTAGGTCGCCGATTCGCGCCAGCTTTCCCCCTTGTCGAGATCGACATCGAACATGTGGATCTTGTCATAGGTGGCGATCAACGTTCCGTCGGGGCCGAACAGAAAGGCCCTGTTCGCAACCTTGCCGCCATCGAGGGGAATCGCCGTCGAACCGAGATGCACATATATCGAAAGTTCGCGCGCCAACTCCGCGGCACGCCGCACGAGCGGGTTTTCATCCGCCGGCTTAATCCGCGCCATAAGCGCCTCGCGAGAGCGCACAAGCGCGCCCGTCATCTCCGGGCTTTGCACATATTTTGCGCCTCGGGCCGCCGCTTCACGCACAAGCGCTTCAAAAGCGGAAAGATTTGCCTCCGGCTCCGTGCCGGAGCGCATCTGCAGCGCGGCGACGCGGACGGCCGTCATCGACTGCTCCCCACGATGTCCTGTTCCTCCAGAAGGGCGTCAAGCCTGCCTTCCCGCTCCAGCGCGTGCAGATCGTCAGAACCGCCTACATGAATATTCCCGATAAAAATCTGGGGAAAGGTGGAGCGCCCGTTTGCCCGGCCGATCATTTCCTTGCGCAATTCGGGCGAGAAACTGGCGTCCTGCTCGGTATAGGCAATGCCCTTGCGCTCGAGCAGCCGCTTGGCCGCCACGCAGTAACCGCAGCCCATCCGGGTATAGATCGTCACATCTGCCATAACGTCATCCGCATTTGTTTGGCCGCCTATATAGTTAGCGCATCCTCCGGCGCAAAGTCCTCCTTGAGCGCACGGGCAAAAGTAAGCACGTCCACCTCGCCAGCACCGCCCCGTTTCAACGCCCTTGTGGCGGCCGCCACCGTGGCGCCGGTGGTGAAGACATCGTCGATGAGGATAACGCGCTTTCCCGTTAAGATCCGCTCCGCGGCAGGCGGCACGACGAATGCACCACGCACATTCTCCTCGCGCTCGCGCGCGCCCAGCCCCACCTGCTGGCGGGTAATGCGGCGGCGCACAAGGGCGGATGGCTGATAGTCGAGCCCCGCAAGCTTGGCAAAGGCGCGGGCAAGCTCGGCCGACTGGTTGAAGCGCCTGGAAAAAAAGCGCCTGTGATGCAGCGGAACGGGCACCACGATGTTGGCATCAGGTATCAGCTCGACTGCCGCCCGCAGCATCCAGCGCGCCATCCAGGGGGCGAGATCGGTGCGGTCGGAAAATTTCAGGGACAACACCATGCGTCCGGCAACACCGCGATAAGCCACTGCCGAACGCGCCCGGGCGAAAGGCGGAGGGTTAGCGATCGCCTCGCCCGACAGGAAGCCCTCCCCCATGTCATGAGGGAAAGGAGTCCCCATTACCGGGCACCAAGGCTGCTCCAGGAAGCGCAGTTCCGGCCAGCATTCGGGACACAACGTGCCTGGAGCAGTGACCAGATTGCGGCAGCCGATACAGACGGGCGGGAATAGGAGCCGCGCCGGCCACTCCCGGATCATCGTTGCCGCCTGACGGAATGCCCCCATACTTGCCCGCGCGAAGAAACCACCCACCTTTGCAAGCATAGCAGTTTTGTGCGATTGCGCATTAGCGACTACAGCGCCGTGCGTCCTTTAGGACGCACAAAGGACGCTGCAAGTTAGTGCGTCGACGCATCAGCCTGATGCATTAAGCAGACCCGATGGAACCGATCTTCGACCTCGACCTAGCGCTGGCACGCAAGTTGCGCGCCCTGAAAAGCCCCCAGGAGGGCGCGGATTTCCTGATGCGCCGGGCCGCGGAGGACCTGTCGGAGCGGCTGGCGACCGTCGAGCGCCGCTTTCCTCGTGCGGCAGCTCTCTTCTGTTTGACACCCCATGCCGCCGATGCGATCGCTGAAAGTGGCAAATCGGATCATGTCCTGCGCATTGAGACGGATCGGCAGCTTCTGTCCGGTCCCTATGACGGCCTTGTGGCAACCGCCGAAACCATTCCCCTGCCGCCGGAGAGTCTCGATCTCTGCGTTTCGCTTCTCACCTTGTACGAAGCGAACGATCTTCCCGGCCTGCTGGTGCAGGTGCGCCGTGCTTTGAAACCGGATGGCCTGTTCCTGGCTGCCCTTGCGGGCGCGGGCACGCTGCAGGAGCTGCGGGAAAGCCTCCTGCAGGCAGAGGCGGAGCTTACCGGCGGTGCCACGCCTCGCGTCAGTCCTTTTGCCGATGTGCGGGACGCGGGTGCGCTCCTGCAGCGCGCCGGCTTCGCTCTTCCTGTGGCGGATATCGAGACGGTGACTGTCCGCTATGGAACGATGTTCGACCTGATGCGGGACCTGCGCGCCATGGGTGTTACAAACACGCTCATCGAGCGCAGCCGCCGCCCCGCTACCCGGTCACTTTTCCTTCGCGCCGCCGAGATCTATCGGGAGCGTTTTGCCGACCCTGACGGCCGTATCCGCGCCACGTTCAATATCGTCTGGCTTTCAGGCTGGGCGCCGCATGAATCGCAGCAAAAGCCGCTTAAGCCCGGCAGCGCCAAACTTTCACTCAAATCGGTGCTGTCGCCGGAGAAGAAAGAAGAGTGAGGTGATCCGCCATGCAGCCTTCTTGGAGGTAAGAGTGGGTTCGGACAAGCCCGAGGCAGTGGGAACGCAAAGCGGTGGACGAAGCCTCAATCCCCCGCGTTGGCCAGATCTTCCGCAACGGGTGCGTATGTGTGGCCGAGAACACGGCTAAGCTCCGCGAGCCCTGCCACGATCGCAATGACGAGGATCCCCGCGATGAGGGCGCATTCGACTGCCGTCGCGCCGTCTTTGCTGCTGCGCAGGAAATGTTTCACCGTAAGGGCCTCGAATCTGCTTCGGCCATGCTGGCTAACAAGCGTTAACAAATTCTGATGCGGGCGTGCGCTATCAACACGCTCCACTGCTGGTTCCGTCTTGCCTGATGATGCAGATGGCGTCGGCCGAAGGCTGAAGAACGCTGCGCCGGACCGTGTATGTCTGCCCGGGAACAGAACCCGTCGCGACCGGATCAATCCCATAGGCTGCAATATCTCTCGCGCGCCGTTCGAGAACCGGCGTGAGGACAAGGGCAAGAGCCACCGCCGCTGAACCGAAAAGCAGGGCCACGCGAACAGCGGCCATTCCCAGACGCGCCAGCGTGTCTTTTCTGACAGAGCCCCCGTCGAACTCCACACGCATCTTCTCTAAGCTCCACTGGTCTGAGAAGGCGATCCCGAAATCGCAGACGTTTTGGACGAGATCACGCAACTGATCTTGCCCCCGTCCCGTAAAATTCTCAGCTTTCGCTGAAGGAAGATTTAACGTTCAGAGGAGATCGATCAGAAAGGGGATGAGCGGCTCGTCAGCGGGCGGCATGGGGTAGTCACGAAGGTTCCGCGGGCGGACCCATTTCAGCGCCTGTCCCTCGCGCGACTGGGGGATGCCCTGAAAACGACGGCAGACATAAAGCGGCATGAGCAGGTGGAACGTCTCATAGGAATGGCTTGCGAATGTGAGCGGCGCCAGGCACTCCACCTTCGTTTCGATGCCCAGTTCCTCATGCAGCTCGCGGATTAGGGTTTCCTCCGGCGTCTCGCCGGTCTCGACCTTTCCGCCCGGAAACTCCCACAGCCCTGCCATGGGCTTGCCCTCCGGCCGCTGGGCCAGGAGGATTCGGCCGTCGGTGTCGATCAGCGCGCAGGCAGCGACGAGCAGGATTGGTTTTCCGGCGCTTTCCACAGCTCAGCCTTCCTGCGCTGATCGCCGGTAATGGTACCGGTATACGGCTTCAAAGCCGAGCGAGCGATAAAGCGCCAGCGCTTTCTCATTATCCTCTTCGACCTGCAGCCAGGCAACGCGCGCCCCGCGCGTGAACGCCCATTTGAGCGCCGAAAGCAGCATCCGCCTGCCATAGCCTCTTCCCCGCTGCTCTCTAGCGGTCGCCACCTCGAAAAGCCCCGCGAGCGCTCCGTCGTGAACGCAGATGGCGGTCGAGACCGGCACATCGTTTTGCTCAAGGACGAACAGCCCCGCCTCCGCCTTGATCAGGCTGACCACCTCGGTAAATCCCGGCCGCAAATCGGTTTCATAGCCGTGCACCTCGCATGCGGCTGAAACGAACCGGTTGAGATCCTTGAGCGGGATCTGGTCCACGGCGCTTTCCACCGCCACCTCGCTGAGCGGAAGCCGCATGACCGTCGAATGCCCGAAGGTAGACCACCCTTCCGCATCCAGATGCTTCGAAATCGCCGGTGCCGCCAGCGGAGAAATCCGGAATGTGAGCTGCCTTCCATAGGCTGTGAACCGGCGCGCTGCCCGCTCGATTCGCTCGCCGAGCTTCTTGTCGTCGCTGGGATCGAGCGGGTTCACCGAATTCAGGCGTTTGGCGGGATGGCTCGCCGTCAGGCGCAATGCCCAGGTGCCGTCATATTGCACCGAGGTGGCCGGCCAGGCGCGAAATCCCGCCGCCTCGAACCGGCGGATCGTTGCCAGCCGCTCAACCACCTCTTTTTCCACGCCAAATCAGCTCCTGTAATCGCCATTGATGGCGACATACTCCTTCGTGAGGTCGCAGGTCCAGACCGTAGCCTTGCCCCGGCCCAGCCCGAGGTCGACCCGGATATCGATTTCGTCGCGCTTCATATAGGCAGAGACTTCCTCTTCCGAATAGCCGGGGTCCCGCTCGCCCTCATGGGCCACACGGCTGTTGCCGAACCATATGGAGAGAAGATCGCGATCGGCCGGTTCGCCGGCCTTGCCGACCGCCATAACGATGCGCCCCCAATTTGCATCCTCGCCGGCAATCGCTGTCTTCACCAGCGGCGAATTGGCGATCGAAAGGGCGATACGCTTGGCCGAACGCGAGGAGCGCGCGCCGGTCACCGTCACCTCCACCTGCTTGCGCGCCCCTTCGCCGTCGCGCACCACCTGCAGCGCCAGCGTCTTCAGGAGCTTGCCTAGCGCGCGGCGGAAGCCCTGAAGCCGCGGATCTTTGGCATCCGTGATCTGCGGCGCACCGCGCGCGGCGGCCTTACCTGTGGCAAAAAGCATGAGCGTGTCGCTGGTGGAGGTGTCGCTGTCGACCGTCACCGCGTTAAAGGTCTTCGACGTCGCCTTGGAAAGAAGCTCTTGCAGCACCGGCGCGGCGATTGGCGCGTCCGTCGCCACGAAGGAGAGCATGGTGGCCATATCCGGCGCGATCATGCCGGCCCCCTTGGCAATCCCGTTGATGACCACCTCCGCTTCTCCGAGCCGAGCCGTCGCCGTGACAAACTTCGGATAAGTATCCGTCGTCATGATCGCGCGTGCCGCCTCTTCCCAGGCCTTGGGCTCGGCACGCTTCGTGAGGTCGCCCAAAAGATGCGAGAACTTTCCGGGATCGAGCGGCTCGCCGATCACGCCGGTCGAGGCGAGGAACACCTCGTCCTCGCTGGCGCCCGCCGCCTTGGCCGCGGCCAGCGCGGTCGCGGCAGTCGTTTCCCGGCCCTTTTTTCCGGTAAAAGCGTTCGCGTTGCCTGAATTGACCACCAGCACGCGCGCCTTGCCGCCGGCGAGATTTTTTCGGCAGAACTCCACCGGCGCCGAGGGGCATCTGGAGCGGGTGAAAACGCCCGCCGCCGCTGTCCCCTCGTCGAAGACCATGACCATCAGGTCCTTGCGGTTCTTGTATTTGATGCCGGCTTCGGCAGCGGCGATCCGCACGCCATCGACTTCGGGCATTTTCGGATAACGTTTCGGCGCGAGCGGCGAGACGACAGAAGACATGGGCGATTCCGGAAAAAGCGCAGGGACTCGGGATGCGCACCCGTGTGCCTCAAGCCCGTGCCAGACGCAAGCCGAAACAGCGGAAACACCCCGTCGCGATGCGCTACGACAGCAAAAGGCCGCGGAAGCATGATCCGCGGCCTTTCGAACGACTGCTTGAATTCTTACTGCGCAGGAGTCTCTTGTTGCGCGCCTTCCGCCGGCGTCTCGCCGCCTTCAGCCGGCTCGCCCTGCCCGAGCTGCTGGCGCAGCAGCCCGTCCACCGCACTCTTGAGGTCGGCATTGGGGATGTCGAGCTCGGCATTCTCCCGCAAGGAAACGAGCGTCTCCATATATTTGTCGCGGATGACCATGGAGCGGATCTGATCCTTCACCTGTTCGAGAGCCGGCGGAGGCTGCATGCGCTTGTCCTCAACCTTGATGACATGCCAGCCGAACTGCGTCTTCACGGGCTCCTCGGAATGAGTTCCCGGTTCCATGGCGAACGCCGCCTTGCTGAACTCCGGTACCATCGCACCCTCGGTGAAGTAGCCGAGGTCGCCGCCATTGGCGGCCGCGCCGTCCTTCGACTTCTCCTTGGCGATCTCGGCAAAGTCGCCGCCCTCGTCAAGCTGCGTGATGATATTCTTCGCTTCCTCTTCGGAATCCACAAGTATGTGGCGGGCGTGGACTTCCTCCTGCTGAGGAATCTTCGCGACCTCTTCCTCGTAGCGTGCGTTAAGCTCCTCGTCGGTGATCGGCTTCACGACATTCGCATCGATATAGGCGCTGTGCAGAGCGCGCTGGCGCAGGAACTCCGTCCGGCGCTGGAACTCATCGGTCTTGTCGATCCCCTCCTTTTGCGCTTCGGAGGCAAAGAGCCGCACATCGATGACGGCGGACAGAGCGGCCGCGCGGCGCTGGTCCTCCGGCATCTGACCGAACTGCGGTCCCAGCTCTTCCTGCGCAAGCGCAAGATCGGCTTCCGTGATCTGCTGGCCGTTGATCGTGGCCACCACGGGGCTTTCCTGGGCAATGGCCGGGGCAGCGCTGAGGACTGCGAGAATCGCGGCCGCGCCGGCCCGCGCGATCAGATTGCGGCGTAGGGTTTCTTGCATCAGTCGTTCTCCGTGGGGACGATATCGGGATATGGCCAACAATGAGGGCCGCTGATAATCCAATAAGTGCTGGATGTGGCGGATTTGTGCGGTCGAAAAGGACCTTCCCGGCAAAGTTGACATAAGAGTTGCCCCCTCTTATCTCTCCTTCGATCCAGCGTCCAGAAGCATTCGCCGGAAGCATTGGGATGCATCGGAACTGCTGGCTGCCGCATCGGTTGACTGGCGGAAGGGCCGGCGGTAGCCGGCATAGCGCAAAGTGAAAGGACCAGAGGATGGTCAGTCTCGGCGGCCTTGCCCGCAAGATTTTCGGATCGTCTAACGAGCGCCGCGTGAGGGCGCTGCAGCCCCGTGCGGAGCAGATCGGCGCCCTTGAGAAGGAGATGCAGGCTCTTTCGGATGAGGCGCTGCGCGGCAAGACCGACGAGTTCCGTAAGAAGCTCGCCGATGGCGCCGACCTGGACGATCTTCTCGTTCCCGCCTTTGCCGTGGTCCGCGAGGCGGCGCGCCGGGTGCTCGGCCTGCGCCCCTTCGACGTGCAGCTGATCGGCGGCATGGTGCTTCACCAGGGCGCCATCGCCGAGATGAAGACCGGCGAAGGCAAGACGCTGGTCGCCACTCTCCCGGTCTATCTCAACGCGCTTACCGGCAAAGGCGTCCACGTCGTCACCGTGAACGATTACCTCGCCAGGCGCGATGCGGAATGGATGGGCCGGGTCTACGGCTTTCTCGGGCTGACGACCGGCGTTATCGTCCATGGGCTTTCCGATGAGGAGCGCCGTGCGGCCTATGCCTGCGACGTCACCTACGCCACGAACAACGAGCTCGGCTTCGACTACCTGCGCGACAATATGAAATATGAGCGCGCGCAGATGGTGCAGCGCGGTCATGCCTATGCCATCGTCGACGAGGTGGACTCAATCCTGGTGGACGAGGCGCGGACGCCTCTCATCATTTCCGGGCCGCTGGACGACCGTTCCGAACTGTACAACACCATAGACACGTTCATCCTGAAGCTCGAGCCGGCCGACTACGAGGTGGACGAGAAGCAACGCACCGCCACCTTTACGGAGGAAGGCACGGAGAAGGTGGAAAACCTTCTGCGCGAGGCGAACCTTTTCAAGGGCGATTCGCTCTATGACGTCGAGAACGTCGCCATCGTCCACCACCTCAACAACGCGCTGAAGGCGCACAGGCTCTTCCAGCGCGACAAGGACTACATCGTCCGCAACGACGAGGTGATCATCATCGACGAGTTCACCGGCCGCATGATGCCGGGCCGGCGCTATTCAGATGGGCTGCACCAGGCGCTGGAGGCCAAGGAGCACGTCAAGATCCAGCCGGAGAACCAGACGCTCGCCTCCATCACCTTCCAGAACTATTTCCGCATGTATGGCAAGCTTGCCGGCATGACCGGAACGGCTTCCACCGAGGCGGAGGAATTCGGCAACATCTACGGTCTAGATGTAGTCGAAATCCCGACGAACCTGCCGGTCAGCCGCATCGACGAGGACGACGAGGTCTACCGCACCGTTGAGGAGAAGTACCGGGCCATCGTGCGTGAGATCAAGGAAGCGCGCGAGAAGGGACAGCCGATCCTGGTCGGTACGACTTCGATCGAGAAGTCGGAATATCTCGCCGAACGCCTCCGCAAGGACGGCCTCAAGGATTTCGAGATCCTGAATGCCCGCCATCACGAGCGCGAGGCTTACATCGTCTCCCAGGCAGGCAAGCCCGGCGCCATCACCATCGCCACCAACATGGCCGGCCGGGGCACGGACATCCAGCTCGGCGGCAATGCCGATATGCGTATCCATCAGGAGCTTGGCGACATGCCCGCCGGCCCAGAGCGGGACGCCAAGGAAAAGGCAATTCGCGAGGACGTGCAGCGGCTGAAGGAAAAAGCTCTTGCCGCGGGCGGGCTATATGTGCTCGCCACCGAGCGCCACGAGAGCCGCCGCATCGACAACCAGCTGCGCGGCCGTTCCGGCCGCCAGGGCGATCCTGGCCGCTCGAAATTCTTCCTGTCGCTCCAGGACGATCTGATGCGCATCTTCGGTTCCGACCGCATGGATGGCATGCTGCAGAAGCTGGGGCTGAAGGAAGACGAGGCCATCGTCCATCCCTGGATCAACAAGGCGCTGGAAAAGGCGCAGAAGAAGGTCGAGGCGCGGAACTTCGATATCCGCAAGAACCTGCTCAAATACGACGACGTGATGAACGACCAGCGCAAGGTCGTGTTCGAGCAGCGCATTGAATTGATGGACGGGGAAAACCTGTCCGAGACCGTTGCCGAGATGCGCCAGGACGTCATCGACGATCTGGTGGAGCGTCACATTCCCGCAAACGCTTACGCGGAACAGTGGGACGCGAAGGGCCTGAAGGAAGGCGTGCTCCAATATCTCAACCTGGACCTGCCCATTGATGAATGGGTGAAGGAGGAGGGGATCGCGGAGGACGACATCCGCGAGCGCATCACCGAGGCCGCCAACAAGGCCGCCGCCGAGCGTGCCGAGCGCTTCGGGCCGGACATCATGACCTATGTGGAAAAATCAATCGTGCTGCAGACGCTCGACCATCTGTGGCGCGAGCATCTGGTCAATCTCGACCATCTGCGTTCGGTGATCGGCTTCCGCGGTTATGCCCAGCGCGATCCGCTGAATGAGTACAAGTCCGAGGCTTTCGAGCTTTTCCAGGCCATGCTCGGCAATTTGCGCCAGGCGGTGACGGCTCAGCTCATGCGCGTCGAGCTGGTGCGCGAAGCAGCCGAGGCCCCGCCCCCGCCCGCTCCTCCTGCCATGCAGGCGCACCACCTCGATGCGACCACCGGCGAGGACGAGTTTGCAAATGGCGATACCATGACGCTTGCGCGCGCCGACGCCCGCATCGTCCCGGCGGAGCAGCGGGACCCCAATGACCCCTCCACCTGGGGCAAGGTGGGCCGCAATGAGGCCTGCCCCTGCGGCTCCGGCAAGAAGTACAAGCACTGCCACGGGACATTCGCATAGGGCGCGCCTCGCCGCTGCGCAGAACCTGTTCTGCACGCTGACGGTTCGCGGCACCCCTGCAATAGCCGATCCCCCCTTGTGGGGGGCACGAAGGGGCGCAAACCCATCCGCCCAAAGAGGGGCGGGTTCCTCTCTCAGGCTTTCTCCGAGTGCCGGAAGCGCCTGCGCGCCATGTTGTGGCGTGGATCCTCGAGGTCAAGCCCGAGCATGACGAAGTGGAGAGGGCTCTAACAACTCTTCAGCGTCGGCGGTTAGCGGGAACGCCAGCGGGGCGCGTTGGACGCGCCACGATTACACTTTACTGAGAGGCTCGGACAACGCGCCCCGCTTCCCAGTTTCACCAGCAATGGCCAGACGGTAAAACCGGGCGTGGCAATAATGAAGCGCCGCTTCAACAAGCTTTAAAGACTTTCCGGTTAGCAGATGGTTGGATCTGAAGATGCGGAGTAGATCGGTTGCGGTTTTCAGCAGCGTCTGCGGCTGAACGTCTCCTGCCGGGGCGGCTTGCGGCACGCGCACGCCCCTGGGCGGATCGGCTCGACGCCATCATCCTGGCGCAGGACGCGCGCGGAGCCGCGGGCCGCATGTCACTGATCGCCTTCGGCTTGCGCATCGTCAACGCAGTCATCGCCTTTGTAAGCCAGGTCCTGCTCGCCCGTTACATGGGCAGCTTCGAATACGGCGTGTTCGTGCTGGTCTGGGTCACGATAATCATCCTGGGCAACATGGCCTGCCTGGGTTTTCAGACCAGCATTATTCGCTTCGTGCCCGAATATGAGGCCAAGAACCGGCCTGCGCAGATGCGAGGCGTGCTTGTGGCCAGCCGGCGTATGGTGCTTGCGGCTTCCACATTCCTCGCCCTTGCAGGCGCCGTGGGCATCTGGCTCTTCGAGGAGCAGATCCAGAGTTATTACGTGCTTCCCTTCTATTTGGGGCTTGTGTGCCTGCCGATGATCGCGCTCGGCGACCTCCTGCAGGGCACGGCGCGCGCTTACGCTTGGCCTCTCTGGTCGATGACGCCGAGTTTCTTCATCCGGCCATTACTCATTCTGATCTTTCTTTGGGCGCTGCATGTGGCCGGAAGCTTCCCGGACGCGACGGCCGCCGTGATGGCTGCAATCCTCGCCACATATCTCACCACGGTCCTGCAGATCGTCTATGTGGCGGTGAAGACCGAGAAGCCCTTGAAATCAGTGCAACCGGTCTTCCGCCTGCGCGAATGGGTGACGGTTTCGCTGCCGATCTTCCTCTCCAACGGCTTTTACTACCTGCTTACAAACGCCGATGTGCTGCTGGTGGGCCGTTTCATGCAGCCAACGGATGTCGCCGTCTACTTCGCCACGACGAAGGCGCTGGCGCTCGTTCACTTCGTCTACTACTCGGTGCGGACCGGCGCCATCCAGCGCTACTCGGCGTTCCTCCACAGCGGTGACAGAGTCGGGTTGGCGCGCTTTGCCCGCGAAACCACGTATTGGACCTTCATCCCGGCAACGGTCATGGGCGTTGCGGTGCTCGTTCTCGGCAGGCCTATTCTGATGTTGTTCGGGCCCGGCTTTGAAGCCGGCTACCCCCTTCTCTTCCCGTTGGTAGCGGCGGTGATCCTGCGCGCTCTGGTCGGACCCGCGGAAAGCCTGCTCACCATGAGCGGCCATGAGAACATTAGCGTCCTGGTTTATGCGGTCACGCTGGGTGTTAACATTGCGCTCAGCGTCTTGCTTATCCCTGTGCTGGGGCTCTGGGGGGTGGCGATCGCCACTTCAGTCTCCCTTGTTTTGGAGGCGGCGTTGCTCGCAATCGCGGTATGGCGCAGGCTCGGTATCGTTATGGTGGCGCTTCTGCCCGCGCCCAAGGAGGCGGTCTGAATGATATCCACTCCCCTGCTCGAAGAAACGGGCGGTAGTGCCGCTGGAGCTTTGATCAGCGATCTGGCTGGTGTGGTGGACGGGCCGGAACGCGCCGACATGGAGCTCTTCTCGTCCCATCGCCCGCTGCGGCGCATGGCCATCTATGCCGCCGCCGCCGGCTTCGATCTGGTGGAGGAGCTCGATTATTTGGCGGCTCGGGCCATAGAGCCGAACGTCTTTTTCAATCCGCGCTTCCTTGCTCCCGCCATGCCGCGCCTGGAAGACCGGGAAGTGCGTCTGGCCGTCATTCGTGACGGAACCGAGGATAAGAACAGGTTGCGCCTGCTCGTGCCTTTTTCGATCGAGAAGCCACCCGTCCCGCTCGGCGCCACAGTCATGAGAGCATGGGCGCATCCCTTCGGCCCGCTCGGGACACCGCTCGTGGACGGTGACGATCCAATCGGAGTAATCGAGGACTTTTTCGGTATGCTGGCGCGCCCACATCTGAAATTGCCGAAGATCTTCGTTTTTCCGGACTGCCGCTTGGACGGCCCCTTCGCCGCGGCGCTGCGTTCGGTCGCCGAAACACGCAACCTGCCGTTGATCACGGCGAGTTGGATGGATCGTCCGTTCCTGAAGAGCGATCTCGACGGAGACGACTATCTGAGGCAAAGCCTGCGCTCCCATCACTATCGCGAGTTCCGCCGCCTGACGCGCCGCCTCGCCGATCTTGGCCGGCTGGAACACCGCATTGCCCGCCAGCCCGACGAGATCCGCCAGGCGATCGAGACGTTCCTGACATTGGAAGCTTCCGGCTGGAAAGGGCGCGAGCGGACGGCGATGGTGGCGGACCGCTACCGCGCGGCCTTTGCCCGCGAGGCCGTCCACCTCCTGGCCGAGCGCGATCTCTGCCGCATTCACACGCTGGTGCTCAACAATCATGCGCTGGCAAGCCTGGTGGTCTTCGTGGAATCGGGCATCGCCTACACCTGGAAGACGGCTTATGACGAGAATTATGCCGGCTTCTCGCCCGGAACGCTGCTGATGATCGAGGTGACGAAGGCGCATTTGAAGGATCCGAACATCACCGCCACGGATTCCTGCGCCGTGCCGGACCATCCGGTTATGAGCCGGCTGTGGAGCGAGCGCCGCCCCATCGGCACCTTCGTCGTCGGCCTCGCCCCCGGTACGGAACGGCTCGCCCACCAGGCGGCAGGCCAGATCCATTTCTATCGCGAGACGCGCAACGCGCTGCGCATCCTGCGCAACCGCATACGCCGGCTGATCGGGCGCGCCTAGAGCATTTTGCAGGTGTTTGGACTCACCTACCGTCGCACAAGGGCAGCAAAAACAAGCGGGTAGAGCGGTTGACCGGGTCGATTGAACCGGAACCGCTCTTGCGCATTTCCAGGAAGGTGAAACCGTTTTCCGTTCGCGATTGCCAAGCCCCCGTCACTGATCGATGGTGACTTTGAAGGAGACCTCGCCCTGGTCGCCGGGGAGCATGGTTCCGGTGCAGTCCCAGCGCAGGATGCCCCGATAGCCGGCCGTTCCGCCGGCCGGCGGCACGGCGGGGGCGCAGTCGAGGCTCGCCGGGTCCTGCACCACCGTCATCGGCGCGGAAAGGGTGGTATAGCTGGGCGTCTTGTCATGCACCTGGACATGGCTGACGGCGCCGGGCGAGGGATTGCTGAAGATGATGGAATATTCCAGCACATCCCCCGGCGCGCCGGTGCCGGAGGCGGCGAAGCTTCCGTTGCGCGTCACATTGCGCACCCTCTTGGTGACGGTGACGCTGCCCGTCGCCACCGTGACCTTGTCCAGGTTTTCGGCCGGCGCCAGCACGGCCTGCGTGCCGGAAAGGGCGGTGGCGGCGGCAAGCGTGTAGGCGAGCGCGCCGCCGGGGGGAACCGAGTCCAGCGCTTCTATCCGCACGAACAGGCAGATCACGTCGCCGGCCTGGAC
>Ga0180222_1001022_pt1 | contig 33221 bp, 30 predicted proteins | sample eDN5th37CKraftOP_FD_151336 | JGI IMG/M metagenome (GOLD analysis project Ga0180222, IMG submission 151336) | Enriched Organic Plus compost microbial communities from Emeryville, California, USA - eDNA 5th pass 37_C Kraft OP (version 2) (version 2) ...
GGCCTTGCGGACCAGCGCCTCGTCGAGATGAAGCTGGAACGGATCGTCGTCGTCCGGCGGCGTGCCGCCGCCAGCCGGGGTTGAGAGGCTATCCGGTTCATTGGGCGCATCGGCCCAGACGACGGGATAGAGCGGATCGGGATAGGGGACTCTCGGCATGGCCAAGTCGTCCCATCGAGCCGGGGATTGCCGCTAGATTGCTCCGGCGTCTTTCGCCCCTGCCTAGCTCCGCCCCGTCCGGATCGCGGCGCCGGTCGCGAAGGGGGCGATCGCCAGCAGCAGCAGCGAGGCGGCGGCGAGGAGCTTGAGGGCGCCCATGCCGCTGTCGCCGAGCGCGCCCGCGCCGAAGATCAGCACCGGCACGGCCAGCGGCAGCATGAGCAGGCCGGCCAGCGCGCCCGCGCCGCTGAGGCCGGCGGTCAGCGCGGCGGTGGTCAGCGCCAGCGCGGCGAGGCCGGGCGTGCCGATGGCGAGGCCGAGCTCGAGCCGGATCAAGGTCGCGCCCTCAAGCCGGAGCAGCGCGGCGGCGGGCAGGGCGGCAAGCATCAGCGGCGGGCCGAAGCTCAGCCAGTGGGCGGCGATCTTGGCCAGCGCCACCGTCTCCTCGCTGATCCCGCGCACCGCATGCTGATCGAGCACGCCTGCCTCGCGGTCCGGCGCGATCAAACGATCGATCGGCAGCAGCGCGGCCAGCAGCGCCGCCATCCACAGCGCACCGCCGCCGGTCCTGGCGAGCAGCGGCCCGTCCGGCCCGACCGCGAAGGGGAAGAGCGTGGCGACGAGCAGGAAGAAGACGAGCGGCAGCCAGGCGCGCCCGCCGGCATAGGCAAGGCGCAGATCGCGGAGGAGGATGGCGGTGAAGGCGGTCATGCCCTCACTTCTCCCTTCCGTTCGGTTCGAGCGGAGCCGAGAACTGGCCCGAGCGAAGTCGAGAGCTTTTGGCCGTGATTTCTCGGCTACGCTCGAAAGGGGTTCTCGACTTCGCTCGAACCGAACGGGGAAAGGGAACAGCCTGCCGCATCATGCCAGCGCGATCTGCCGGGCATCGTCCAGCCCGAGCGGCTGATGCGTCGCGGTGAGGATGATGCCGCCCCCGGCCCGATGCGCGGCCATGGCAGCACTGAGGCGTTCCAGCGAGGCGGTGTCGAGGCCGTTGCCGGGCTCGTCGAGCAGCCAGATCGCCGCGCGGCCGGCGATCACGCGGGCGAGCGTCGCGCGCTTGCGCTGGCCGGTGGAGAGCAGGCGCACGGGCACCGGCGCGAGGCTGCCCAGCGCCATCGCGTTCAGCGCGCGCTCCACCTCGGCCGGGCCGACGCCGTCCAGCCGCGCCCAGAAGCCGAGCGCGTCCGCCAGCGTCGCGTCCCCGTCCAGCGCTGCCTGCTCGGCCGCCAGCGCGGTGCCGCCGAAATGCGCGATCTCGCCCGCCGCGGCGCGCAGCAGGCCGGCGGCGAGGCGCAGCAGGCTCGATTTGCCGGCGCCGTTCGGCCCGGTCACCAGCCCCGCCTCGCCGGGGCCGAGCGTGAAGCTCAGCCGCTCGAACAAGAGGCGGCCGCCGCGCAGGCAGGCGACGCCGTGAAAGGCGAGGCGCGCGCTCAGTCCTCCTGCTCCAGCGCGTGCATGTCCTCGTCCGAAAGCCCGAAATGATGGCCGACCTCGTGCATCAGCACATGGGTGACGAGCCGTTCCAGCGAGACGCCGGTCTCGGCCCATTCGTCGAGCAGCGGCCGGCGGTAAAGGAAGATCATGTCCGGCAGCGCCCCCGATTCGAAGACGCTCTTCTCGCCGATCGGCCGGCCGGTATAGAGCCCGGAGAGATCGAACGGATCCTCGATCCCCATCTCGTCCAGCACCGCATCGTCAGCGAATTCCTCGACGCGCAGCACCACCGCGCCGAGATGGACGCGGAACGCCTCGGGCAGGCGCGCGATCGCCGCGTGCGCGATCGCCTCGATCCGCTCGGCGGTGGGCGCGAATGTTTCAGAGGGCGGTTTCATCTTGCCGCCGACATAGGCCATGATAGGCGCGGAACAAAGGAGAGCCGCACATGATCGAGCCACTGGACGAAACCGAACGCGCAGAAGCGCTCGATGGGCTGCCGGACTGGGATTATGACGACGGGCGCGACGCGATCACGCGTACCCTCACCTTCGCCGATTTTCAGGAAGCCTTCGCTTTCATGACGCGCGTCGCGCTGGTTGCGGAGAAGATGGATCATCATCCCGAATGGTCCAATGTGTGGAACCGCGTCGAGATCCTGCTGACCACCCATGATGCCGGCGGGCTTTCGCACCGCGACATCGCGCTGGCCGAAGCGATCGACGCGATGCTGGGGTGAGCGCGGCGGCGATCCGCTTCGATCGGGTGACGAAGCGCCGCGGCGGCCGCACCGTCGTCGAGGCCGTCTCGCTGGAGATCGCGGCGGGCGCCTTCGTCGCGCTGGTCGGCGCCTCGGGCGCCGGCAAGTCAACCCTGCTCAAGATGGTCAACCGGCTGGTCGAGCCGGACGAGGGCCGCATCGAGGCGCTCGGCGCGGATGTGGCGGGCGAGGACGCGCCCGCGCTGCGGCGGCGGATCGGCTATGTCTTCCAGAATGTCGGCCTGTTCCCGCATATGAGCGTGGCCGAGAATATCGCCATTTCCGCGAAGCTGGGCGGCGGTCCGGTCGATGTGCCCGCGCTGCTCGATCGCGTCGGCCTGCCTGCGGATTATGCGGGGCGCATGCCGCGGGCGCTGTCGGGCGGGGAGCAGCAGCGCGTCGGCGTCGCCCGTGCGCTGGGCGGCGGCGCGCGGCTGATGCTGATGGACGAGCCGTTCGGCGCGCTCGATCCGGTGACGCGCGACCATATCAGCCGCGCCTACGGCGCGCTGCACGAGCGGCTGGGGCTCACGACGCTGCTCGTCACGCACGACATGGCGGAGGCGCTGCTGCTCGCGACACGCGTGCTGGTGATGGCGGAGGGGCGGATCGTGGCCGACGCTACGCCGGCCGAGATGCTCGCCGGCCGGGCGGGGCCGGAAGCGGCCGCCCTGGTCGCGGTGCCGCGCGCGCAGGCGGAGCGGCTCGGCGCGCTCGAGCGGGAGGGATGAGTGGTTTCTCCCGTCGTCCCTGCGAAGGCAGGGGCCCATGGCTTTCTCCATTGGAGATGCCATCTGAAAGAGTGAGAGACATGGGCCCCTGCCTGCGCAGGGGCGACGGGGAAAGCGCATGAGCCCGCAGCTGGCGGCGGCGCTCGATCCCCTGCCCGGGCTGCTCGCCAGCCATGTCCTGGTCTCGGCCGCGGCGCTGGCGCTGGCGCTCGCGATCAGCCTGCCGCTCGCGTTCGCCGCCGCGCGGAGACCGACGCTCCGGCGGATCGCGCTCGCGATCGCCGGGCTGATCCAGACCATCCCCGGTCTTGCCTTGCTCGCGCTCTTCTATCCGCTGCTGCTCGCCCTTTCGGCACTGGCCGGCGGCGGCATACCGGCACTCGGCTTCCTGCCGTCGCTGCTCGCGCTGGCGCTCTATGCGGTGCTGCCGATCCTGCGCGGCGGCGTCACCGGGCTCGCCGGCATCGATCCGGCGGTGATCGAGGCGGCGGACGGCCTGGGCATGACCGCCCGCGAGCGCTTCCGCCTCGTCGAGCTGCCGCTGGCCGCGCCGGTGCTGATGGGCGGCATCCGCACCGCAGCAGTGTGGACGATCGGCGCGGCGACGCTCGCGACCACGGTCGGCCAGCCGAGCCTCGGCAATCTGATCTTCGCCGGGCTGCAGACCCAGAATACGGTGCTGGTGCTGGTCGGCTGCATCGGTGCGGCGATGCTGGCGCTGGCGACGGACGGGCTGCTCGGCGTCGTCGAGCAGGGGCTGGCCCGACGGCGCGCGATGCGCGCCTGGATCGCGGGCGGGGTGCTGTTGATCGGCATCGGCGCGTCGCTCGCCGCGACGCTCGCGCCCACGCGGCCGGCGGTCACGATCGGCGCCAAGAACTTCTCGGAGCAATATATCCTCGCCCAGCTGATCGGGCGGCGGCTGGCGGCCGCGGGCTATGCCGTGCGCTACAAGGAGGGGCTTGGATCAGCCGTCGCCTTCCGCGCGCTCGCGGGCGGAGATATCGACGTCTATGTCGATTATGCAGGCACTTTGTGGGCCAACGAGATGGGCCGGCGGGACGTGGCGCCGCGCGGCGCGACGATCGCCGCGATCGATCGCTGGCTGGCTGCGCGCGGCAAGGGCAGGCTGGTCGGCCCGCTCGGCTTCGAGAATGCCTATGCGCTGGCGATGCGGGGCGCGGATGCGCGGCGGCTGCATGTCGCGACCATCGCCGATCTCGCGCCGCTGGCGCCGCGGCTGCGCCTGGCCAGCGATCTCGAATTTCTCGACCGGCCGGAATGGGCGGCGATCCGCGACGCCTATGGGCTGCGCTTCGCCGATACGCGCAGCTATGCGCCGAGCTTCATGTACCGCGCGCTCGCCGGAGGCGAGGCGGACGTGATCTCGGCCTTCTCCTCGGACGGGCGGATCGCGGCGGACGGGCTCACGGTGCTCGCCGATCCCAGAGGCGCGGCGCCCGGCTATGACGCGCTGCTCCTCGCCGCGCCGGGCCGGGCGCGCGATGCACGGTTCCTCTCCGCGCTCCGCCCACTGGTCGGCGCGATCTCGGTCGAGCGGATGCGCGCCGCCAACTATTCGGTCGATCGCGACACGAACCGGGCGACACCGGACCAGGCGGCGGAGCGGCTCGACGCGGAGCTGCGGCGGGAACCGCGCGATCGTGCCTCGCGTTGACCTTCGCTTTCGGGTTATGCTCGGGATGGTCCCGGAGTCGCAGATGCCGGATTCACCGGCACGGTTTCCCTAGCCCGGGGCTGGAGAGGATGGCGACGCATGAAGACGTTCGTCCGGGCGATGGCCCTTTTCGCAACCCTGACGGTTCCCACTGCCTTCGCATCCGCCCAGGCCGCACCGCCGCTGCCCGCGGACCTGCGCGACGCGGCGGCGGTGGCCTGCGTGAAGATCGACGATCATGGCTGGGTATCGGGCGCTTTCCTGATCCAGTCGACCGGCGAGGACGGCAAGGATCGCGAGCTGGTCAACTGGATCCGGCAGCTGCGCTGGCCGAAGGTGAAGCCGGGCGAGCAGCGCAACCGCTGGTCGCCGATGCCGATCGCCGTGGGCGATGCCGCAGTGCCGAACGCGCCGCGCAGCTGCGCGCCGAGGGCGGTCGAGGCGGACATCACCACGCTCTAGCGATCAGCAGGCGAAACGACGCGCGCCGGCCAAAAAAAGGCCGGCCCGAAGGCCGGCCTAAGTCTTTAGGAGAGGATGCCTGAAAAGGCGCGGCCCTGTTGCGGCGCAGCAGGCCTTTCCTCAAGTGCGAAAGTCGACGAGGCCCGTTGCGTGGCTTGCACGCCGCGGGCCAGGATCAGCGCATTCCGTAGCGGAAGCCGATCCAGAGCGTGCGCGGCGTTGCACGTTCGATCAAGTTTGCGCCCGAAATCGTTGCATCCACACGCGTGTTGGTGACGTTCTCGCCGCGCAGCTGCAGGCTGAGATCGTGCCGCAGCGGAATATTGGCGACGGCATCGAGCGTCACCGCGTCCTTGAGCGTGCGGCTGTTCTGATCGTCCTCATATTGGCTCGCCACATAGCGGACGGTGAGCGCGGCCGAGGGGCCCAGCGGGCGTCCCCAGCCCAGCGTCGCGCTCGCCTGGCTCTTCGGCGTCTGCGCCGGGCGCAGCCCTGCGAGCGGCGCGGCGATGCCCGAGGCGCGCACCCGCGCGTCGACATAGGCATAGGAGGCATCGAGGCTCCATTCGCCATAGGCGACATGGCCATCGAGCTCGAAGCCGCGGGCGCGGATCGCGTCGAGGTTCAGCCGCTGGCGATAGACGCCGCCGGCGCCGACGAAGCCGACGCCCGGGAAGGTGCCGGGCCCGACGCCCAGCGTCACATTGCCGATCGCATCCTCCAGCTTGTTCCAGAACAGCGTGGCGCCGACCTTCACGGTCGAGAGCGGCGCATAGTCGGCGCCCGCCTCGATCCCCTTCATCCGCTCCGGCTTCAGCGCGGCATTGGCGGCGGTGGCGTCCGCGCCTGCGCGGAACGGCCGGTAGAGCTCGTTCAGCGTCGGCAGCCGCCAGCCGAGATAGCCGGCGCCGCGCAGCGTGACCGCGCCCATCGGCTTCCAGGCGATGCCGACCCGTCCGGTCGGCCGCCAGCCATGACGGTCGGCGAAGTCCGCGTCGGTCAGCACCGCATTGGTGGCGAGCGCGCGCTCGTGCAGGAAGCCGTTGTCGATCGCCCAGCGGTCGATGCGCGCACCGCCGGTCAGGGTGAGATTGCTGCCCGGCATCACGCTGAGCTCGGCGAAGGCGCCGGCATCATAGGTGGTGCCGCCCGCTTCGCGCCGCCGGGTCGGCGCGCCGGCGACGAAGGTGTAGAGCTCCTTGGTCTGGCCGCTCGTCCGCCGCCAGTCCGCGCCGAGGCGCAGCTCGATGCCGGTGCCGATCGGCGGGCGCAGCTCGAAGCGGCCGCCGATCCCCGTCGCCGGCACCGAATATTGATCCAGCGACTGGGTAACGCCGGTGCGCGCGGCGTTGACGCTGGCGAACTGGCTGGAAAAGGCGCGCGTCTGCAGCCAGGCCAGCGCCTCCCAGCCCCAGCGCCCCTTGCCGACCAGCCGCACGCTGGCGTCCGCGCCAGTGGTGGCGTTGTCGGTGAAATCGGTGCCGCGGTCGCGCGTGTCGCGGAAGACGAGGCCGTTCACCTGCAGCTCGGTGGCCGCGCCGATCGGCGCCACGGCGCGGGCGGCGATGCTGTATTGCTCATAGGGCGCCGGCCGGTCGACCGGGCCGCGGTCGCGGCGGATGATCGGCGTGAAGCCGTCGCCGCGCGCATAGCTGCCGGAGAGGCTGGCGAAGCCGCCGCCGAGCCGGCCGGAGACGCCCGCATCGGCATCGATGCCGTCGCGGCTGCCATAGGCGAAGTCTGCCCAGATCGGGCTGAGATCGCCCGGCCCGGCGCTCGCCAGCTCGATCGTGCCGGCGAGCGCCCCCGGCCCATAGACCCCGCTGCCGCCGCCGCGCGTCACGCGCGCATAGCCGAGCCGCGCGGCGTCATAGGCCGCCCAGCTCACCCAGCCGCCGAACGGATCGGTCTGCGGCACGCCGTCGAGCAGCACGAGCGCGCGCGAGGAGGCGTTGCCGCCGAGCCCGCGCAACGTCGCGCCCTGGCTGGTCGGATGCGCCGAGCGCGCGTCCGAGCGACGGAACTGCGCGAAGCCCGAGGCGTCGCGCAATATGTCCTCCAGCCGCCCGCTCGCCGACTGGGCGATCCGCGTGCGATCGATCGTCACGACATCATAGGCGGCATCGCCCGCCGAGGGCGCGAGCCCGCTGCCGGTGACGACGATCTCGGAATCGGCGAAGGCGGGGCGGGCGACGAGCAGCAACGGAAACAGGAACAGGCGACGCACGATCTTCCCCTCTTTATCGGCCGTTGGTTCGCGCAAGGCCGCTGCTTTAGGGAGCGCGATCGGAAAAGTCACCCGCGGCGCGAGCCCCCTACCCCTCCGTGCCGAGATCGATCGGGCCGACGATCTCGCGATAGCGGGCGATGGCGTAGCGATCGGTCATGCCCGCGATGAAATCCGCGATGTGGCGGGCCCGGGCCGGCTCCGCCTCCGGCAGGCGATCGCGCCAGCCTGCGGGCAGCAGCGCGGGATCGGCGCGATAGGCGGCGGTGAGGCCGGCGATCACGCGCCGCGCCTTCTCGCCGGCGGCGCGCTGCGCGGGGTGATGATAGAGGCGCGCATACATGAAGCGGGTGAATTCGCGCTCCTCGGCCGCCATCGCAGCGGAGAAGCCTGCGAGTGCGCGGCCGGCGGCGCGCACCGCCTCCACGCTTCCGGCGCCAGCCTCGGCGATGCGGCGGCGCGTCTCGGCCAGCACATCGTTCACCATCCGGCCGATCTGCTCGCGGATCAGTTCCGGCACCAGCCGTTCGGGGGCAAGATCGGGGTAGCGCGCCCGCGCCGTCGCCCAGCCGGGCGCGACGAGCGGCAGGGCGACGATCTCGTCGAGATCGATCAGGCCGGCGCGCAGCCCGTCGTCGATGTCGTGATTGTCATAGGCGATATCGTCGGCGACGGCGGCGACCTGCGCCTCCAGCGACGGCCACCTGTCAAGATCGAGCGGAAAGGCCGCATCCACCTCGGCGAGCGCCCAGGGCGGCGCCCCGATCGGCCCGTTATGCTTGGCGAGCCCTTCCAGCATCTCCCAGCTGAGGTTCAGCCCCTCCCAGCGCGGATAGGGCGATTCCAGCCGGGTGAGGATGCGCAGCGTATGGGCGTTGTGATCGAAGCCGCCGGCGTCGGCGATCGCCTCGCTCAGCGCCTCCTCGCCGGAATGGCCGAACGGCGGGTGGCCGAAATCATGCGCCAGGCACAGCGCCTCGGTGAGATCCTCGTTGAGGCCGAGCGCGCGGGCAATGGTGCGGCCGATCTGCGCCACCTCCAGGCTGTGCGTCAGCCGCACGCGGAAATGATCCCCGCCCGGCGCGACGAACACCTGCGTCTTGTGGCGCAGGCGGCGGAAGGCGATCGAATGGATGATCCGATCGCGATCGCGCTGGAAGGCATCGCGCGGGCCGCGCGTCTCGCCGCCGGGCTCGGCATGGAGCCGGCCCCGGCTCAGCGCGGGATCGGCGGCGTAGGGCGCGAGCGGATGCGGCATGCCGGCGCCATGCCCGCTCCCGATGACGGTTTCAAGCGCGGGGCGACGAAGCGCCGGCAGCGAAGCCGCTTCCGCAGCGGGCGAAGCCGCTCTAGGATCGGCGCATGACCGGCCGGCCCGCCTCGTGCAGCTGCGGACAGCTTCGCCTGACCTGCGAGGGCGATCCGGTGCGCATTTCCATCTGCCACTGCCTCGAATGCCAGAAGCGGACCGGCAGCGTCTTCGCGGCCCAGGCCCGCTTCGCGCGTGAGCGGGTGACGATCGAGGGCCGCACGGCGACATGGACGCGGCGCGGCGACAGCGGCACCTCGGCCACCTTCCATTTTTGCCCGCACTGCGGCTCGACGGTCTATTGGGAGCCCGGCGACGCGCCCGGCCTGCTCACCGTGGCGGTCGGCGCCTTCGCCGATCCCGCCTTCCCGCCGCCGCACGTATCGGTCTACGAGGAACGCCGGCACCCCTGGGCGCTTGCCGCAGGCCGACTGCCGCTGGAGCATATCTTCTAGCGCTCCCGAAGATCGAGCCGGCCGATCAGGTCCATGCGCGCCGATCCCGGCGGCCATCCCTCGCCGACAGCCGTTACCAACAAGGCTATGGGCGCGATCCTCCCCTTCTCTCCATCGCTCCCAGTCTTCTAGCTTCTGCCACCGAAATGCGATCATGCGCGCAACGGCTTTCCTGCCGGGCTCGCCGCTAGCGAACCGGGCCTTCGCGCAGCGCCACCTGCTGCCCGACAGCCTTCACCAGCAAACCATCGGCGAACGCGAAGGTGACGGTGACGCCCGTTTCCTCGTCGGGGGTCCGAAAGAGAATGGTCGTGCTCCACGTACAACGCGTCGCGACAGCGGTAACCGGTCCAGGCTGAATGACAGCGATCTGGAAGCGCGTCGGATTCAGATCCCGTGCCACCGGAACGCCGGAGCGATCGGAGATGCCAAGGGCGGCGGACCCGCTCTCCCGCGGCTTTTATTTCGCCGAGACCTTCTCCACCGGCGTGCCCTTGCGGCTGGTGAACTGGATGCCGGAGACGCCCTGCCGCGCCAGCTTGTTGACGAAATCCTGCGCTTCCTCGTCCGTCTTGAACGGGCCGACCAGCAGGCGGTGCGATCCGCGCCAGGGCGAGGCGGAGGGCGTCCGGCCTTCGAGCAGCCGGCTCTTCGCCTTCACCTTATCCCACGCCTTGCTGAGATCGGCCTTGTTCGCGCCGCTTGCCACCTGCACCCAATAGCGCTCGTCGGCACCGCCCTTGGCCGCGGGCTTCTCTTCCTCCTTCGCGCCGGCCTTGGCGGAGGCTTTGCCCTTGGCGTCCTTGCCGCCCTTCTCGTCGCGCGCGGCCAGCGCCGCGCATTTCGCGCTCGGCCGGGTGCCCTTCCGGCCCTTGGACGCGGCGGCGCATTCCTCCTCGGCGGCGGCGCTCGCCTTGTCCTTGCTCCGGCCCTTCGCTTCCGCCTCGCGAGTCCGGCTCTCGTCTGCGGCGCATTTCGCGCTGAGGGCGGTGCGGCCGCGCGCGCCGCGGCCGGACCGGCCGCCGGCCGCTTCGGCACAATCGCCCGCCTTGGCATCCGCGAGCTTGTCCTTCGCCTCGCCGGCCTTGTCCCGCCCCGCCTTCGTCGCGGTGCCCGCCTCTTCCTTGCCGGCCCCTTTCCCCGGCACCGCCGCCTCCCTGGGCTTGGCGCCGGCCTTGCCGGGCGCGGCCTTGAGGTCGACCGGCGGGATCGACGCGAGGTTGGCCGGCTTCGGCCGTGCCGGCGCGGCGGGCGGCGGCGCTGGCCGAGGCGTAGCGGCGGGCGCGGGCCTGGGCTGAACCGGCGCAGGAGCCGGATCGGCCGGCGGGCCGTAGACCGGCCGGGCCGCGGCGGCCGTGGCGGCAGGCGGCGGCGATGCGGGAGGCGAAGACGCGGCCGGCGCGGCGGGCGACGGGACGGCCGCGACCGGGTTCGGCACGGCGGCCGGCGCGGCCTCCCGCGCCGAAGCCGTCACATCGGTATCGCCGGCAAGATCGGCCGGCTGGAGCGCGGCTAGGGTGGCGGGCTTGGCGCCTGCCGGCGCGGCGGCCGCCGGCCTCTGCATCGCCGCAGCCGACGATGGCGCGGCGGCATATGACTGCGCGGCGGCCGGCGGCCGGCTCGCCGGTCCGGCAAGCGGCGGCATCAGATAGTGCGGGCCTGACGGCGCCGACGCGGGCGGCGCGGCGACGGCACGGTCGGCGGCGTCGGCCAGCCGCGCGTCGAGGCTCTGCGCGGGCGGCCGGGGCGCCGTGGCCGCCGCTGGCCGTGATGGCGGCGGCTGGACGGCGCGGGTCGCCGCGGAGGCGAGCTTCTGGTCGACCGGCGAGGCGGCGGGCGGTGTGGCCGGGCGCGCTTCCGGCACCGGTGGCCCGAGCGGCCGGCCGGTCGGTATCAGGGCGCGATCCGCGCGGGAAGAGGGCGCGGCGGGCGCCAGCGCGCCGCCGAATTGCGAGGCGGAGGAGAGCACGTCCTGCGCGCTGGCCAGCTGCGCACGGCTCCTGGCGTCGATCTCGGCATCCTGCGGAATCTGGCCGAAATTGACCGCCATCGCCTTCTGCGCCGGCTTGAGCGAGCCGATCTTGGCGAGGAAGGGCGCGATCGCCGCCGCCTGGTTGGACGGCATCAGCAACCGGGTGGTGTCGCTCGCCGCCTGCGGATCGCCGGTCAGCGCATAGACGAAGGCGCGGGCGCGCCAGGCCGCCTTGTCCTGCCGGCGCAGCAGCGGATCGAGCAGCGCCATCGCGCTCGCCCGATCGCCGCTGATCGCCATGGAGAGCGCCAGCCGGCGCGTCGTCTCGTCGTCCGGCCCCTTGCTGAGAGCGAGGGCGTAATCGCGCTGCGCCCGCTTCGGATCGCCGCGCAGATCCCAGGCGAGGCCGCGATCGGCCGCGACATTCACCTCGGGCACGCCGAGCGCGACCGCCTGATCGAACAGCTTGAGCGCGGCGCGCGGCTGGCCGATCTGGACGAGCGCGGAGGCGAGGCCGGCCTTCACCCGGCCGTCGTTCGGCGCCACCTGCTCGGCACGGGCATAGAAGCCGATAGCGGCATTGCCGTCGCCGATATCGAGCGCGGCGCGCCCCGCGCCGGTGAGGGCGGAAAGGTCGCGCGGCCGCTGGGCGAGCACGCGCAGATAGCGGGCCAGCGCCTCGGCGGGATCGGCGCGCGCTTCGGCCGCACGGGCATCGAGCATCGGATCGTCGGAGGCGCCGCGCACGTCGTCCTGGGCGCGGACGGCGCCGGTCCAGGCAAAGGGCAGAAGCGACGCCGCGAGCAGCATCGCGGCACGGGTGAGTCGGATGTTCATGATATGAGCCGCATAGAGGCGCGCTCGATCATGGCCGCAAGCTGAACGGGGCCCATAAGCGGCAAGCCGGTCCCGCCCGGGGATGAACGGGCGGGACCGGCGAGAGTGACGTGGAAACCGCGCTTACTGGTTGTTCTGCCGGTTGAGGAAGCGCGGAACCTCAAGCGGATCGCGGGTGCGCGCCGCCGGCGCCTCCTCCTCCACCTGCGCCTTGGCGGCGCCGCGGGCGATGTTCGACATGCGCTCGAACAGCGTGCCGCCCTCGCGCGCGGCGGGCGCGGCCGGCCGGGCATTGTCGCCCTCCACCGTCAGCCAGCGGCGGGTGCCGGCCGGTGCGGGCATCGGCCGCGGCTCGGCCTCCTCGCCCTGCGGCGGCAGCGGGTTGCGGCTGACCGACGGGGAGAGCACGTCCTCCTCACCCAGCAGCAGCTCGTCGCCGCCCGTCTCGGGCTCGGCCGGCGGCGGCGGCGGCGGCGCGGCGGCCGCGGGCGGCGCGACCTCGGCGGGCGGCGGCACCGGCGCGGGCTCGGCCGCACGGGGCGCCGCCGGCTCGGCGGCCTTGCGCGCCGGCGGGAAGCTGAACAGCTTCGCCGGCTCCGGCATCTTGGAGGCGTCCGCCTCGATGCCGGTGGCGACCACCGACACGCGGATCTTGCCTTCGAGATCGTTGTTGAACGCCGAACCCCAGATGATGTTGGCGTCCGGATCCACGAGTTCCTTGATGTGGTTGGCGGCCTCGTCGACCTCCATCAGGCGCATGTCCTCGCCGCCGGTGATCGAGATGATCACGCCCTTGGCGCCGCGCATCGAGACGCCATCGAGCAGCGGGTTGGCGATCGCCTTCTCGGCCGCCTCGATCGCGCGGTTGTCGCCCGAGCTCTCGCCGGTGCCCATCATCGCCTTGCCCATCTCGCCCATCACCGAGCGCACGTCGGCGAAATCGAGGTTGATGAGGCCGGGCATGACCATGAGATCGGTGATGCCGCGCACGCCCTGCTGCAGCACCTCGTCCGCCATCTGGAACGCCTCCTTGAAGGTGGTGTTCGGATTGGCGACGAGGAAGAGATTCTGGTTGGGGATGACGATCAGCGTGTCGACATGCTTCTGGAGCTCGTCGATGCCCGCCTCGGCCGCGCGGGCGCGGCGCGCGCCCTCGAAGCTGAACGGCTTGGTGACGACGCCGACGGTCAGGATGCCGCGATCGCGCGCCGCCTTGGCGATGACCGGCGCCGCGCCGGTGCCGGTGCCGCCGCCCATGCCCGCCGCGATGAAGCACATATGCGCGCCGTCGAGCGCCCGTTCGACCTGCTCCAGCGTCTCTTCCGCCGCAGCGCGGCCGATCTCGGGCCGTGATCCGGCACCGAGGCCCTGGGTGATGCGCAGGCCGAGCTGGATGCGGGTCGCCGCCGGGGAGGCGTTGAGCGCCTGCGCGTCGGTGTTGGCGACGAGGAAATCCACGCCCTGGACCTCGGAGGCGATCATGTTGGCGATAGCGTTGCCGCCCGCGCCGCCGACGCCGATGACGCTGATTCTCGGCCGCAATTCATCCACTTCGGGACGAATGAACTCGATCGTCATTTGCAATCTCCCCGATACCGGGCCAGCGCGACGCGCCCCCTCGAACGATTATGAATCAAGCGATTCTCCGACGCACGTAAAAAGTTGAGAACTGCCATATTTAATCAGTATCCGCTCTTGAACGCGGCGATCAGCCGCTGAACCATGTTCACCGCCGAGGGGCGATGGACGATCTGGCTGTCCGGCACCGCCGCGCGCAGATCCACCGGATCGGACGCGGCGAACTGTGCCAGCCCCGCCAGAGTGGCGAAAGCCGGGCCGGAGTGCGCATCGGGCAGACCGGACAGCCCGCGCGGCCGGCCGATGCGCACCGCCCGCCCGAGCACGCCCTGCATGTAATCGGCGACGCCCTTCAGCTCCGCGCCGCCGCCGGTCAGCACCACCTGGCGCCCCACCGGCCCGGCGAAGCCGAGCTCCTTCAGCGCCGTCGCGATCTCGCCGGTGAGATGTTCCAGCCGCTGGCGGATCACCGCGATCATCTGTGCGCGCGTGATCCGCGCCGGCTCCGCGCCCTCCTCGGTGGAGAGCGGCGCGACCTCGATCATGTCGTGATTGTCGCGCGGACTCATCGTCGCCGAGCCGTGGAAGCATTTCATCCGTTCCGCTTGTGCGCGGCGCGTGCCGAACGCGGAGGCGATGTCGTCGGTGATGTCGGCGGCGCCATAGGGGATCGAGCTCAGGCCGACGAGCATGCCGCCCGCGAACAGCGACACGTTGGTGACGCCGGCGCCGAGCTCGACCAGCGCGACGCCCAGCTCGCGCTCCTCCTCGCTGAGGCAGGACATGCCCGTCGCCACCGGCGAGGCGACGATCGACTTCACCTCGAGATGCGCGCTGCGCACGCACAGGTCGAGGTTGCGCACCGGCGAGGCATCGGCCTTGACGACGTGGATGTCGACGCCGAGCCGGTCGGCATGGAGGCCGAGCGGCTTCTTGACGCCGGTGAGCCCGTCGAGCGTGTAGAGCGTCGGCTGGGCATGGAGCACCATCCGCCCGTCCGGATCGATCGAGCCGCGGCCGGCGGCGAGCAACTCGTCGATATCCTCCTGCTCGACGCGGTGACCGCCGAGCTCGACCTCGACCGAGGCGATGTCGCTGACGAGCCCGCCCGCCGAGAAGCTGACCCAGACATCCTCGATATTGGTGCCGGCGATCCGCTCGGCCTGCTCCACCGCCTCGCGGATCGCCGCCTCGGTGCGCTCCATGTCGGCGATGTAGCCGCGCTTCACGCCCTTGCTCTCGCGCTGGCCGGTGCCGAGGATCTGCAGCTCGCCGTCCTCGCCCTCCTGGGCGATGAGCGCGCAGATCTTCGACGATCCGATGTCGAGCGCGGTGATGAGGTTCTCGCTGCGGGGCTGGGCCATAAGCTGCTTCTCCTCAGGTGACGGTCTTGGCGACGGTATCGGGCGCGAGCTCCTTGCCCGGCTCCTTGGAGACGCGGACCACGAAGCGATCGGGCAGACGCATGTCGAAGCGGACGAAGCCCTGGCCGAGCAGCCGCGCCGTCGCGTCCATGCGCGCGAACTTGACGAGCGCGGCCTTGGCGGCGTCCTGTCCCTCGGGCAGCGCCAGCGTCTCGCCGGACTGGAAGCGCAGATCCCAGCGGCGGCCGCCGACCCAGGTGGCGCCGGTGAGCATCGGCTTGATCTGCGGCGCTGCCGCGACGAGATCGGCGAGCGCGCCGGACTGGAGATTGGCCGCCGGCCCGATCAGCAGCGGCAGATCCGGCATCTGGGTAGGATCGACGGGCGCGAGCACATGCCCCTCGGCATCGACCAGCGCGAGCTTGCGGTTGTGCTGCCAGATCGCCGCGGGCTTGCGCTCCACGATGTCGACGACGAGCGTGTCGGGCAGGCGGCGCGAGACGCGCGCATCCTGCACCCAGCCGAACTGGAGCAGCCGGCCGCGGATCTCGGCGAGGTCGACGAGCGGCATCGCCATCGACTTCTGATCGAGCGCGACCGAATAGACGGGCAGCCGGTCCATCTTGTCGATGCCGGTGATCTCCACCCGCTTCACGGTGAAGCCCATCCGGCCGATCGCCTCGCCGAGCTCGACCCCCACCATCTGCGGCAGCTTGATCGCGACGAGACCGGCGATGAGCGCGATCGCGACGAGCCCGAGCAGCAGATAGCTGCCCGCCCGGCGCAGTGTATCGGCCGGCACCGGTATGACGGCGAGCGCCCGGCTCGTCGCCGAGGGCCGGCGGGCGGCACGCGCCTTGGCGGGCGGGCGCTTGCGCTTCGGCGCGGCGCCGCGGCGGATCGTGGCCGTTGCGGTCATCGTGCGTCTCCCTCGCTGTCGAGCGCGTCGTCGAGGATGCGCTGCACGAGCTCCTCGTAGCTGAGGCCGACATGGCGGGCCTGCTCGGGCACGAGGCTGAGCGGCGTCATGCCCGGCTGGGTGTTGACCTCGAGCAGGTAGAGCCCCTCGATCCCCTTCTCGTCGTCCCAGCGGAAATCGGAACGGGAGGTGCCGCGGCAGCCGAGCAGCCGATGCGCGAGCGCGGCCGTCTCCATCGCCGCGGCGGCAACGTCGGCCGGGATCTGCGCGGGGCAGATATGGGTGGTGAGCCCGTCGGTATATTTGGCGTCATAATCGTAAAAGCCGCTCTTGGGCTTGAGCTCGGTCACCGCGAGCGGCTTGTCGGCGAGCACCGCGACGGTGAGCTCGCGTCCGCGGATGAACGGCTCGGCGAGCAGCTCGTCGAACTCCTGCCACGGCCCCCTCGCCTCGCGCGCGATCGGCTGGCCGTAATTGCCCTCCCGGGTGACGATCGCGACGCCGACCGAGGAGCCCTCGTTGACCGGCTTCAGCACATAGGGCCTGGGCAGCGGATCATCCGCGTAAAGGCTCTCGCTCGCGACCACGAAGCCGCCGGGCATGCGCACGCCATGCGGCACCAGCGCCTGCTTGGTGAGCTGCTTGTCGATCGCGATCACCGAGGTGGCGAGGCCGCTATGGGTATATTTGAGGCCCATCAGGTCGAGCATGCCCTGCACCGTGCCGTCCTCGCCCGGCGTGCCGTGCAGCGCGTTGAACACGATGTCGGGCTTCGCCTCGTGCAGACGCAGCGCGACATCGCGGCCCATGTCGATCCGCGTCACGCGATGGCCGAGCGCCTCCAGCGCCCGCGCCACGCCCTCGCCGGAGGTGAGCGACACCTCCCGCTCGGACGACCAGCCGCCCATCAGCACGGCGACGTGGAGGGGCCGGACCACCGTCTTCACGCCGTCACCCCCACCCTCTGAATCTCCCATTCCAGCTCGATGCCCGATTGCGCCTTCACCCGCGCGCGAACCTCCTCGCCCAGCGCCTCGATGTCCGCCGCGCTCGCCGCGCCGAGGTTGAGCAGGAAATTGCAATGTTTCTCGGAGACTTGCGCATCGCCCCGGCGCAGGCCGCGGCAGCCCGCGGCATCGACCAGCGCCCACGCCTTGTGCCCGTCCGGATTCTTGAAGGTGGATCCGCCGGTGCGCGATCGCAGCGGCTGGCTCGCCTCACGCTCGGCGGCGATGCGGTCCATCTCCGCGCCGATCACGGCCGGCTCGCCGGGCGTGCCCGCGAACAGCGCCTCGATCACCACCGCCCCTTCGGGCAGCTCCGAATGGCGATAGCTGTAGCCGATCCGGTCCGCCGTCCAGGTCTCGACACGCCCGTCGCGCAGCACGAGCGTGGCCTCCAGCAGGATGTCCGCGGTCTCGCGGCCGTAGGCGCCGGCGTTCATCCGCGCCGCGCCGCCCACCGTGCCGGGAATGCCGCGCAGGAACTCGAGGCCGGCGATGCCGGCATCGCGCGCGGCGCTGGCGACGGTGATGCCCATCGCCGCAGCGCCGGCGCGCACGCGGTGGCCCGGCTCGATCACCACCCTGGCGAAGCTCTTGGGCAGCCGCACGGTGACGCCGGGAATGCCGCCGTCGCGCACGATGAGGTTCGATCCGACGCCGACCGGGAACAGCGGCACGGCCGGATCGAGCGCGGCCAGGAACTGCGAAAGGTCCGCGGCGTCGGCTGGCCGCACCAGCCATTCGGCGGGGCCGCCGGTGCGGAACCAGATGAATTCCGCCAGCGAGCCACGCGCGATCGCCTCGCCCCGCAGCGGGGGCAAGGCGCCGGCCGGCGGGATCGCGGCGGCAGACATCATTTCTTCACGCCCCACAGCGCCATCCAGCTCTCCCATGCCTGGATGTTCGCATCGGCGACCTTCTTCGCGGCCTCGAGCGCGCCATCGAAATTCTCGCCCATGCCCATAAGCCTGGTCGCAGCCTCGAGCTGCGCCCGCTGGGCGGCGAGAAGACGGTCCTGGAGCAGCTTCCACCCGGCAAAATTGTCGATCATGCGGTGGTCCTTTCCTTGGCGATGGCGTCGGCGAGGCCGGCCGCCCATTTGGTGATGTCCCCCGCTCCGAGACAGATAACCATGTCGCCCGGCCGAACGACAGAGGCGAGTTCGCGCGCGAGCGCCTCCGGCCCCGCAATCTCCTGCGCGGCGCGGTGCCCGCGGGTCTTGAGCCCGGCGACCAGCGCCGCCGCATCGACACCCGCGATCGGCGCCTCGCCCGCCGGGTAGACCGGCGCGACATAGACCATGTCGGCATCGTTGAACGCCGACTGGAACTCGGCCATGAGATCGCGCAGCCGCGAGAAGCGATGCGGCTGCACCACCGCGATCACGCGGCCCTGCGCGCTCTCCCGCGCCGCGGCCAGCACCGCGCGGATCTCGACCGGATGGTGGCCGTAATCGTCGATCACGATCGCCCCGTCCACCTCGCCGACCTTGGTGAAGCGCCGCTTGACGCCGCCGAACTTGGCGAAGCCGGTGCGGATCACCTCGTCGGCGATGCCGAGCTCGAGCGCGACACCGATCGCGCCGAGCGCGTTCTGGACATTGTGCCGGCCGGGCATCGGCAACTCGATCCCCGCGATGGTGCGCACCGCCCCGTCGCGGTTGCGGATCATCGCGTCGAAGCGGTTGCCGCCGGGAAAGGGCACGACATTCTCGCCGCGTATATCGGCCTGGGCCGAGAAGCCGTAGGTCACGATCCGCCGGTCCCGCACGCGCGGCAGGATCGCCTGCACCTCGGGATGATCGAGGCAGAGCAGCGCCGCGCCGTAGAAGGGGACGTTCTCGACGAACTCGACGAAGGCGTCCTTCACCTTCTCGAACGAGCCATAATGATCGAGATGCTCCGGATCGATGTTGGTGACGATCGCGAAGGTGCCGTCGAGGCGCAGGAAGCTGCCATCGCTCTCGTCCGCCTCGACCACCATCCAGTCCGACGCGCCGAGCCGCGCGTTGGAGCCGTAGCTGTTGATGATGCCGCCGTTGATCACCGTGGGATCGACGCCGCCGGCGTCGAGCAGTGCCGCGACCATCGAGGTCGTCGTGGTCTTGCCGTGCGTGCCGGCGACCGCGACGGTGGACTTGAGCCGCATCAGCTCGGCCAGCATCTCTGCGCGGCGGACCACCGGGATGCGCTTCTCCAGCGCCAGCTCGACCTCGGGGTTGCCGCGCTTGATCGCCGTGGAGGTGACGACCACCGCTGCGTCGCCGAGATTTTCCGCCTTATGGCCGATCGCGACGGGGATGCCCTTCTTGCGCAGCCCCTCGATCACATAGCCTTCGGCGACGTCCGAGCCCTGCACCTTGTAGCCGAGATTGTGCATCACCTCGGCGATGCCGGACATGCCGATGCCGCCGATGCCGATGAAATGGATGGTGCCGATGTCGATCGCGACACCCTTCATGCGTAAGCTCCGTTGGGGAAGGGGGCCGCGTCGCCGGAGGCGGAGCGGACCGGAAGGGCGTCCTGCACGGGCGCGCGCCCGAGGCTTTCGACGAGATCGGCCAGATCGCGCGCCGCATGGGGCCGCCCGCAACCGCGCGCGCGCTTCGCCGCGTTGACGAGCGCGCCCGGCTCCAGGGCGAGCTTCTGCATCTGCTTGGCGAGCTCGACGGCGGTGAAGGCCGGCTGCGGGATCATCCGCGCACCGCCCGCCTCGGCGAGCTCGCGCGCATTGTAGGTCTGGTGGTCGTCGGCCGCCGAAGGATAGGGCACGAGGATCGCCGGCCGGCCCGCGGCGGTGAGCTCCGCGATCGTCGAGGCGCCGGCGCGCCCGATCACCAGATGCGCCCAGCCGAGCCGCTCGGGCAGGTCCGGCAGATAGGTGGCGAGATCGGCGGGGATACCGAGCTCGGCATATTTGATGCGGACCTCGTCGATATCCTCGGCGCGGCACTGCTGCGTCACCTGCATGCGCCGGCGGAAATTGAGCGGCAGCAGGCCGAGCCCGTCGGGCACCACCTGCGAGAGGATGCTGGCGCCCTGGCTGCCGCCGGTCACCAGCAGGCGGAACACGCCGTCGGCGGCGAGTGGCGGGAAAGGCTCGTCGCGCAGCCTGAGCACCTCCTCGCGCACCGGATTGCCGACGAGATGGACCTTCGCCGCCCGGCGTGCGGCGAGGCGCTGCACCTTGGGATAGGCGGTCGCGATCGCATCGACCCGGCGCGCGACGAAGCGATTGACGCGGCCGAGCACGGCGTTCTGCTCGTGGATCGCCGTCGGGATCCGATCCCTGAAGGCGGCGAGGAGCGCCGGCAGCGCCGGATAGCCGCCGAAGCCGACCACGGCGGAGGGCTGGAACACCTCGTAGAGCCGGCGCGCCATAGCCCGCCCGGCATGGATATCCTTCACGGCGCGCAGCCAGCCGGCAGGGCCGCCCGAGATGCGGCCGGCAGGCATCACATGCACCTGCGCGCCCGCGAACAGGCCGGGATATTGGGCGCCGCGCTCGTCGGTGACGAGCGCGACATGATGGCCGCGCCTCAGCAGCTCCTCGGCGAGCGCGTGCGCCGGAATCATGTGGCCGCCGGTGCCGCCGGCGGCGAGGACGAAATGGCGGGCGACGCTCATCGCGTGTTCCACTTCACGATATAGGGCGAGCGGGTGAGGAAGGGGTTGCGCCGCGTGAAGGCGAGCAGCAGGCCGAACCCGATCGAAAGCGCGATCATCGAGGAGCCGCCATAGCTGATGAACGGCAGCGTCATGCCCTTGGAAGGCGCGATCTGGGTGTTCACCGCCATGTTGATCACCGCCTGCAGGCCGAATTCGGTGACGAGGCCCGCGGCCGCGAGCAGGGTGAAGCTGTCCTCCTCGTGCAGCAGCTTCACGAACACGCGCATCACGATGAAGAGGTAGAGCAGGGCGATGGCGAGGCAGGCGAGGATGCCGAACTCCTCGCCGATCACCGAGAAGATATAGTCGGTATGCGCCTCCGGCAGGCGGAACTTCATCGTGCCCGCGCCCGGCCCGATGCCGATGAGGCCACCATTGGTGATCGTCGCGTGCGCCATGTCGGTCTGGTAGGTATCGCCGCCGCCGTGCAGGAAGGCGTCGATCCGCGCCGTGGCCACCGGATAGAAGAAATAGGCCGCGATCACCGCGCCGATGCCCGCCGCGCCGAGCCACGCCATGTAGCGCATCGGCACCCCGCTCAGCATCAGCAGCGCGAGCCACATCGCCCCGAAGATGATCGTCTGGCCGAAATCGGGCTGCTTCATCAGGATCGCGGCGATGCAGCCGGTGATGAGGCCGGTGAGCGGAAAGACGGGCAGCGTGCGATCCTGTGCGCGCAGCGAGAGCAGCCAGGCGATGGTGACGACGAACAGCGGCTTCAGGAACTCCGACGGCTGGAACTGGAGGCCGCCCGCGCCGATCCAGCGGCGCGCGCCGTTCGCCTCGACCCCGATCACCGGAACCAGCGCGAGCAGGAGGGTGAAGATCGCGGCGCCCGTGATCGAGGCCCGGCGCGCTACATCCTTGGGCAGCATCGAGACGGCGAACATCACCGGAATGCCCATCGCCAGCCAGATCAGCTGGCGCCAGAAATAATAGAGCGGGGCGACGTGGACGTTGCCGCCCGAATAGCGCACTGCCGCGGACGGCGAGGCCGCGGCGACGGCGATCAGGCCGCAGGAGATCAGCGCCGTCACCAGCATGAGCAGGACGAGGTCGATCTCCCAGAACCAGGTGCCGAGCGCGGAGCGATCGGCGCGGCCGAGCCGCGGGCCGCGATGCCGCCCCCTGCGTGCGACGGTGGTCACCTTCGTCGTCATGCCAGCGCCCCCACCAGCGCGCGGAACGCCTCGCCCCGCGCCTCATAGTCCTTGAACTGATCGAAGCTCGCGCAGGCGGGCGAGAGCAGCACCACCTCGCCCGGCCGCGCCGCCGCGGCGGCCGCGTTCACCGCGCGCTCCAGCGTTCCGGCCCGCGTCACCGGCATGTGCGGCGCGAGCAGGCGGGCGAACATCTCGCCGGCATCGCCGATCGTGTAGGCGGCGCGGACATGGCCGAAATGGGGCGCGCAGGCGTCGAGATCGTCCGTCTTGGCGAGGCCGCCGAGGATCCAGTGGATCGCCGGATAGGCGGCGAGCGCCGGGGCGGTGGAGGTCGCGTTGGTCGCCTTGCTGTCGTTGACGTAGAGCACGCCCTGCTTCTCGGCGACGCGTTCCATGCGGTGCGGAAGGCCCGGATAGGTGGCGAGCCCCTCCGCGATGGCCGCCTGGCCGATGCCGAGGCTGCGCGCGACGGCGATGGCGATGGCGGCGTTCTGCGCATTGTGCGGCCCCTGCAGCGCCGGCCAGCCCGACTGGTCGGCGATGTCGGTGGACGCGACGGCGATGAGCTGGTCCGGCCGCAGCGAGCCGGCGATGGCACGCGAGGGATCGTCCTCCGTCGCGATCACCGCGACATGGCCTTCGCCCTGCATCGCGAACAGCCGCGCCTTGGAGGCGGCATAGCCCGCGAATCCCTCATAGCGATCGAGATGGTCGGGCGTGATGTTGGTCAGCACCGCGACGTCGCAATCGAGGCTGAAGGTGAGATCGATCTGATAGCTCGACAGCTCCAGCACATAGACGCCGCCCGCGGGCAACGGATCGCGCCCAAGGATCGGCAAGCCGATATTACCGCCCATCAGGGTCGGGATGCCCGCGGTCGCGATGATATGGGTGATGAGCGCGGTGGTGGTCGACTTGCCATTGGTGCCGGTGATGCCGACGACGCGATGCGCCGGCAGCGCCGCGCGCGCCTGCGCGAACAGCTCGATATCGCCGATGATCGGCACGTCGGCCGCCCGCGCCCTCGCCGCAACCGGATGCCGGTTGAGCGGCACGCCGGGCGACAGGACGAGGCCGTCGAGCCCTGCGAGATCTGCCTCCATGGGATCGGCAAACACAAGTTCCTCCCCAGCTTTGCTGGGGAGGAACAATTGGTCCCGCTTCGCCTCGTCCGAATCCCACGCGATCACGCGCGCGCCCGACGCGAGCAGCGCCTCCACCGTCGCGACGCCGGAGCGCGCGAGGCCGAGGACGGCATAGCGTCTGCCGCGGAAGGCGGGGCTCGCGATCACCGGAGCTTGAGCGTCGAGAGGCCCGCCAGCGCGAGCACGAAGCTGATGATCCAGAAACGGATGACGACCGTCGATTCCGCCCAGCCGAGCTGTTCGAAATGATGGTGGATCGGCGCCATGCGGAAGACGCGCTTGCCGGTGCGCTTGTAGAAGAAGACCTGGATGATGACCGACATCGCCTCGAGCACGAAGAGGCCGCCGACCACCCCGAGCACGATCTCGTGATGCGTCACGACGGCGAGCGTGCCGAGCGCGCCGCCGAGCGCGAGGCTGCCGGTGTCGCCCATGAACACCGCGGCAGGCGGCGCGTTGAACCAGAGGAAGGCGAGGCCGGCGCCGATCATCGCGGCGCACATGATGGTGAGATCGCCCGCGCCCGGCACGTGCGGGATGCCGAGATAGTTGGCGAACTTCACATTGCCGACGAGATAGGCGATGACGAAGAAGGTGAGCGCGGTGATGATCACCGGCATGGTCGCAAGCCCGTCGAGCCCGTCGGTGAGGTTCACGGCATTGCCGAAGCCGACGACGACGAAGGCGGCGAACAGCACATAGGCGAAGCCGAGATCGACGATCGGCCCCTTGAGGAAGGGCAGGTAGAGCGCGGTGCCGTTGCCGCGGGCGATCATCCAGCAGGCGACGCCGGCAATGGCGAATTCGGCGAGCAGCCGCACCTTGCCCGAGACGCCGGCGGTGCTGCGCTTCTTCACCTTGTCATAATCGTCGAGGAAGCCGACCAGGCCGAAGCCGAGCGTCACGAACAGGCAGGCCCATACGTAGCGGTTGGACAGCTCCATCCACAGCAGCATCGAGACGGTGAGCGAGGTGAGGATCATCAGCCCGCCCATCGTCGGCGTGCCGCGCTTGGCGAGGTGGGTCTTGGGCCCGTCCTCGCGGATCGGCTGGCCCTTGCCCTGGCGCACGCGCAGCCAGCCGATGAACTTCGGCCCGATGACGAGGCCGATCAGCAGCGCCGTGATCGCGGCCGCCCCCGCCCGGAAGGTGATGTAACGGATGAGGTTGAGAACCCCGGGAAAACCGAGGTGCTCGGCGATCAGATAGAGCATGTCGTCTTTCCGCCCGCCAGCGCCCCGGAAGCCATATGCTCCACGAGACGGGCGAGCCCGATGGCGTTGGACCCTTTAACCAGCACCGCATCGCCGGCCTCGATCAGGCCCGGTAGGCGATCCAGCGCGGCAGCGGCGTCGGGCACATGCGCGAAATCGACGCGGCCCTCAAGCGCATTCGCGAGCGCGCGCATTTCGCTGCCGACCAGCAGTGCATAATCAACGTCCGCCGCAAGGATCGGCTCGGCGAGCGCGGCATGATAGCGCGGCGACTGATCGCCCAGCTCGCGCATCTCGCCCAGTATCGCGATGCGCCGGCCGGCGCCCCGCTCCTCGCCGAGCAGCTTGAGCGTCGCGGCCATCGAGGCGGGATTGGCGTTGTAGCTCTCGTCGATCAGCAGCGCCTCGCCCTCGGCGAGCGGCACCCGCCGGCGCTGCCCGCGCCCCGGCAGGCCGGCCATGTCGGCGAGCGCGAGGCCCGCCGCGGTGAGATCGCCGCCCGCCGCCTCGACCGCGGCGAGCACGGCGAGCGCGTTCGAGACCCAATGGTCGCCGGGCAGGCCGATGGTGAAGGTGAGCTCGGCATCGGGCAGCACGGCCGAGACGAGCGTGCCGCCGAGCGGCGTGCGCACCGCCTCGCGGGCGCGCGCATCCGCGCCGGCGCCGGTGCCGAAGGTGAGGATGCGGTCCGCATGCGGCCTCGCCGCCGCGATCAGCCGGTCCCGGTGCGGGCTGTCGAAGGGGATGATCGCGGTGCCCCCCGGCTCCAGGCCCTGGAAAATCTCGCCCTTGGCGTCGGCGATCGCCTCCTCGCTCGGGAAGAAGGCGCTGTGCGCCGGCGCGATGGCGGTGACGATGGCGACGTGCGGGCGCACCAGCCGGGTGAGCCCGGAGAGCTCGCCGGCATGGTTCATCCCCATCTCGAACACGCCGAAACGCGTCTCGGCGGGCATGCGCGAAAGGCTCAGCGGCACGCCGGTATGGTTGTTGTAGCTCTTGACCGAACGGTGGGCGAGGCCGGGTGCGGCCCGCTCCAGCGCGGCATAGAGCGCCTCCTTGGTGCCCGTCTTGCCGACCGAGCCGGTGACGCCGATGATCCGCGCCTCGGTGCGCGCGCGCGCCGCCCGGCCGAGCGCATTGAGGCCGGCATGGCTGTCCGCCACCTGCACATAGGGGCGCCCGATCCGGTCCGACGGGATATCCTCCTCCTGCACCAGCACGTGCGGCTGGGCGATCGGCTCGCTGACCAGCGCGCCCGCGGCGCCGCGATCGAACGCGGCCTCGACGAAGCGGTGGCCGTCGGTGGTCTCGCCCTTGAGCGCCACGAATAGGTCGCCGGGGCCGACCTCGCGCGAATCGAAGGCGACGCCGGATGCAGTGAAGCTGCCATAGACCTCGCCGTCGGTGGCGGCGGCGATCTCGAACGCGGTCCAGAGCGGGCGGGTCATCGCGCGCCTCCCTGCGATCCGCCCTGTCCGCAGCGCGAAGGCGCGGAAGGCGATGCCGCCCGCCGGCTGCCGAGCGGCGGCGCCTTCACCGCGCCGCGCGCACGCCCCGCTCCGGCGAGGATGAAATGATCCGCGCTCATGCCGCACACTCCCGCGCCACGCTCACATCGTCGAAGGGCAGCACGCGATCGCCGACGATCTGCCCCTGCTCATGGCCCTTGCCGGCGAGCAGGACGATATCGTCCGCGCCGGCCTCGGCGATGGCGGCGGCGATCGCCTCGCGCCGGCCGCCGATCTCGACCGCGCCGGGCGCGCCGGCCAGCACGTCGCGGCGGATGGCGGCCGGATCCTCGCTGCGCGGGTTATCGTCGGTCACGATGACATGATCGGCGAGCGCCACCGCCACCGCGCCCATTTCCGGCCGCTTGCCGGTATCGCGATCCCCGCCCGCGCCGAACAACACGATCAGCCGCCCCCTGGCATGCGGCCGCAGCGCCTCGATCGCGGCGCGCAGGCCATCGGGCGTATGGGCATAATCGACGTAGACCGGTGCGCCGGCCTTGCTGATCACCGCGCGCTCGAGCCGGCCGCGCACCGGCTGCACCCGTGCGAGATGCTCCAGCGTCACCGCGAGATCGCCGCCGGTGGCGAGCACGAGGCCCGCCGCGGTCAGCGCGTTCGCGGCCTGATAGGCGCCGATCAGCGGCAGCTTGACGGTCCAGCGCCTGCCCTCCGCCTCGATCTCCAGATCCTGGCCAAGCTGGGTGGGCGCGCGGCGGGCGAGACGCAAGGTCTCGCCGCGCGCGCCCACCGTCAGCCTCCGGAGCCCCCGCTCCAAAGCCAGTTCATCGACCCGCGCCGACACCGGGTCGTCCGCCCAGATCACGGCCGCGCCATCTTCGTCCACGACCTCGGTGAACAGGCGCAGCTTGGCCTCGAGATAGGCCTCCATCGTGCCGTGATAATCGAGATGATCGCGGCTGAGATTGGTGAAGGCGCCGGCGCGCACGGGCAGCCCCTCGGTGCGGAACTGCGAGAGGCCGTGGCTCGACGCCTCGAACGCGGCATGGCTCACCCCCTCGCGCCGCAGCCCCGCCATGTTGGAGAGGAAAGTGACGATGTCCGGCGTGGTCAGCCCGGTCGAGACCTGATCGTCCGCGGTGGTGACGCCGAGCGTGCCGATCGACGCGGCGCTGTGGCCCGCCATGCGCCAGAGCTGGCGGGTGAGCTCGACCGTCGAGGTCTTGCCGTTGGTGCCGGTGACGGCGACCGTGACGTCCGGGAAGGGCGCGAAGAATTTCGCCGCGAGCCGCGCGAAGGCGCGCCGCGGCTCGGCATCGGCGATATGGACGGCGCCGGTCACGCGTGCCTCGGGCCGCGCGACCACCGCCACCGCGCCGGCCTCGATGGCCGCGCCGATATAATCCTCGCCGTTGAAGCGCGCGCCCTTGAAGGCGCCGAACACCGTGCCCGGCGCCACCTTGCGATGATCGATCGCGAAGCCTGTCACCGAGGGCCCCGCTTCACCGCCGATGAGGGAGCCGAGCCGCATGCTCAGTGCCCCTCCCCATGGACGTACGGCAGCACCTGCGACAGATCGACCTCCCGGCCTTCATCCGGCATCACATCGAGCAGCGGCCCGATGCGGCGCACGACGCCCTGGATTACCGGCGCGACGTTCCAGCCGGCGGTGTGGAAGCCATAGGTCTCCTTGGTCGCCTTGGGCTCGTCCAGCATCGCGATCACCACGTAGCGGGGATCGTCCATCGGGAAGACTCCGGCGAAGGAGGTGACCACCGCGCCATGGGTGTATCGGCCGTTGAGGATCTTCTCGGCGGTGCCGGTCTTGCCGCCGATGCGATAGCCCGGCACGTCCGCCTTCTTGCCGGTGCCCTGCAGCACGACGAGGCGCAGCAGCGGACGCATCCGGATCGACGTCGATTCGGTGAACACGCGGTGGCCGGGCGGCACCGGATGATCGCGCCCGACCTTAAACAAGGTCGCGGGGCGCCAGATGCCGCCGTTGAACAGCGTCGCATAGCCGGTGGCGAGATGGAGCGGCGTGACCGCGATGCCATGGCCGTAGCCCACCGTCAGCGTCGCGATCTTGCCCCAGTTGGCGCCGGGCGAGAGGGTGCGGCCGCGCTCCGCGAGCTCGACCTGGACGCGATCGAGGAAGCCGAGCCGCTTCAGGAAGGCGCGCTGCCGCTCAGCGCCGACCTGCTCGGCGATCTGCGCCGTGCCGATGTTGCTCGATTCCTTCATGATCTCGGCGACGCTGCAGCGCCGGCCGAAGGGGTGCGTGTCGGTGATGGTGAAACGGCCGGCGCGCAGCGCGCGCGGGCAATCATACATCTGGCCGAAGCTGGTGACGATGCCGCTGTCCATCGCCATGGCGACGGTGAACGGCTTGAAGGTCGAGCCCAGCTCGTAGACGCCCTCGGTCGCGCGGTTGAAGCGGACGGTCACCTCGCCCGGCTGCGGCATCGGGATATGGCCCGGCGCGTTGGGATTGAAGCTCGGCAGCGACGCCAGCGCGATCACCTCGCTGGTGCGCACGTCCATCACCACACCGGCCGCGCCGATCGCCGAGAATTTCGCCATGGCGGCGGAGAGCTCGCTCTCCAGCGCCGCCTGCACGCGCGTGTCGATCGAGAGCGCGGTCGGCGTCGCACGCTGTGCGGGATCGACCAGGCGGCTCTGCAGCACGCGCTCCATGCCGGCCGCGCCCTTGCCGTCGATATCCGTCCAGCCGAGCACATGCGCGGCGAGGCTGGCCTGCGGATAGAGCCGCTCCGGCTCGCGCTGATAATCGACCGCCGGTTCGCCGATCGCATTGATCTGCTGGACGAGCTCCGGCAGGGCGCGGCGGCGCAGATAGACGAAGCGCCGCTTGGAGCGGAGCACGCGCAGATACTGTTCGTAGCTGTGCTCCGGCATCAGCCGCGCGAACTGGCGGGCGAGCACCTCGGGCGGATTGAGCAGCCGATCGGGATGGATGCCGATCGACCAGGCGTTGATCGTGCTCGCCATCACCACGCCGTTGCGGTCCACGATCTCGCCGCGCGCAGGAACGAGCGCGTTCGAAGGATCATAGGCCTCCGCCGGGCGGTTGAACGCCCACAGACAGAGCAGGCGGATCGCGATCGCGCCGATCGCCGCCATGAACAGCAGCAGGAGCAGCATCAGCCGCACATGCGAAAGCGCGACGCTCTCCTGGCGGCGATCGGCCTGCCGCGCCCGTTCGGGACGGACGACGATCGCGGTCATTGCTGGGCCTTGCGCGAGCCCGTCTTCTCCGCCGCCGCCGTGTGACGCAGCTGGCCGAGGAGAGCGTCATCCAGAAGCGCGACCTTCTGCGCCCGCTCCACGACCCGGTCCCCCGTCGGCCGGATATAGGTGGCCGGCCGCAGCACGGGCTCCTCCCCCGCGGGCGGCTGATAGCTCACCGGGATCACCTTGGTGCCCACCGGCGTCTGGTCCTTCGGCTCGCCCGCGCGATCGGCGACCGGCGGCGGCGGCGCGACGAGGCTGGCGAGCTGCATCTCACCCTTCAGGAACTGGCCCGCCTTGGGCGCGGAGAGCGCCAGGACGCTGACGTTCCATTTCTCGATCTGGTTGAGGCCGCCGCGCGTCGCGATCTCGATCCTGAGATTCTGGATGTCGCGCCGGGCATCCAAGATCGCGCTGTCCAGCGCCTCGACCTTGGCGCGTTCCGAAGCGACGCGCAGCGAGACCAGGTAGCAGCCGAGCGCCGCGGCGGCGACGGCGGCGACCCAGCCGACGGATCGGAAGCGGGTGGCGATCATGACGGGGAACCTTCTGCGGGGGTGGACCAGGGGGCGGAGGCGGTGCGGCGCGCGACGCGCAGCGTGGCGGAGCGCGCGCGCGGATTGCGGGCCAGCTCGTCCGCGCCGGCGCGGACGGGCTTGGCGACGTCCTCGAAGCTCGGCGCGGGGCCTGCGCCCTGCACGTCGGGGCGATGCCGCGAGCCGGCGGGCGTCGCGCCGCTGCGCTGGCGCAGGAAACGCTTGACGATCCGGTCCTCGAGGCTCTGGAAGGTGACCACGGCCAGCCGTCCCCCCGGCTTCAGCACGCGCTCGGCAGCCGCCAGGCCGTCCGCGAGCTCCCCCAGCTCCCGGTTCAGATGCGCGCGCACGGCCTGGAAGGTGCGCGTCGCAGGGTCCTTCTTCTCATGGGGCTTGTGCCCCGTCGCCCGCCGCACGACGGCGGCGAGCTCGCTCGTGCGGGCGATCGGCCGCGCGGCGACGATGGCGCGCGCGATGCGGCGCGCCTTGGGCTCCTCGCCCAGCTCGTAGAGGACGTCGGCGATCTCCGCCTCGTCGGCGCGGTTGAGCCAGTCGGCCGCGCTCTCGCCGGCCTGCTCCATGCGCATGTCGAGCGGCCCGTCCGCCTGGAAGCTGAAACCGCGCTCGGGCCGATCGAGCTGCATCGAGGAGACGCCGATATCGAGCGTCACGCCGTCCACCGCCTCGACGCCGCGCGCCTCCAGCGCGCCTTCCATGTTGGAGAAGCGATCGGCGACGAGGATCAGCCGGCCGTCGCTCCGCTCCGCGAGCGGCGCGCCCTCGGCGATCGCGTCGGGATCGCGATCGAAGGCGTAGACGGTGGCGCCGGCCGCGAGCATCGCGCGGCTGTAGCCGCCGGCGCCGAAGGTGCCGTCGACATGCGTCTCGCCCGGGCGGACGGCAAGCGCGGCCATCACCTCGTCGAGGAGCACGGGCAGGTGCCGCTCGGTGGCCGGGGCGCTCACAGCCTGATCCCCTTGTCGGCGAGCGCGGACTGGAGCGCGGCGATGACGCGCGGGCTGTTCGCCCGCTCCTCCATCAGGCGGCGCGGATCCCAGATCTGGATGCTGAGCCCGCCACCCATGAAATAGGCGAGATCGGTGATGCCGGCGGCCTGGCGCAGCCCCTGCGAGAGCACCATGCGCCCGGCATCATCATAGGTCACCTCGCTGGTGGCGCCGAGCGCGTCGAAGCGCAGATCCTCCAGCATCTCATATTTGTCGACATCGTCGGGCATCGCCGCGACGCGTGCCTCCAGCTCCTTGAGGCGCTGGACCATATAGGTGTCGTCATAGGCTTCGAGCGCGGTGTAGCGCTCGTGCCGGGCGACGCGCAGCAGCTTCGGATTCTCGATCTCGTTGCCGGCGAGGGCGGCCTTCTTGGCGCGCGCGGCGATGCGGCTGCGGAACTGCGAAGGCAGCGACACCCGCCCCTTCGCGTCCACCGCGTTCAGATATCCGCCAGAAAAGAGATCGGTGATCTCCAAGCTGCCCCGCCTCCAGGCAGCGACCCCTCCGTGCGACGCCGCGACCTGCGGCAATCTCGATTTACGCAACGCGGAAGGGCCCACTGCCCCCAAATGTCAGATCGTGGCGTATCAGGGGAGTTTATGGATTTCAATACCACTGCATACCACTGTTGTGGATGAGATGGGTGTTGTTGGGATCGCGCCACACCAGAGAATGGCCAAAATCTGCCGATGTTCTTTATTTGTACTGAAATCCCGCCTGTGGATAACTATGTTGACTTGTGGGCCGGGTCGCTGTTTGCCGCCGCTGGGCAACCGGCCGGGCGGGCTTCCGGCGCGGCTTCGAATCGCGCAGGGGACCGCGCAAAGGCGGGGCGGGAGCAGGCGCCGTGGGGCGGATTCCGTCCACAGGCCAGAAATCGGTTGCGCCTTGCCGAGCCGCCGGGCACGCGGCGGGCCGAGCGGCGAAATGGCGATGGTGCAGGTTCGTCGGTCGCCTTCGCCCCGCCCCGCGGGGCGGCCGCGGTCAGCGCGCCGGCGGCTTGGGTTCGGAGGCGGGACCCGGCGGCGGCGTCTTGCCCGGAGAATTGCCCGGGGCGACGCCGAGCTCAGCGAGCGGATCGTTGGGCACGGTGGCGCTGTTGACGTAGGGCTCGCCGTTCAGGGTCACGATATCGTCATTGACGAGCACGTCCGACTTCAGCGTCGGTTCCGGCTTGAAGGCGCCGAAGATCGCGGCCGCGAGGATCACCAGCAGAAAGACGCAGGCCAGACCGGTCAGACCGACGCGTACCCTTTGCATGTGCTCCCTTCCACGTCCTCTCGGTTCGTCAGACGCTTCACGAGGACCCAAGGCTAACCCACCATCACGCGATTGTCGAACGCGTTTGCCGCAATCAGGCAAGCCAGGGTGGAACGGCCAGCCCCTTGGCGACCAGCCATTCGCGGTTGAAGAGGGTGGAAAGATAGCGCAGCCCGCTGTCGCACAGGATGGTGACGATCGTCTTTCCCGGGCCGAGCTCCTTCGCCAGGCGGATCGCGCCGGCGATGTTGATGCCCGTCGAAAGCCCGACGCACAGCCCCTGGGTGGCGAGCAATGCATGCACCTGCTCCAGCCCCTCGGCATCGGAGATGCGATACTGGGTATCGATCGGCGCGCCTTCGAGATTGGCGGTGATCCGGCCTTGGCCGATCCCTTCGGCGACCGAGCTGCCCTCGGCCTTGAGCTCGCCGCAGGCATAATAGTTGTAGAGCGCGGCGCCGTGGGGATCGCTCAGCGCGACGACGATCCTCTCGTCGAACGCCTTGAGGCCGAGGCCGGTGCCGGCCAGCGTGCCGCCGGTGCCGACCGCGCAGGTGAAGCCGTCGATCCGCCCGCCGGTCTGCTCCCAGATCTCGGGCGCGGTGCCGCGGATATGCGCCATGCGATTGGCGATATTGTCGAACTGGTTGGCCCAGAGCGCATTTTCCGTCTCCTCGGCGATGCGGCGCGAGCTGTGCACGAAATGCGCGGGGTTCGAATAAGCCGCGGCGGGGACGAGGACGAGCTCGGCACCGAGCGCGCGCAGCGTATCCATCTTCTCGCGGCTCTGCGTCTCGGGCATCACGATGATCGTGCGATAGCCCTTGGCGTTGCCGACGAGCGCAAGGCCGATGCCGGTATTGCCCGCCGTGCCCTCGACGATGATGCCGCCGGGGCGCAGCGTGCCGTTCTCCTCGGCATCCTCGACGATGTAGAGCGCCGCCCGGTCCTTCACCGAGCCGCCGGGATTCATGAACTCGCACTTGCCGTAGATCTCGCAGCCCGTGGCTTCGCTCGCCGCCTGGAGGCGAACGAGCGGCGTGTTGCCGATAAGGGCGAGCGTGTCGGCGGCGGGGGGAACGGGCACTGGCATGCCGGCGGGATAGCCCGTTCGCGCCCGGGACGGCAAGGGAGCAACGCTTGGGCGCGGGAAAGCAGCAATGGTCGCGCCCGCCGGCCGAAGGACTCCTTCCCCCCGAATCAGCCAGCGCACCGGAGCCCTTCGAGCGAGCCGGTCAACGGTGGTGCGGCGGCCGCTTCGCCTATCCCCATGACCGATCATCAGGTGGCGATGAAAGCCGGCGCGAGGGGGTGCCTGGCGGCTATCGGGGGCCGAACGGATCCCGACCCGCGATTGCGCCCCGGCCGGCTTTCGTCGAATGGCAGGGTGACGGAGCGGCGGGGTGGCGGAGGACGCGTTGGCGTCCCCCGCCTCGTTCCGCCATGGCGACGGCGCTGGTCCGCCGGCTCAGAGCACCCAGTTCGTGCTGAGCGTGGTGACGTCGCCGGTGAACAGGATCGCCATGTCGGCGGCGGCGTCGCCATTGGTGTCGAACAGCGCCGTGGTGGTGTTGCTGCCTGCATCGAACGCCAGGGTGAACTCGCCCGCGCT
>Ga0180222_1001024_pt1 | contig 33140 bp, 31 predicted proteins | sample eDN5th37CKraftOP_FD_151336 | JGI IMG/M metagenome (GOLD analysis project Ga0180222, IMG submission 151336) | Enriched Organic Plus compost microbial communities from Emeryville, California, USA - eDNA 5th pass 37_C Kraft OP (version 2) (version 2) ...
CAAAGGATCACTTCGGCCGTGAACTGCCGACCCTTGAACAACCCCTTACCCGCCATGCCTCAGTCCCGCCCGTAGAGCGATCGTCCTAGCCGCGGGCAAGCGCGGGCGCCAACCTTGCAACAGAACCGTGACATTGGCGCACGGCTTCGGTGGCCTGCCGGACGCCGCCGGCAACCGCGGCTATTACCAGGACGGCGTGTCGACCAATCTGCTGCTCGACGACGCACGGCGCGAGACGATCAACGCCATGCCGCAGATGACCGGGATCCGCATCGCGCTCAGGCGGGCGGGGGGTCAACACATAACGGCAAACCCGCCATCCTGACGAACGTGAGCATTCCTTTGCCGCAGCGTGACGCCCCGTCGGCGCCGCTGCGGCAATGGATCCCGGATCAAGTCCGGGATGACAAGGAATGGAATTTCGAGCCTTACCGCACGATCGCCGGATGCGGGATACGCGGTTCGCCCAGCATCTCGCGATAGGAGGGCGGCTCGACGCCGTTGTCGTCCTTGATGCCGTATTTCCGCGCGATCTCGGCACCGATCAGCGTCTGGCCGGAAAGCGTCATCAGCTCGGGATCATCATAGAGCGCGCGAATGACGCGGCCGGTGAACTCCGGCGATTCCGCGACCTTCATGAACTCCTCATATTGCTCTGGATGCGCCTTGGCGGCGACATCGGTACGATGCGTCTTGAGCGGGCCCATCCAGATCGAGACGGCGGCGACGTCATAGTCGCGCAGGTCCACCGCCATGTCCGCGGCGAACTTGTCGACGCCGGCCTTCTGCGCGCCATAGGCGGGGCCGTGCATGTAGCAGGCGGAGCCGAAGGAGGAGGAGAAGGTGATCAGGCCGCGGCGGCGCTTCACCATCAGCGGCGCGGCATAATAGGAGGCGACATATTGGCTGCGCAGGCCGACATCGAGGATGTCGACGAGAGCGAGCGGCTTTTCCCAGAAGACGCCGGGGTTGATCAGATCGTCGTCGATATAGGCGACATTGTTGACGAGGATGTCGAGCTGGCCCTGCTCCTCGGCGACGCGATCCATCAGCGCCTTGACCTGCGCATCGTCGCGATGATCGACGCCGACCGCGATCCCCTTGCCGCCGGCGGCGGTGATCGCCTCGGCCGTCTCGTGGATCGTGCCGGCGAATTTGGACTGGCCGCCGGCTGTGGTGCGGCCGGTGACGTAGACCGTGGCGCCGGTCTGCCCCAGCCCGATCGCCACGCCACGCCCCGCCCCGCGGCTCGCGCCCGTCACGATCGCAACTGTCTTATCGGCCATTCTCACATCTCCAACTGTCCAATAACCGTGGATCAGAAACCATTTCCGCTCATCCCGTTGCGCGCCTTGAAGTCGCCGACTAGGAACTCCACGGCGTTGCGGATATCGTTGCGGCGATAGCCGAGCAGCGCCGTCTCGGCGGGATCGGGCTCATAATAGATGGTGCCGCCGCGTCCGGCGAACATCGTCGCGTCGGGGAACAGCGGGTGCTCCTGGTCGATCACCGGCAGCTTTACATCGCTACCCGCCGCGTCGAAGAACATCTGGATATAGGCCTGCCAGGACAGATTCTCGTCACCGACCAGATAGGCTTTGGCGGGCTCGCCGCGCTCCAGCGCGCCGGCCACCGCCTCGGCGAGCGACTGGGTGGAGATGCAATTGGCGCCGCCTGGCGGAGCGAAATACGGAACGCCCTCCAGCTGTCCCATCGCATAGCGGATATAATAGTCGAAGAAGGAGACGGCGAGGCCGGGGATCGAGCCGACCACGATCGGCGCGTTGACGCTGGTGACGCGGAACTCCGGCGTGTTCAGCGCACGGATGCCCTCGTCGGCGCGATGGCGCGAGCGGACATAGTCGTTGGTCTCGATGAGCTGCGGCGCGGCCTGCGGATAATAGCTGCCGATATAGACCGCGACGGGAATGCCCGCCTCGCGCGCCAGCTCGAAGAATTTGGGCACGCCGATCGAGTTGGCGCGCTCATAATGGGCCGATGGATCCGCGCCCTCGGGGATGTGGCGGATATCGTTGCCCGCGCCGAACACCAGCGCGTCGAAGCCCTTGAGCTGGTCGACGGTGAAGTCACCATCCAGATAGCTGCCCTTGATGAAGGGGAAGGTGACGAGCTCGGTCCCCGACGAGGGCGCGTTGCGTGCGGCGAGGGTGACGTCATGACCCAGCGACTTCAGATGGGTTGCGCAATGCGCGCCGATCATCCCCGTGCCGCCGACCAGCAAAATCTTCATGGATAGTCTCCCCGCAGGCCTCAGCCCTGCTTGTGATCGTCAAGAACCTTGCGCAGCACGCCGAGCAGGGTCGAGCCGCGCGGATGGCCGACATAATGGACGAGGAAAACGGCCACCTCCTCCGCCTGCTCGGGCGTCAGCTCGCCATTGGCGAGCGCGGCGCGCAGCTGGATCTCCAATATGCCGGCATCGCCGAGCGTCGCCGCGACGCCGAAGATCATCAGCCGGCGGTCGCGCACGCTCAATATGTCGCGCGACCAGACCTCGGCGAACAGCTGCTCGATCGTGTTGGTGACATAGTCCGATCGCCCCTCGCGCGGCGGCAGCGGCACGACATCGCCGTAGATCTTGCGGAACATCGCCTCGCCGCGATCGCGGCGCTCGTCGCTGTGGCTCATGCCTCCATCGCCTCCTTGAGCAGCGCCATCGGATCGAACACGCCCAGCATCGCGCCGGCGGTGAAGCCCGCATCGGCGACCAGGTTCAGCCCGTTGACATAGCTGGCGCCCGGCATGTTGAGGAAGATCAGCGGGTAGCTCTGCTCGGCCGAGGAGGAACGCCGGTTGATCGGCCGGGTGAAGACGTCGATCATCTTCGCGCTGGAGACCGCCTCGAAATCCTTGGTCATGCCGGATTCGGTCGGCCCCGGGCTCAACAGGTTGATGCGCACGCCGCGCTTGATGAGCTCCTGCGACTGGAGAAGGCCCCAGACGATGACCGCTTCCTTGGAGAAGGTGTAGGGATCGCCCAGCTCGGCGAGGCGCGGCTCGGCCCAGGCAAGGCCGGCGTCATAATCCGGCGTCGCGATCAGCTCGCGGATGGTATCCAGTCGCTGCATGTAACCGTTGCCCGCGGTGGAGGCGATCACCGCGACCGCCGACCCGTCCGGCATCTTGGGCAGCGCACGTTCGATCAGGTAGCGCACGCTCAGGAAGTTGACCTGGATCACCTCGATCGCCGGGAAGGTCTGCGGCAGGCCGGCGCAGTAGAAGAGCGCGTCGATCGGGCCGGGCACGCTTTCGATCGCCGCGTCGATCTGCGCGCGATCGCGCAGGTCGAGCGTCCGGAAGGAAGCGAGCTCGACTGGCGAGGGCTTGATGTCGAAGCCGTGCACCTCGCCGCCGAGCCGCACCAGCTCGCGCGCCGTCGCCTCGCCGATGCCGGAATAGCAGCCCACCACCACGCAGCGCTTGCCCTTGTAGGACCAGAGATCGGCCATCGCTATCCTCTCTTTCCGTGATGGCTCCGTCCTTATGGTCTGGCGTCGGGCGACACGAGGGGCGGCATGTTTTGAGAAGCGGCCACTTCTTCGGATCGCGCCTGAATGAGGGCGCAGAACCGGCCTTTCCAACCGCAGGCTTGCTTGTCCGCCCGTATCGCCAGCCCTAGCGTACCCGCGCAATCGCGAGCACGGACTGACCTCCGCGCCGGCATGAGGACAATCGAAGGAGACAGGATGAGCGAGGCGCTCTTTCCCGGAGGCTGCGCGCTGGTGATCGGCGGCAGCGGCGGCATCGGCAGTGTGGTGGCAAAGGAGCTGGCGCGGGCCGGCAGCGATGTCGCGATCACCTACCGGCGCAACAGGCCTAAGGCCGACGAGGCGCAGCGGGAGATGGAGGCGATCGGCGTCAAGGTGACGAGCCACGCGCTCACCACCGGCGATCGCGCCTCGGTCGCCGCCGCGGTCGAGGAGGCGGTGGCGGCGCATGGCCGCATCCACACCGTCGTCTATGCCGCGGCGATGCTCACCGAGCAGGTCGACATCGCCGACATCAGCGACGCGCAATGGAGCGAGGCGGTCGAGCAGGATCTCGGCGGCTTCTTCAACGTGCTGAAGGCGACGCTGCCGCATCTGCGCGCCGCGGGTGGCGGCTCCTACGTCAATCTCGGCTCGGCCGGCGATATCATGTGGCCGCCCAAGGATGCGCTGTCGGTGGCGCCCAAAGGCGCGATCGAGGCGCTGATCCGCGGTATCGCCAAGGAGGAAGGCGTGAACGGCATCCGCGCCAATTCCGTGCTCGTCGGCGTGATCGAGGCGGGCATGTTCCTGGAGCTGACGCGGCAGGGCGTGTTCGACGAAGCCTGGACGCGGGAGGTGCAGAAGCTGCTGTGCCTGAAGCGCTGGGGTCAGCCGGAGGAGATCGGCCATGCCGTCACCTTCCTCGCATCGAACAAGGCGGGCTACATCACCGGGCAGCAGATCTCGGTCGCCGGCGGGTTCGGAATTTAGCAACGCTCGTCATGCTGACGAAAGTCGGGATGACGGCCTCAAGGAGAAAGTCATGGATCTTGGCCTGGCCGGCAAGACGGCGATCATCACCGGCGGCAGCGGCGGCATCGGGCGCGGGCTGTTGATCGAGTTCGCGCGCGAGGGGCTGAACGTGGTCAGCGCCTCGCGCGACCAGAAGACCGGCGAGGGCATCGCCGAGGAAGCCCGCGCCATGGGCCTGCCGGGCACGATCGTCGCGGTCGCCACCGACGTCACCGACCGTAAGAGCGTCGATGCGATGGTCGCCGTGGCGCATGAGCGGTTCGGCCCGGTCGACGTGCTGATCAACAACGCCGGCGGCGTCGCCCATCCCGCCCCGTTCGAAGATTTCGACGAGGAAGGCCGCCGCTGGGAGATCGCGCTCAACATCGACGGCGTCGTCAATTGCTGCCAGGCGGTGGCTGAGGACATGCTCGGCCGCCAGCAGGGCAGCATCGTCAACATCTCGTCCAACGCCTCTTTGCTGGGCGAGGCGGCGTACGGCACCGTCAACTATGGCGCGACCAAGGGCTATGTGAACAGCTTCTCCAAGGCGCTCGCCTATGAATGGGCGAACCGCAACGTGCGGGTGAACACGATCGCGCCCGGCTGGATCGTTCCCTATGAGGACGATCAGATGGGGCCGGGCAGCTTCTGGAATCGGTTCGGCAAGCAGGTGATCGGCACGCCCACCCAGATGGTCGAATCGATGGTGCAGGGCACGCTGCACAACATCAGCAACCTGCCCCTGAAGCGCCTCGGCCGGCCGGAGGACATCGCCTATGCGGCGTTGTTCTTCGCGTCCGAGCGGTCGAGCTACATGACGGGACAGCTGGTCAGCGTCGGCGGCGGCGCCTGGATGTTCTGAGCGGATATAAGGTTGCGTCGCCCCTGCGCAGGGGCGACGGGACTATTCTGCCGCCTCGACAGCCTGGCCGAACGCCACGCCGGTCTGCTCGCCCAACCCGGTGACGCGCACGATGCCGTCGGCGCTCACCTCCTCCGAGAGGAAGGAGAGCCGGCGCGACTTGCTGCTGGCGAACAGCCATTTGCCGTCGCGCTTCACGAAGCTGTCCTCATAGGATGAGGCGAGCTGGATCAGCGTGCGCGCCTTGGTGTCGATCTGGAAGAAATAGAGATCGAACAGGCCCTCGGCGGTGTCCGGCCCGGTGAGCGTGACGATCGGATTCTGCATGTGATGCATGTCCATCACGTTGGGCACGCAGCCGAAGCGGGCATAGAGATCGACAAACTCGTCGCGGTTGGTGAACACCGGAAAGCCTTCGAAATCGATCACCGCATCGGGAATGAAGCAGGCGCGCACGATTTCGGGCTGCTTGCGGTCGCAGGCGCGCAGATATGTGTGCTTGAGCTGGATGATGGCGGCGATGTCCTCCATCGCGGCCACACGGCGGGCGAGATCGTCCAGGGTCACGGTCATGTTGCGCTCTCCTCTCGCGGCCGATCGCGCCGCTGCTTTTCGCCAACGAATCGATTTCGGCGCCATCAATACGCAATGTGGCAGGTGAAGCTCAAATCTTTCGCGCTTTTCGGAGCGGACTTCGTTCTCCATCCTCCCTCCATGGGAAAGATTTCCGCTACGCCAGGAACCCCGCCGATATGAAAGCCAGGGTCCGCCCGAGCAGCTTCTCGCGGTCGCCCGGATCGCACGCCCCGGCCGACAGGTTCCTGAGCCGCCGATAGTCCGCAGCGCTGTTGTGGTGCAGCACGCCAAGGGCGAAATGGAGCTTCCAGACGATCTCCTCGCGGGAAAGAGCGGGGCGGAGGCGTTGGATGGCATCGACGAATCGGGAGAGGTGGCCGACGTCGTTCTGGATGATCGCCTGCATCTCCGGCGGCCCTTCACCGCGCGCGCGGTTGAGATAGCGGAGCGCCGTCTGGCGCTCGGGATCGCGCCACAGGATGGCCGGCTCGATCAGCGCGCGCAGGACATCCTCGATGCGCGGCGCATCCTTGGCCAGCGCCGCCTTGAGCAGCGCCTTGCGCTCGGCATTGAGCTCGGCCGCGCGGGTACGGAAGATGTCGAGCAGCAGCGCCAGCTTCGAGCCGTAATAATAGTTGATCGCCGCGATGTTCGCGTTGGCGAGCGCCGTGATCTCCCGCGAGGTGACGAGCTCGAACCCATGCTCCGCAACCAGCCGTTCGGCCGCCCGGAACAGGCGCCGGCGCACGTCCGTGTCGCCTGCCGCAGCAGCCGCCCGCCTCGGGTGGGATCTGGCCGTCTCCATCATCGTCACCGCGCCCTACTTGACGAGGCACTCTATCGCGCGCAAACGCTTGTTTGAAAAGGCTGTTTGAGGATGCACATGAAGGCGATACTCTGCAGGTCGTTCGCACCCATCGACGCGCTGACGCTCGAGACGGTCGAGCCGCCCGTCCCCGGCCCAGGCGAGGTGGTGATCGACGTCGCCGCCGCGGGCATCAATTTCCTCGACGGGCTTATGGTGCAGGGCAAATATCAGACCAAGCCGCCCTTCCCCTTCTCTCCGGGCAGCGAAGTCTCGGGCAGGATTCGCGCGGTCGGCGAGGGCGTGACCGGTTTCGCGCCGGGCGACCGCGTGGCCTCCTTCTGCCGCGTCGGCGGCTATGCCGAAGCCGTCTCGGCGCCGGCGAACCAGACCTACCCGCTGCCCGACGCGGTCGACTTCGTCCCTGCGGCCGGCTTCCTGATCACCTATGGCACCTCCTATCACGCGCTGAAGGACCGCGCGCAGATCAGGCCGGGCGAGACGCTGCTGGTGCTCGGCGCGGCGGGCGGCGTCGGCCTCACCGCGGTCGAACTCGGCAAGGTGATGGGGGCGCATGTCATCGCTGCCGCCTCCAGCGCCGAGAAGCTCGCGCTCGCGAAGGATTATGGCGCCGACGAGCTGATCGACTATTCGCAAGGCGGCCTGCGCGATCAGGTGAAGGCGCTCACCGGCGGCCGCGGCGTCGATGTGATCTACGATCCGGTCGGCGGCGCGCTCGCCGAGGAGGCGATACGCTGCCTCGCCTGGGAGGGGCGCTATCTGGTGATCGGCTTCGCGGCGGGCGAGATTCCGAAATTCCCGGCCAATCTGCTGCTGCTCAAAAGCTCCAGCATCCTCGGCGTCTATTGGGGCGATTCGCTGAAGGCCGATCCGGAGCGCCATGCCCGCAACATCGCGGAGCTGTTCGCGCTCCAGGGCGAGGGGAAGCTGCGGCCGCATATTTCCGAGACTTATCCGCTGGAAGAGGCGGTGGAGGCCCTGCGCCAGGTGATGGACCGCAAGGTCAAGGGCAAGGTCGTGCTGACGATGGGAAAGGGAGAGAAGGCATGAGCGCGATGGTAACGACGAAGACCGCCGGACGCGTGCTGGTCGCCACCATCGACAATCCGCCGGTCAACGCCGCCTCGCATGGCGTGCGCGCCGGTCTCGTCGAGGCGGTGGACCGGCTGGAACGCGAGGCGGATCTCGGCGCGCTCGTGGTGATCTGCGCAGGCAAGAGCTTCGTGTCCGGCGCGGACATCAAGGAATTCGGCAAGCCGATGCTGGAACCGCAGCTCGCCGAGGTCGCGGCGCGGCTGGAGGGCGCATCCAAGCCGGTCGTCGCCGCGATCCATGGCAAGGCGCTGGGCGGCGGGCTCGAGATCGCGCTCGCCTGCCACTATCGCGTCGCCACTGTCGGATCCGCGATCGGCCTGCCCGAGGTGAAGCTCGGCATCATCCCGGGTTGCGGCGGCACCCAGCGCCTGCCGCGCCTCACCGGCCTCGCACCGGCGCTGGCGCTGGCGACCGAGGGCAACGACATGCCCGCGGCGAAGGCGAAGGAGCTGAAGGCGCTCGACGCACTGGTCGAGGGCGATCTCGAAGCCGGCGCCATCGCTTTCGCGGAGAAACTGATCGCCGAGGGCAAGGGGCCGCGCCGGGTGCGCGATCTGCCGATGCCGCCCAAGGACGAGGCGCTGCTCGCCGAGACGCGCGCCACGCTCGCCAAGAAGAAGCGCGGCTATCTCGCCCCCCAAGGGGTGATCGACGCGATCGAGGCGGCCTATGCGTTGCCGTTCGACGAGGCCCTGGCGAAGGAGAATGCGATCTGCCGCGAACTGCTCGCAGGGCCGCAGTCGCGCGCGCTGAGGCATAATTTCGCCTCGGAACGCACCGTCACCAAGATCGCCGGCCTGCCCGACGACACCGCCGAGCGCCCGGTGCGCAAGGTGGGCGTGATCGGCCTCGGCGCGATGGGCAGCGGCATCGCGATGGTCTTCGCCAATGCCGGCCTGCCGGTGATCGGCGTCGAGCGCAGCCAGGAGAAGCTCGACAAGGCGATGGCGACGATCGGCAAGGCCTATGCCGGCCTCGTCAAGCGCGGCAGCCTCAGCCAGGAGAAGGCCGATGCGCGCCTCGCGCTGATCACGCCGACGCTGGCCTATGACGGCTTCGGCGACGTCGACCTCGTCGTCGAGGCGGTGAGCGAGGAGATGGAGATCAAGCGCGAGGTGTTCGCGAAGCTCGGCGCGGCGACGCGGCCGGGCGCGATCCTCGCGAGCAACACCTCCTATCTCGACATCGATGCGCTGGCCGATGCCAGCGGCCGGCCGGCGGATGTGTGCGGCATGCACTTCTTCAACCCGGCGCATGTCATGCGCCTCCTGGAGAATGTCCGCGGCGCGCGCACCGCGCCCGACGTGCTCGCCACCATCACCGCGCTCGCCAAGCGGATCGGCAAGCTGCCGGTGCTCTCGGGCGTGTGCGACGGCTTCATCGTCAACCGCATGCTCGCCAAGCGCTCGCGCGAAGGCTTCTTCATGCTCGAGGAAGGCGCAAAGCCCGCGCAGATCGACAAGGTGCTGGCCGGCTTCGGCTTCCCGATGGGCCCCTATGCGCTCGCCGACCTCGCCGGCATCGATGTGCAATATGCCGCCCGCCAGGCGCGCATGGCGCGGCTCACCGAGCGCGAGAAGGCGGCCAATTTCGTCGACCAGCTCTACGAACGCGGCCGCTATGGCCAGAAGACCGGCGCCGGCTGGTATCGCTATGGCGAGGATCGCAAGCCGCAGCCCGATCCCGAGACCGACGCGCTGCTCGAGGCCCATGCCAAGGCGCGCGGCATCGCCCAGCGCAGCTTCGACGATCAGGAGATTCTCGAGCGCTGCGTCTATGCGATGGTGAACGAAGGCGCGAACATCCTGGAGGAAGGCATCGCCGCGCGGCCCGACGATATCGACGTCGCGATGATGAACGGCCTCGGCTTCCCGGCGACCACTGGCGGCCCGATGTGGTGGGCGGGCGAGATCGGCCTTGCCAAGGTACGCGACGCGATGCTGCGCTACCGCGACAGCGTGGGCACGGAATATTGGACGCCCTCGCCGCTGATCGATCGCCTCGCCGCCGCCGGCAAGACCTTCTACGACCGCTGAGGGAGCCTACCCGCGATGGATTTCCAGCACTCCCCCAAGGCGCAGGACCTGCTCGATCGCCTCCGCACCTTCATGGCCGAGCATGTCTATCCCAACGAGCAGCTTTATTATGATCAGGTCGCCGCCGATCGCTGGGAGATGCCGGCGATCCTCGGCGCGCTCATGGGAAAGGCCAAGGCGGCGGGGCTGTGGAACCTGTTCCTGCCCGAATCCCGCCATGGCGCGGGGCTCACCAATGTCGACTACGCACCGCTCTGCGAGGAGATGGGCCGCGTCCACTGGTCCAGCCAGGTGTTCAACTGCTCCGCGCCGGACACCGGCAATATGGAGACGCTGGAGCGGTTCGGCACCGAGGAGCATAAGGAGAAGTGGCTGAAGCCGCTGCTCGCGGGCGAGATCCGCTCCGCCTTCGCGATGACCGAGCCGGCGGTCGCCTCGTCCGATGCGACCAATATCGAATCCTCGATCGTGCGCGACGGCGACGATTATGTGATCAACGGGCGCAAATGGTGGATCTCCGGCGCGGGCGAGGAGCGCTGCAAGATCTTCATCTTCATGGGCAAGACCGATTTCGAGGCGCCGCGGCACAAGCAGCAGTCGATGATCCTCGTGCCACGCGATACGCCCGGCATCACCATCCTGCGGCCGATGAGCGTGCTCGGCTATGACGACGCGCCGCACGGCCATATGGAGATAGTGTTCGAGAACGTCCGGGTGCCGGCATCGAACATGCTGCTCGGCGAGGGCCGCGGCTTCGAGATCGCGCAGGCACGGCTGGGGCCGGGCCGCATCCACCACTGCATGCGCCTGATCGGGCTTGCGGAGCGCGCCCTGGAGCTGTGGTGCAAGCGGCTGAAATCGCGCACCGCCTTCGGCAAGCCGCTCGCCGAGCAGGGCGTCCAGCTCGATCGCGTCGCCGAGGCGCGCGCGATGATCGATCAGGCACGGCTGCTCACCCTCCACGCCGCGTGGCGGATGGACACGGTGGGCAACAAGGTCGCCAAGGCCGACATCGGCATGATCAAGTTCGTCGCGCCGAAGATGGCGGCGCAGGTGATCGACTGGGCGATCCAGGCACATGGCGCCGGCGGATTGAGCCAGGACTTCATCCTCGCCCAATCCTATGCCCACGCCCGCAAGCTGCGCTTCGCCGACGGGCCGGACGAGGTGCATCGCGCTCAAGTCGGCAAGCTCGAGCTGGCCAGATATGCCTGATCCGCACGCCATCGACGTCGATCGGCTCGCCGCGTGGATCCGCGCGAACGTCGAGGATTATGCCGGTTCGCTGACGGTCGAGAAGTTCGCAGGAGGGCAATCCAACCCCACCTTCGCGGTGCGGATCGACGGGCGGCCCCGCTACGTCGTGCGCAAGAAGCCGGGCGGAAACCTGCTGCCTTCGGCCCATGCCGTCGACCGCGAGTTCCGCGTCATGTCGGCGCTGCAGGGCTCCGACGTGCCGGTGGCGCGGACCTACGCGCTGTGCAGCGACGAGAGCGTGATCGGCGCGATGTTCTTCGTGATGGATCATGTCGAAGGACGCACCTTCTGGGATCCGCGCCTGCCGGAGCTCGCGAAAGAGGAGCGCGTCGCGGCCTATGCCGACATAGCCCGGGTGATCGCCGCGCTGCACAGCATCGATCATGAGGCGGTCGGCCTCGGCGACTACGGGAAGCCCGGCAGCTATTATGCCCGCCAGATCGGCCGCTGGACCAAGCAATATCGCGCAACCGAAACCGAGACGATCGATGCGATGGAGCGTCTGATCGCCTGGCTCCCAGAGCATCTGCCCGCCGGTGACGAGACCGCGATCGTCCATGGCGACTATCGCATCGACAACATGATCTTCCATCCCGAGGAGCCGCGCATCGTGGCGCTGGTCGATTGGGAGCTTTCAACGCTCGGCCATCCGCTCGCCGATCTCGCCTATCATGTCATGGCCTGGCGGCTGTCGCCTGAAGCCTTTCGCGGCCTCGCCGGCACCGATTTCTCCGCGATCGGCGTGCCCGACGAGGCGCAGCATATCGCCGCCTATCTGCGCCATACCGGACGAAGCACGATCGATCCCGCCGAATGGGAGTTCGCCATCGCCTACAACATGTTCCGCGTCGCCTGCATCCGCCAGGGGGTGCTCAAGCGCGCGCTGGACGGAAACGCGTCCAATGATCGGGCGCTGGAGGCGGGGCGCAGGACGCGGGATATGGCCGAGACCGCCTGGGCGCAGGTGGAGCGTATCGGGGCGTAAATTCTCCCCCTCCCCTGCGGGAAGGCAATCATCGCGCGTTCCCCATTTCATGGCCCGATCCCCGCGCATGGCCTCCGGCCGCGATGGCGCGCGCATTCCCGCCAGCGTAGCAACATGCTCAAACCGGGAGGAGAGAGGATCGATGGGCATATTGGACGGCAAGGTCGCGATCGTCACGGGCGCCGGGCAGGGCGTGGGCAAGGGCATCGCCGAGGCGCTGGCGGAGGCGGGCGCCACGCTGATGCTCTCGGGCCGCACGCTTTCCAAGGTGGAGAAGGTGGCCGAGGAGCTCGCCGCCAAGGGTACGCGCGTCCAGGCGATGCATGCCGATGTGATGAAGGCGGAGGATATCGAAGCCAATGTGGCGCGCACGGTCGAGGCGTTCGGCGGGATCGATATCCTGATCAACAATGCGCAGACCGTCTATACCACCATCCCGCTGCTCGAGACCACCGACCGGATGTTCGACGAGATGTACCAATCGGGCCCGCTCGCCAGCTTCCGCTACATGAAGGCCTGCTATCCGCATATGAAGGCGCGCGGCGGTGGATCGATCGTGAACTTCGCCACCGCCTCCTCGCAGCGTTGGGACATGGCGGGCTACGGCCCCTATGCCGGCGTCAAGCAGTGCATCCGGTCGCTCACCCGCGCCGCGGCGGCCGAATGGGGCAAGGACAATATCCGTGTGAACACGATCGCACCCTATTCGCTGACACCGGCGCTGGAGGAGTGGATCAAGTTCGTGCCCGAGGACGCCAAGAAGATCACCTCGGAGGTGGCGCTCGGCCGGATCGGCGATCCCAAGGACGATATCGGCCGCGCCGTCGTCTTCCTGGTCGGCCCGGATTCGCATTATCTGACGGGCTCGACGATGCCGCTCGACGGCGGCATGGCGAACTTCGGATAGGATCCTTCCGTCATCCCAGCGAAAGCTGGGATCGCTCTCGGACGCGAACCGCCCCCCTTTGGGAGGGGATGTCAGCCTTCGCTGGCGTGGCGGCGCTGGGGGATGGCCCGAAAAGAAAGGGGGCGCCGCAGCGCTGCGGCGCCCCCAGCCAGGCCGAGGGGTTATTCGGCCTGGATGCCTTGGACGATCCTCATAGTCGGGCAGAACCGTCCAAAGCTCGGAGATCGTTCCTAGATGCGTAGGCTCGCCTCGATGCCGAACGTGCGGGGCTCGTTGAAGTTGCCATAGTCGCCGAGGGTCGCGCGGTTAGAGGGATCGCGGCGGTAGACATAGTCGGTGTCGAACAGGTTCCGGGTCCACACCGAAACGCTCATCCGGGCATCGCCGAGCCCCAGCGGAATATCCGCGAGCGACAGCCGACCGTTGACGACGAAGGAGGCGTCGGCCTTGACCGCGAACTGATCGAAGGTCTGCGTCGCCTGCGCATAGTTGGCGTCGAGATGCAGGCGCGCGGTGAGATTGCCGATCGGCATCTCGTAATCGATCGATCCGCTGGCGGCATTGCGCGGCGTGAACACGATGAACACTGGCTGCAGCACGCCGTTGAACGGATTCACCGTCGGCGGAATCTTGGTATAGGTATAGGCATAGGAGCCGCCGAGCGTCAGCCCTTCCGCCACGCGGGCCGTCGCCTCGACCTCGATGCCGCGGATCTTGGTCGTGCCCGGGGCATTGATCGTCTCCAGCGTGTTGCGCGTCGAGCCGTTGGGCTGCGGCGTCACCAGGCTGAAATCGATCTGGCTGCCGGTGCGATCCATGATGTAGCCGGCGACGTTGAGCCGCAGGCGCCGGTCGAACAGTTCCGTCTTGGCGCCGATCTCATAGGATTTCACCTCCTCCGGGCCGAAGGAGCGATAGGTGAGCGAGCGCGAGCTGGCGCCGCCCGAACGATAGCCGGTCGCGAACTTGGCATAGAGATTGACGTCCCGCGCGGCATCGACCGCAAGCGTCACCATCGGATCGAAGCGGTCGGTCTTCGTGTGGAAGCGGAAGTCGGTCGCTGCGTTGTTGACGATGAAGAGGTGACCCTTCTTGTCGTCGTGCGTGTAACGGCCGCCGACGGTGAGATGGAGGATGTCGTTCCAGACGGGCGGCGTCCACGTCGCCTGGCCATAGACGGCATAGCTGGTGGTACGGGCGACGCTGGCGCGGTCGATCGAGCGGAAGCCGCGGATCGTCGGCCGCGGATCGTTGATCGTGTAGCCGGTGCCGTCGGCGTTCCAGCGATTGGTGCTCGGCGTCGCCGCATCGTCCTCGGCGCGTTCGCTGAAATAATAGAGGCCGCCGACATAATCGACACGGCCCAGGCTGCCGACCGCCTGCACTTCCTGGCTCACCTGATGCTGCCACAGACCGGCGAGGCTGTAGCGGCTGAAATTGCCGTTCGGTGCGAAGGCCGGCACCCGGTGCGCACCACCGCTATTGTCCCACTGCTCGACGCTGAGCTCGCGATAGGCGGTGATCGATCGTAGCTCGAGATCGGGCGAGACGGCCCAGCTCAACCGCAGCATGTGGCCGAAGCTCTTGTCCACGCTCGGTTGCTGCGGCACGCCGATATCGGCGACGCGCATGCGATCGTCGCGTACCTCGACGATCGGCGGCAGCGGTGCGATCGTGCCGTTGGATCCGTTGCCGATCGGACGACCGAGGGGATTGTAGTTCAGCAGCTGGCTGTAGAAAGGCGAGTTGGAATCATAGCTGTTGTCATAGGCATAGTCGGCCGTGAAGTTTGCGCTCGGCCGCCAGCGGACGGAGACGCGCACGCCGCGCCGGTCATAATAGTTCCAACCGGTCGCGCCCGGTAGCGGGTTCTTGACCGTGGCGCCGCGATATTGGACGGCGCCGTCGAGCTTCACCGAGAAGTTCGCGAACTCCGGCAGATCGAGGTGGATCGCGCCGCTATAGGCGCCGAAATTGCCGACGCCGGCGGTCATGCGCAGGCCGAAGCGGCCGGTCGGCACGCGGCTGATCATGCTGAGCGCGCCGCCTTCGGTGTTGCGCCCGAACAGCGTGCCCTGCGGCCCTTTCAGCACCTCGATCCGCTCGATATCCATGAGCGCGGCGTTGAGGCCATGCTGCCGGCCGAGATAGACGCCGTCGATATAGACGCCGACGCCCTGATCGCGCGCCGGCTGGTTGGCATCGAGCGGGACGATGCCGCGAATGCCGATGGTGAGCGCGGACTGGCGCGCCTCGAAGGTGGCGACGCGCAGGCCGGGAACCGCGCCGTCGGCGAAATCGAGCAGGCTCTGGACATGACGTTCCGTGAGCGTCGCGTCGTTGACCACCGAGATCGCGATCGGCGTCTTCTGGAGATTGGTCTCGCGCTTGGTCGCGGTGACGACGATGTCGCTCAGCCCGGGGGCTCCGGCAAGCGTCGTTTCGGCGTCCGCTAAAGTCGAAGTCGCTCCGGCCTGCGCGGCGAGCGCAAGCGAGAGCACGACGGCCGAGGCCGTCGAAGCCAAGATTCGCATGTTCTGGTCCCTGAACCCGGCGCGTGATGCGATCGGGTTGAGCGCTTGCTAGGGACGCCATCTTGCGGTTCGAAGACGGTTCGACTGAGTTTTATGAACGCATTGTAAGGAAATATTGCTGCCGCGGCCGCCGGGGCCAGGAGGCGGCGACGCGCGCCCGAGCCGCGTCCGGACGAGGCTCGGGCGAAAACGGCAGCACTTCGAATGCCGGCAGGCCGCCGGGAGGGAAGCCTCAGTGGCGTGCGCTGGACGTCATCGCATAGCTGGTGCGCATCGCGCGCATCCGCTTGCGATAATCCTGCGGCGCCTCGCCGGCGATCTTGCGGAAGGCGACCGAGAAGCTGCTTGAGCAGGAGAAGCCCAGACGATGGGCGATGTCCTTCATCAGCAGATCGGTATCGGCGAGCAGCGCCTGCGCCTTCTGGAAACGCACCTGCTCGATATAGGCATAGACGGTGCCGCCCGTCGTCTGCTTGAAGGCGCGCGTCAGATGCCGGAGGCTGATGCCGGTGAGCTCGCTGAGGTCGGAGAGCGACGGGCAGCTTTCATGCGCCTCCACATAATCGGTGATCATGCGCAGCTTCTGCCGGGTCAGGCCGCCGCGATAGGCGACCGGCTGGCGCGGATGATCGTTGATGTGGCGGGCGAGCTCGATCACCAGCGTCGTGCCCAGCGCCTCCGTCAGCGCCACGCTCGCGAGCCCCGGCGCCTGCAGCTCCTGGCGCAGCCGCTGCAATATGTCGGCGATGCCGCGATGGCGCAGGTTGAGGCAGGAGGAGAGAATGTGCCGATCATAGAGATCGCAGCTGTTGCCATATTCCTCCAGCACGCTCTGCGGGAAGACGCAGCGCACCGCCTGGCGCAGACCGCCCGCCGAGCGCACTTCCAGCGGCAGCTCCGCCGGCATCACGATCAGCCGGCCGATATCGGTGAAGTGGCCCGGCCCCTCGGGCAGACGATAGCGGCCCTCGGACAGGCCGGGGCGCAGCGTCTGCTGCAGCGCGACGACATGATGCTGCTCCTGGAACACGTCCGTCAGCGGCATCGGAAGATCATGGCTGATGAACTCCGCAACGACACTCTTCGTATCGATCCGTGACAGACATTGCTGAAACGCGGGCTGCATCGCCAATCTTCTCCCACTATGCGTTTTTTCTCATCCTATCGGCCATCGCAGCCTTTGAAAAGCCGGTGCGGCTTGTGGCGATCGCATGCGAGCGCGGCAGGCCCATTCTTCAGCCCAGGGAAATGCGTTCCAGCCGGCTTTCAGCATGTTGCGCCCGCCCTTGAGGAGGGGCGGTATCTCTCCGCGAGCCCCATGCCCGCCTCCCGCGATGCGCACCGAGCCGGATTCGTCATCCCGCGATCGGTTGCAACCGGGCCCAGATCGGCAGATGGTCCGATGCGCGCCGCGCCTTCGCGGAGTGATGCACCCCGGCCGCGATGATGCGCAGGTCCGGCGTCACCATGATCCTGTCCAGGCAGGCGACAGGCCGGCTGCTGTGATAGCTGCGGCCGGTCTGCGCCAGATGGAAGTCGGGCATGAACTCGCGCAGGCAGCCGCCGTGCAGCGACCATTCGTTGAGATCGCCCATCAGCACCGTCGGCATCGGCCGGCGATGGTGACGCGCATGGGCTATCACCGCGCGGGCCTGCCGCCGCCGCCACAGGCCGGAAAGATCGAGATGCATGCCGATCACCCGCAGCTCGACGTCGCGGATGCGGATGTCCGCGAGCACGGCGCCGCGCGGCTCGAGCATCGGCAGGTCGAGTGGCGCGCGATCGAGAATCTCGGCGGACTTGCGCACCAATATGGCGTTGCCGTGCCAGCCGATGCCGCCGGGCCGGATATCGAACGGCACCGGCTTGAACGGCGTCTGATCGGCGAGATGATCGAGCGGCAGCGCGCTCTGCTTGGCGCCGAAGCGCCGGTCGGCCTCCTGCAGCGCGACGACATCGGCGTCGATCTCGTGCAGGACCTCGATGATCCGCAGCGGATCGCGGCGCCGATCGGTGCCGACCCCCTTGCGCATATTGTAGCTCGCGACCGTGATCATGCCGGGCCGCCGCTCCGGCGCCCGGGCCGCGCTCCGGCTACCACTGACCGCCTTCCGCGATCGCCTCGGCTTCGCCGGGCCGGTCGGCGCGGCCGAGCGCCCGGTTGCGATGGGGAAAGCGGCCGAAGCGGGCGATCACGTCATGATGGCGGCGGGCATAATCCAGCGACGCGGCATTGCCGAGCGCCTCGAAGAAAGCGAGCGACCAGAGCTGGTCGGCCAGCGCCTCGCTGTGCATGAACGGCATGTAGACGAAGATGCGCGCCGCCTCGTCGATCGTCCGATCGAAGCCGCGCGCCACCATCCCGCGCGCGATGGCACGCGCCAGCTCGTCGACGGCAAAGGCACGGGCATCCGCGCGGAACAGATTGCGGCTATATTGATCGAAGAGCAGCACAGCGGCGAAGGCGTTCGACGCAGAGCCGAGAAAATCCGCCGCCGGACGATGCCGCTCGCGTTCCCAAAGCCCGGCGAAGCGCTCGGCGATGGCGGCATCGATCGCCTCCGAACGCGTCCACCAGCGCGACGGCCCGACCTCGTCGAGCCAGAAATCGAGAACCGCGCGGACCTCGGCGTCGTCCATGCCGGTCAGGCGGCGGTGCCGCCGACGGTGAGCCCTTCGATCAGCAGCGTCGGCTGGCCGACGCCGGCGGGCACGGACTGGCCGCCCTTGCCGCAGATGCCGACCCCCTCGTCGAGCGCCATGTCGTTGCCGATCGCGCGCACCTTGGTGAGCACGGACGGACCGTCGCCGATCAAGGTCGCGCCTTTGATCGGCGCTCCGAGCTTGCCGTTCTCGATGCGGTAGGCTTCGGTGCAGGAGAAGACGAACTTGCCCGAGGTGATGTCCACCTGTCCGCCGCCGAAGCTCTTGGCGAAGATGCCGGACCGGGCGCGGGCGAGGATTTCGGCGGGATCGTCGCTGCCGCCGAGCATGAAGGTGTTGGTCATGCGCGGCATCGGCGCGTGGGCGAAGCTCTCCCGCCGCCCGTTGCCGGTGGGTGCGACGCCCATCAGCCGGGCGTTGAGCCGATCCTGGATATAGCCCTTGAGGATGCCGTCCTCGATCAGCGTCGTCGCCTGGGTGGGCGTGCCTTCATCGTCGATGGTGAGCGATCCGCGGCGATTGGCGATCGATCCATCATCGAGGATGGTGACCCCCGGCGCCGCCACGCGCTCGCCGATGCGGCCGGAGAAGGCGGAGGTGCCCTTGCGATTGAAGTCGCCCTCGAGGCCATGGCCGATCGCCTCGTGCAGCAGCACGCCGGGCCAGCCGGGGCCGAGCACCACCGTCATCTCGCCCGCCGGCGCCGCGACCGATTCGAGGTTGATCAGCGCCTGCGCCAGCGCCTCGTCGATCGCCCGGTTCCAGACCGCCGGCTCGAACAGCCGATCGTAGAGATAGCGTCCGCCCGTGCCGAAGAAGCCGCTTTCCCTCCGGCCGCCGGCTTCGGCCACGATCGAGACGTTGAGCCGCACCAGCGGGCGCACGTCGAAGGCGACGAAGCCGTCCGGCCGGACGATCTCGACCACGCTCCACGAGCCGGACAGGCCGACCGAGACCTGGGCGACGCGTGGATCGCGCGCGCGGGCGGCGGCATCGATCTCCTGGCAGAGCGCGACCTTGCGGGCGAAGGGGATGAGGCCGAGCGGATCCTCGCCGGTGTAGAGCGCCGCGTTGGTTCGCCGCGGCGGCGCGGAGCGGCCTCCCTTCGCCGCATCGAGCAGGGTCATCGTCTCGCCGGCGCGGCGGATCGCCGCCTCGGAAATCTCGTTGGCATGGGCGAAGGCGGTGGTCTCGCCCGAAACGCCGCGCAGACCGAAGCCCGCCTCGGTATTGAAATCGGCCGTCTTCAGCCGTCCATCATCGAAGCCGAAGCTCTCCGAGGCGGTATATTGCAGATAGAGCTCGCCATCGTCGCAGCCTTTCAGCGTCTCCGCGGTGACGCGCAGCGCGCCCTCGGGATCGAGCCGGTCGTCGCGATAGAGGAAGCGGCGGGGGTCGGAAAATGTGCTCATCGCATCGATATAGGCCGGTCTCCCGGCTTTGGCAGCCCCCCGACGTGCCGGATCAGATGGCGATCCGGGCCAGAAGCGGCAGCAGGCCATAGGAGGCATCGTCCGGCGCCGGGGCGCCGACCGGCAGCCCCCCCGCGGTCGCGCCCGGCTCGTGCGGGCGCTCCTGGCTCCAGTCGATCACGCGGGCGCGATGGGCGAAGCGCCAGCCGGCCGCGGTCCGGCGGAAGCGGTCGAGATAGCGGCCGCCGGCGACATAGTCGCGCGCCCGCGGCGTGCCGGCATCGATCACATGGCTGTTCACCGCATAGGTCTCGCCTTGCGCCTCGTCGCCGGCGATGACGAACAGCCGGTTGCCCATGAAGTGGTGCGTGCGCATGCCATGCATCGAGCGGCCGACGAAATCGGCGAATGCGTCGGGGCCGCCGCGGAACATCGCGCCGTGATCGTGAATCGCATCGTCGGCATAGAGGCTGCGCAGCAGGAGCAGATCGCGCCGGTCGATCGCGCGCGCGTAGAGATCGACGAGACGGGAGAGCGCGAGCTGATCGAGCAGCTCCTGAACGTCGGCATGCACGGGCGGCTTCTCCTTTCCCTGCCTTGCCTGACCGGAATGCGGGCAAGGAGAGCGACGATGGCTAGACCAGCGGCATCAGCGCCGCGGCGATCCAGCGCTCCTCCGCGCGCAGCACACCCCAGGCGCGGGCGGCAGCGCGGCTGTCCATGATCTCCACGCCGATACCGCGCCGATCGAGTTCCTCGGCGAGCAGCCGGGCAGGGCGGCGCAGCGTGGCGCCGGTCCCGATCAGGAGGAATTCGGGCGACGGATCGAGCGCCAGGACGGGCAGCAGCATCTCCGCGTCGACGGCCTCGATCACCTCCGGCGCCTGCCAGGGCCGGGCCCATTCGGGCGTCAGGAACACGCCAGCGGCATAGAGCGCGCCGGAGACGCGGAAGCCGGTGCCCGAAAAGCCTTGGACGATCGGCCCCGGGCCGGCGGCCTCGCGGTCGAGCTTCGGCATCAGCTCTCGCGGCGCGAGATCCGCTCGGCCCCGCTCATGCGGGAATCGGCCTTGGGCACGAAGCTGTGCGGGCCGACGCCGAGGGTGATCAGCAGCGAGGAGGAGACGTAGACCGACGAATAGGTGCCGACGACGATGCCGAGCATCATCGCCCAGGTGAAGCCGCGCAGCACATGCCCGCCGAACAGCAGCAGCGAGCCGAGCGCGAGCATGATCGTCAGCGAGGTCATGACGGTGCGCGGCAGGGTCTCGTTCACCGACAGGTCGATCAGCGCGCGCATGTCCATCTGGCGGTATTTGCGCATATTCTCGCGGATGCGATCGTCGATCACCATCTTGTCGTTGATCGAATAGCCGACGATGGTCAGCATCGCGGCGACGATGTTGAGATCGACCTCCATCTGCGTCACCGCGAAGAAGCCGAGGGTGATCAGCACGTCATGGACGATGGCGACGAAGGTCGAGACGCCGAACTGCCATTCGTAGCGGAACCAGGAGAAGATCGCGATCCCGAGCACGGCGAGCACGACGGCGAGGATGCCGTTCTGCACCAGCTCGCCGGAAACCTTGCCCGAAACCGTGTTGTAGCGAGGAAAGCTCGCGCCCGGAAACTTGGCCGCCACCGCCGCCTGCACCTGCTTCACCATCGCGTTGGTCGCGCCGTCATCCGCGCTCTTGGGAAGCGGCAGGCGGATGGCGACGCGCGTCGCTTCCGCGAACTGCTGGAGCTGCGCCTCGCCGAGACCGAGATCGTCCACGGCCGCACGTACCTGGTCGAGCGGCGGCGGCGATTTGAACTCGGTCTCGATCATCACGCCGCCGACGAAGTCGACGCCGAGATTGAGGCCGCGCCAGCCGACCGCCGCGACGGCGAGAAGGGTCAGGATCGCGGTGATCGTGAAGGCGATGTGGCGAACCCGGACGAAGCCGATATTGGTGTTGTCGGGGACGATCTTGAGCAGGCGCATGTCCGTTCCGCCTCAGATGGTGATGTCGGTCGGCCGGTTGCGCCGGATCCAGATCGCAACGAGCATGCGGGTGAACACGACCGCCGTGAACACCGACGTCGCGATGCCGATCAGCAGCACCGCCGCGAAGCCCTTCACCGGGCCCGAGCCCAGCACGAGCATGATCAGCCCCGCGATCGCGTGCGTCACGTTCGCCTCGAAGATGGTGCGGCTGGCCTCCTTATAGCCGTTCTCGACGGCGGAGAATACGTTGCGCCCGCGCCGCCTCTCCTCGCGGATGCGCTCGTTGATCAACACATTGGCGTCGACGGCCGTGCCGATGGTGAGCACGAAGCCGGCGATGCCCGGCAGGGTCAGCGTCGCGTTGAGCAGCGCCATCACGCCGAGGATGATGAACACGTTGATGATGACGGCGAGGTTCGCATAGACGCCGAAGCGCCCGTAGCTCACCAGCATGAACGCGACGACGAGCGCGACCGCGATCACCGAGGCGGTAATGCCGGCGCGGATCGAATCGGCGCCGAGCTCGGCGCGCACCGTGCTCTCCTCGATCACCTTGAGAGCGACGGGCAGCTTGCCTGAACGCAGGGCGATGGCGAGGTTGTTGGCGCTCTCGACGGTGAAGTTGCCCGAGATCTGCGCGGTGCCGCCGAGGATCGGCTCATTGATGTTGGGCGCCGAGAGCACGCTGCCGTCGAGCACCATGGCGAAGGGCTTGCCGACATTTTCCTGCGTGATCTGCCCGAACTTGCGCGCGCCGGCGCTGTCGAAGCGGATGGTGACGACCGGTATGTTGTTCTGGTCGTAGGCCTGCTTGGCATCGATCAGCTGGTCGCCGGTGATCAGCACGCGCCGCTGCAGCGCGATCACCGGAACGCCTTGCGGATTGCCGGGATAGGGCACGACCTGGCTGCCGATCGGCGCACGGCCCTTCACGAGATCAGCGGGATTGGCGGTGGTGTCGACGAGCCGGAACTCGAGCTTCGCGGTCTTACCGATCAGCGCCTTCAGCGCCTCCGGATCCTGGAGCCCCGGCACCTGGACGAGGATGCGGTCCTTGCCCTGCTGGATGATCGTCGGCTCCTTGGTGCCGAGCGCGTCGATACGCTTGCGCACCACTTCGGTCGCGCCCTTCATCGCCGCGTCGATCGCGGCGTCGAGCCCCGCCCGGGTCTGGGTCATCACCACCTGGCTTGAGTTGACGACCGCGACGTTCCAGTCGCGCTGCCCGGTCACGCCCACCGCGGAGGTCAGCGTGCGCGCCCGCTCCACCGCCGCGTCGAGCTGCGCCATGTTGCGGACATAGAAGGCGAGGCGGCCGTCGCTCGTCGAGATGTCGCCGATGTCGATCGGCGGATCGGCGCGGCGCATCTCGGTGCGCACATTCTCCGCCATCTTCGCCAGCTCCTGCTTGGCGAGATCAGCAGTGTCCGCCTCGAGCAGGATATGGCTGCCGCCGGCGAGATCCAGGCCGAGATTGACGCGCGGCGCCGGAATCCAGCCCGGCCAACGCGCGACGAGCGATTCGGGGACCAGGCTCGGCACCGCGAGCAGCACGCCGGTGAGCAGCAGCAGGCTGATCCACCAGACCTTCCAGCGCGGGAAATCGAGCATGGCCGGCTCAGTCGTTCGCAGGCTTGGCGCCGCCCGCGGGCCGGACCTCGAGCAAGGTCGACTTGAGCGCGCGCACCTTGACGCCGGGCGCGACCTCCACCTCGACCGAATCGGGATCGACCTTCGTCGCCCGGCCGAGGATGCCGCCGCCGGTGACCACCTCATCGCCCTTCTTCACCGCCTCGATCGACGCGCGCTGCTCCTTGGCGCGCTTCTGCTGCGGGCGGATCACCAGGAAATAGAAGATCACGAAGACCGCGATCATCATCGGAAGCGGGGACGCCACAAAGGCGGCGAGGCCGGAAGGCTGGGCGCCCGCTGCGCCGGCGGCGTTCTGTGCGAAGGCGGGGGTAGCGAACATGATCGTGCGGCTGCCTGAAAGAGAGCGCGGCCGTCCCATCGGCCGCTTTCGGAAGGCGCGCGCCTATCACGTTCGATGGCCCGCACGCAACCGCCGCTTGCCAAGCGGCTCAAGCCCTCCTAAAGCGCGCCGCCTAGGTCGGGGCGTAGCGCAGCCTGGTAGCGCATCAGACTGGGGGTCTGGGGGTCGCAGGTTCGAATCCTGTCGCCCCGACCAAATTGAAGACGCACGGCGCCCCGCGCAGCACAGGGTGGCGCCGCTACGCTTCCAGAAACGGCTTGCCCTGATGCGCGACGAGCAGGTCGTGCATGTCGGCGGCGTGCTCCTCCTCATCGGCGAGGATGCGTTCGAGCATGATCCGCGTCGTCGGATCATTGTCGCCGAAATAGCGGATCAGTTCCTGATAATGCTCGATCACGATGCGTTCGGCGATGAGATTCTGCTCGATCATCTCGATGAGGGTGCCGCCGGCGCCATATTCGGTGGCGGAACGGCTGGAGAGCCCATCGGGATTGAAGTCCGGCACGCCGCCGAGCTGATCGATCCGGTTCGCCGCCTCGATCATGTGCTTGCGTTCGACATCGGCATGCTCCTGGAATTCGGCGGCCACGCTTTCCGAATGGATCCCTTCGGCGGCGATGGCGTGCATCTGATAGCGCAGCACGCAGACCAACTCGGTGGCGACGACCGACTGGAGCAGCTCGATCGTCTTTTCCACGTCGCCGCGATAGGTGGGCACGACGGCGCCATCGCCGAGCGAGCGCCGGGCCCGCTCGCGCAATGTCTGGACGTCGCTCAGGAAATGCGTGTCGGCGGTGCTCATGCGCGTTGCTCCTTCGGTCGGCTGAGGGACTCCCGGCAATAGCGATGACCCGGACGAGAGGTTCCTGCCGCGAATCGTTCGCAGCGGCGGCTGCGCCGGAGCGTCGCCGGCTTCCGGCGGAACGCACTGTGCGGAGAGCGGGTTAAAGGCTAGAATCCCCGCATCGCATCGGAGACTGCCCATGACGCACGAACAGCCGCTTCCAAAGGACGCCGTGTCGCCCTACCCGCTCGATGCCGAGGCGCAGGCGGAAGCGCAGGCGAAGAAGGAAGCGCTTGCCGCCGAAGCCGCAAAGCCGGGCGGACAGGAGCCAGAGCCGGCGAACCGCGGCAGGAAGATAGGACTGGCGGCAGCCGGTGCAGCGATCGGCTCGGCAGCGATCGCTGCGGCGCTGCTCTACTACAACCGCTCCGGCAAAGGCGCCGCGCGCAGCAAGCCCGCCTCCAAGGGAAAGCCGAAGCGCCGCACCCGCGGCGACCCCAGCCCCGCCAACGAGGACTGAACGCACGGGCAGCCCCCCTGCCGACATGAACAAATCTTAGCCTCCCGCCCAGCTTTTCTCCATGAGCGGCGCTCCATGCGCTCGCGCCTGGGTTTCGTGACTGTCGAGGCGTCACGCGACGCACCGAGGCAGCAGCGAGGCGGATTTCTTGCGCAGGAAGAAGGGGCGACGGGGTGCGACAGCGGCCTGCGCTGTGGGGCTGCGGCACGGCACGGCGCTCGCGCTGATCTGCTGGCTGTCCGTCGCGGCGCAAGCCCGGGCGGCCCCGCCCTCCGGCCCTCCGGCGAAGATGTCCGCCGACGCCGCCGACACGGCGGAGGCCGCGGAAGAAGCGCGCGACGAAATTCTCGTGACGGCGCAGAAGCAGCACGGCGCCGTCGCGACCGATGTCCCGCCCGAGGTCAACCTCACCTCCACCGCGATCCGGGCGCTCGGCGCCGCCGACCTGCAGGAGGTTTTCGAGGATCTCGCCCCGGAGATCCGGACCGGGGGCAGCGAGCCGGGCAAGGCGCTTCCGACGCCGGTCGTGCTCGTCAACGGCCAGCGCATCGCCGGCTTCTCCTCGATCAAGGACCTCCCGCCCGAAGCCATCCGGCGCATCGAGATCTTTCCGGAGAAGGTGGCGCTGCAATATGGCTACGGCGCCGGCCAGCGGGTCGTGAACGTGGTGCTGCGCAGCCGCTATCATGCGCTCACCCTGCTCGGCCGCTACACGGTCGCGCCGAGCAACTGGCGGGGCATCTATCGGGCGAAGGCCGACCTCGTCCGGATCGGAGAGCGTGCCCATTGGAGCGTCGATCTCGATTATCGCCACGAGGACCCGCTGTTCGCGGACACGACCCTCGCGGGGCCGCCGGATGTCGCGGCATCTTCCGTTCCGGCGCATACGACCGCAAGCCAGGGCGATCACCTCGCGTTCAGCGGTGCCGCAGCGCGCAGCTTCGGCGCGCTTTCCGCCGAACTCACCGGCCGGCTGGAGCTGGACGGGCTGCAGGGTCGCCCCGGGCTGGCTGCCGAGGACGGCGCCATCCTCGCGCAGGAGGGGCTCGCCGACCTCATCTCCGGGCCGCTGAAACGAAGCGATCGGACGGCCGACGCGAGCGCCGGCCTCACTTTGAACGGCACGGTGCGGGGCTGGCGCTGGTCCTTCGTGGGCAGGCTCGACGAGACCACGCGCATCACCCGCACCGGCGATGCCGCGTCGTCGGGCCGGTTCGAAGCCATCCTGCTCCCTTCGCCGACGATGCTCGGCAAGGGCTGTACCGGATCCAGTCCCAGCTGTGCCGCGACGAACACCCGCGAGGCGGGCGGCGATCTCTATCTCAACGGGCCGCTGCTGCGGCTTCCGGCAGGCGACGTCACCGCGGCGCTGCGCGCCGGCTTCGCCTTTTCGGATATCGGTGCGGAGCCATCGGCTGCGGGGCAGGCCGCGCGGCTGGCGCGCGGCGAAGGCAGTGCACGCGCGGATCTCGACATACCGCTCACCGCCCGGACGGCATCGATCGGCAAGCTCTCGATCGATCTCGACGGCGAGATGCACCGGCTGTCGGACTTCGGCACGCTCTCGACCGTCGGCTCGACCTTGGACTGGACGCCGGGCCGTCGGGTCTCCATCCTCGCGTCGGTCAGCCGGGCCGAGCAGGCGCCCAGCCTGCTCCAGCTCGGCGAGGCGGAACTCGAGACGCCGGACCTGCGCGTCTATGACTTCGTGAACGGCGCCACGGCGATCGTGCGGCGCATCGAAGGTGGCAATGGCGATCTCGTCCGCCAGGTCGCGCGCAGCGCCGACCTGCGCGTGCAGATCACCCCCCTTCGGTCCGCCGATCTGATGCTTTCCGCCGAATATCGGATCGAGCATGTCCGCAACCCGATCGCGGCGCTCACCGCTGCGACCGATGCGGCGATGGCGGCCTTTCCTGGCCGGTTCGTCCGCAGCGACGGGGGCTATCTCACCGCGATAAACGTGAGCCCCGTCAATCTCGACCGGCGCGACCGGCAGCAGATTCGCTGGGGCCTCACTTATTCGACGCCGTTCGGCGCGGCCCGGCCGGCCAAGGGCGGCGCTACGGCGCGCAACCAGTTCCAGATCGCGCTCTATGACACGTGGCGGTTCCAGGACGACGTGATCCTGCGCGCGGGGCAGCCGCGGCTCGATCTCCTGAACGGCGGCATCCTCAGCGACATGGGCGGCACGCCGGCGCACCAGATCGACCTCCAGACGACGGTCTCGACCGCTTCCTGGAGCGCGGCCATCAACGCCGCCTGGCAAAGCCGCACCACCGCCGAGGCGGGCACGTCCGGAGACGAGCGGCTCCGCTTCTCGCAGGGCATCACGCTCAACATGCGGGTGCAGATCAACCTCGGCAGGCAGCGCTGGCTCACCAGCCTCGTCCCCTGGCTGCGCGGCAACCTCAACCTCTCCGGAGACAATCTGCTCGGCGCCCACACCAAGGTGCACGACGCAAGCGGCGCGGTGCCGCTCGCCTACAGCGAATCCTATCTGAACCCGACCGGCCGGACCTTCCGTATCACGCTGCGCAAGCGCTTCCGGTGAGGGGCGTTCCCTTCATCGGAAGGGCGGCTCGTCGATGGCGCGCAGCTTACGGCTGTGCAGGCGCGCGCCCGTGCGGCGCAGCTCGTCGATGGCGGCGATGCCGATCCGCAGATGCTCGCTGATCGCGCGCTCGTAGAAGCGGTTCGCCTGGCCGGGCAGCTTGATCTCGCCATGGATCGGCCGGTCCGAGACGCAGAGCAAGGTTCCGTAGGGCACGCGAAAGCGGTAGCCCTGGGCCGCCAGCGTCGCCGATTCCATATCGATCGCGACCGCGCGGCTCTGGCTGAAGCGCAGCGCCGAGCGGGTGTAGCGCAGCTCCCAGTTGCGATCGTCGGTGGTGACCACCGTGCCGGTGCGCAGCCGCCGCTTGAGCTGCTCCTGCGTCTCTCCGGAAACCGCCTCGGCACCGGCGACGAGCGCGAGCTGCACCTCGGCGATCGCGGGGATCGGGATCTCGGGCGGCAGCACGTCGTCCAGCACATGATCGTCGCGCAGATAGGCGTGGGCGAGCACATAATCGCCGATCCGCTGGCTGGGGCGCAGGCCGCCGCAATGGCCGATCATCAGCCACACTTCGGGGCGCATCACCGCGAGATGATCGGTGATCGTCTTGGCGTTGGACGGGCCGACCCCGATGTTGACGAGCGTGATGCCCGAGCGATCGGGCGCGACGAGATGATAGGCCGGCATCTGGTGCCGCCGCCACGCGCTGTCGGTGATCGCCTCGTCCGGATCGGCGCCGGCGGCGAGGACGAGCCCGCCCGAGCAGCTCAGCATCCTGTACGGCCCGTCCTCGGAAAGCTGCGCGCAGGCCCAGCGGACGAATTCGTCGACATAGCGGTGATAGTTGGTGAACAGGATATACTTCTGGATATGGCCGGGCGGCGTGCCGGTGTAGTGGCGCAGCCGCGCCAGGCTGAAATCGGCGCGCTGCGCGTCGAACAGGGCGAGCGGGCGCGGCTCGTCCGGCGCGTTCCACAGCCCGTCGACCACCTCGTCCCCGATCTGGCTCAGCATCGTCGCCGGGAAGATGCGGCTGATATCGACCGAGGCGGCGCCGCCGAGATCGATGCCATGCTCGGCATCGAGCACATAAGGATAGGGGATCTCCTGCCGGCTGCGGCCGACCTCCACGCGCACGTCGAAGTCGGCCAGCAGGAAATCGAGCTGCTCGGTCAGATATTCCCGAAACAGCGCCGGCTGGGTGATGCTCGTCGCATAGAGGCCCTCGCGGGTGAGCCGGGCGTAGGAGCGCTCGGGATGGTCGACGGGGCCGTTGCCCGAATAGTGCAGCCTGAGCTCGGGATAGGCGAAGGCGCCCGCCGCGCGCGCGGCGCCGTCCGGCTGCTCGCCGGTCTCGACATAGGCGCGCAGCGCGGCGCGCAGCCGATCGACCGAGGCGGTATAGATGCTGTCGAGCTGGTCAACGATCGCTGCGCTGCTCTGGGTCGTCATGGCCGGTTCGACACGCCTCGCGCTGCGCCGCCGCGATCGGACTCGCGGGGCCTGGGCGGCGCAGCTTCCACCGGCCGGGCAGCTTCGTCAAACCGGCTGCGACGCGGCCTTCACCAGCGGCGTTCCGGCACGGACACGGCGGGCCCCTCCGGCCCATAGGGATACCAGGGCTCCGCGAGCCGCCCCTCGCCGGCCTTGAAGAAATATTGGCTGCACACCAACCAGCCCTTGAGCGGACGGAGCGGCAACAGGCAGGTGAGGAGCAGGAAGGGCAGGCTGGTCACGAGGTGCACCCAGGTCGGCGGATCGAACCGGATCTGGAGCGCGAGCGCGAACACGACGGCGGGCACGCAGCCGAAGCAGATCACGAAGAAGGCGGGCCCGTCGGCGGGATCGGCGAAGGCATAGCTGAGCCCGCACACCTCGCATTCGTCGCGCAGCGTCAGGAAGCCGGTGAACAGATGGCCCTCGCCGCACCGCGGGCAGCGGCCGCGGATGCCGGTGCGGATCGGCGGCAGCCTGGGCCACTCGCGCTCGCATTTCGTGTCGGGCCGCATGGGGCGGGCACTCCTGTTGGTTGCGCGCAATGTATGGATGATATATGCATGCAAACAACCATACATAGAGCGAGCGAGCTTCCATGCAAAATTGGCTGCCGAGCTTCGCCGGCCATGCGACCCCCAAATATCTCGCCATCGCGGAAGCGATCGAGCAGGCGGTGCGCACCGGGGCGCTGCGGCCGGGCGAGCGGCTGCCGCCGCAGCGCGACCTCGCGGCGCAGCTCGGCGTCGACCTGACGACGGTGACGCGCGCTTATGGGATGGCGCGCGACGCCGGGCTGATCGAGGGCGCGGGGCGGCTCGGCAGCTATGTGCGCAACGGCGCGGACGCGCCGCCGCCGGCCGACGAGGCCGATACCGGCATGAACATGCCGCCCCAGCCCGGCTTCGCGCTCCTCCCCGAGGCGATCCGCGCGGGGACCGCGGCCTTGCTGCGCGCCGGCGGCCAATCACCGCTGCTCCAATATCAGCCGGCAGGCGGGAGCGTGCACGACCGGCGGCAGGCGGCAGCGGCGTTCGGCGCGCGCGGCATCCCGACGAGCGAGGACGAGGTGCTGATCACCGCGGGCGGCCAGAATGCGCTGCACGCGATCTTCGGCGCGACGCTCACGCCGGGCGACGTGGTGCTGGCCGGGCACCATGCCTATCCGGGCATGCTGGCGCTCGCCGGACGCTTCGGCCTGCGGATCACGCCGCTGGAAAGCGACGCCGACGGCCTGCTGCCCGACGCCGTCGAGCGCGCGGCGGCCGGGGCGAAAGCGCTCTACCTGGTGCCGACCAACGACAACCCGACCACCGCGACCCTCCCGCTCGACCGACGCGAGGCGATCGCCGCGATCGCCCGCCGCCACGGGCTGATGATCATCGAGGACGATGCCTATGGCCAGCTTCCCGCCGCGCCGCTGCCGAGCCTCGCGTCGCTCGCGCCGGAACGCAGCTGGCACGTCGCCAGCGTCTCCAAGGTCATCTCCCCGGTGCTCCGCGTCGCCCATGTCCGCGCCCCTTCGGCGCGCGATGCCTGGCGCCTGGCCGCGGACGTGCACGAGACCGCGGTGATGGCGCCGCCGCTCAACGCCGCGCTGGTGACGCTGTGGATGCGCGACGGCACCTTCGCCGAGCTGGTGCAGGCGGTGCGCGCGGAAGGCATCGCCCGCCAACGCATCGCCGCCCACCATCTGGCCGAGGCGGACTATGCGGCGCATCCGGAAGGCTATCATATCTGGCTGCGGCTGGGCGGCGCGATCAGCGCGGCGGAGCTCGCCTCGACCGTACGGCCGGCGGGCCTTTCGATCGTGCCCGGCGAGGCCTTCGCGGTGCGCAAGGGCGAAGCGGTGCCCGCGGTGCGGATCTCGATCGGCGGCGCGATCGACCATGAGCGGCTGCGCCGCGCGCTGGAGCGGCTGCAAGCCCTGCTGCAGCGCGAGGCCGCGCGCGGACAGGCGCTGGTCTAGAGCCGGTCCGCTTCGGGCGGAACCGGATCGGCTCCGGACATCCTTTCGATTGTCGTGATTTCCGAGCCGGCCGGCGATTCCACCCGCCTCGAAATCATACCAGCACAGCATGCTCGCTCCTCTCCCGCATGCGGGAGAGGAAAGGCGGTCAATCCACGAACAGCAGCGCCGGCGTTTCGAGCAGGCGCTTGAGGGCCTGGACGAAGCTGGCCGCATCCCATCCGTCGACGACACGGTGATCGCAGGACATGGAGAGGTTCATCAGCTTGGCGGCGACGATCTCGCCGTCGCGGATAATCGGCCGCTCGACGATCTTGTTGGGACCGATGATCGCGACCTCGGGCCGGTTGATCACCGGCGTCGTCACGATCCCGCCGAGCGGGCCCAACGAGGTGACGGTGAGGGTGGAGCCGCTCAGCTCCTCGCTCCTCGCCTTGCCGCTGCGCGCCGCCTCCGCGAGGCGGCGGATCTCGGCGGCGAGCTGCCAGATGTTGCGATCCTGCGCGTCGCGGATCACCGGCACCATCAGCCCGGCGTCGGTCTGCGTCGCCATGCCGAGATGGACGGCGCCGTGGCGGGTGACGATCCCCGCCTCATCATCGTAGCGCGCGTTGATCATCGGGAAATCCGGCAGCGTCCTGCAGATCGCCACGATCAGCAGCGGCAGCAAGGTGAGCTTGGGCTTGTCGCCGCGCGTCGCGTTGAGATCCTCGCGCAGCGCCTCGAGCTTGGTGACGTCGATCTCCTCGACATAGGTGAAATGCGGGATGGCGCGCTTGGATGCGGCCATGTTCTCGGCGATGCGCCGCCGGAGCCCGATCACCTTCACCGTCTCGTCGGCGCGCGCCGCGGCGGCGGGACGATAGCCTTGATTATAGGTCAGGAAGGCATCGAGATCGGCGTGGCGCACATGATCGCCATTGGCGGGCTTCACCTGCGCGAGATCGATGCCGAGCGCCTTGGCGCGGGCGCGCACCGCCGGCGAGGCGAGGACCTTCTTCTGCTGCTCCCTCTCCCCAGCGGGGAGAGGTTCAAACAGCCCGGGGTGGCTGTTTGAAGGGAGGGGGGCGGCCGATCCAGGCCCGGGCGTCGAAATCGGGGCGGGCGTCTCTCCCCCCTCGCTGCCCTCTCCCCGCTGGGGAGAGGGTTCCGGGCTTGGATCCGGCTTCACCACTTGCGCGGCTTCGTTCGGCGCCACTTCGACCAACGGCTCCGCCGCCTCCGCGTCGCCCTCGATCTCGAAGGCGGCGAGAACCGATCCGATCGCGATCTGATCGCCTACCGCGCCGGCAATTTCGATCACCTTGCCGGCCACGGGCGCGGTCATCTCGACGGTCGCCTTGTCGGTCATCAGATCGGCGAGCGGCGCGTCCTCCTCCACCACATCGCCCGGCCGGACGTGCCAGGCGACGATCTCCGCTTCCGCGATGCCCTCGCCGATATCCGGCAGCTTGAATTCGAAACGGGCCATGATCGTCAGTCCTGCATGATCTTGTCGAGCGCGAGGCTCAGGCGGACCGGGCCGGGATAATAGGCCCATTCCAGCGAGTGGGGATAGGGCGTGTCCCAGCCGGTCACGCGCCGCACCGGCGCCTCGAGATGATGGAAGCAATGTTCCTGGATGAGCGCGGAAAGCTCGGCGCCGTAGCCCGACGTCTTAGTCGCCTCGTGGACGACGAGGCAACGCCCGGTCTTCTTCACCGATGCCTCGACCGTCGCCATGTCGAGCGGCACGAGCGTACGCAGATCGATGATCTCGGCATCGATCCCCTTCTCGGCGACCGCGGCGGAGACGACGTGGACCATCGTGCCGTAAGCGAGGATCGTCACATCCTCGCCCGGCCGCACGATCGCCGCCTGCCCGAGCGGGATACGATAATGCCCGGTCGGCACCTCGCTTGCCGGGTGCCTGGCCCAGGGCGTCACCGGGCGGTCGTGATGGCCGTCGAACGGGCCGTTGTAGATCCGCTTGGGCTCGAAGAAGATCACCGGATCATTGTCCTCGATCGCGGCGATGAGCAGCCCCTTGGCATCGTAGGGCGTCGAGGGGATCACCGTCTTGATTCCCGAGACGTGGGTGAAGATGCCTTCCGGGCTCTGGCTGTGCGTCTGGCCGCCGAAGATGCCCCCGCCGAAGGGCGAGCGCACGGTGATCGGCGCGGTGAACTCGCCGG
>Ga0180222_1001025_pt1 | contig 33104 bp, 33 predicted proteins | sample eDN5th37CKraftOP_FD_151336 | JGI IMG/M metagenome (GOLD analysis project Ga0180222, IMG submission 151336) | Enriched Organic Plus compost microbial communities from Emeryville, California, USA - eDNA 5th pass 37_C Kraft OP (version 2) (version 2) ...
ACTTCCGCCCCGAAGCCGTGCGCGCGGGTATTCTCGTACATCTCGATCATGTTGCTGCCCGCGACGCGGGCGCCGTAGCGCACGCCGTCATAGCGCGCGAGGTTGGACGAGGCTTCGGCCGGCGCCACGATGTAATAGGCCGGCAAGGCGTATTTCGTGTGCGGCAACGACACCTCGACCAGTTCGGCGCCCGCCGCCTTGAGCCAGTCGGCGCCCTGCGCCCACAGCTTCTCGATCTCCTGCGGCATGGTGTCGAGACGATATTCCTTCGGGATGCCGATCCGCAGCCCCTTCACCGAGCGGCCGATGGCAGCCTCGTAGTCCGGCACCGCGCGATCGACCGAGGTGGTATCCTTCGGATCGTGGCCGGCCATCGAGCGCAGCAGGATCGCGGTATCGCGCACGGTGCGGGCGAACGGGCCGGCCTGATCGAGCGACGAGGCGAAGGCGACGATGCCCCAGCGCGAGCAGCGGCCATAGGTCGGCTTGATGCCGACGATGCCGGTGAAGGCGGCCGGCTGGCGGATCGAGCCGCCGGTATCGGTGCCGGTCGCGCCGAAGCAGAGGCCGGCCGCCACCGCCGCCGCCGAACCGCCCGACGAGCCGCCGGGCACCAGCTTGGCGTCCGAGCCGGCACGCCGCCACGGATTGATCACCGGGCCGAAGCAGGAGGTCTCGTTGGACGAGCCCATCGCGAACTCGTCATTGTTGAGCTTGCCCAGCATCACCGCGCCGTCGCGCCAGAGCTGTGCCGTTACGGTGGATTCGTAGGGAGGCTTGAAGTCGTCGAGGATCTTCGAGCACGCGGTGGTGCGGATATCGCGGGTCGCGAACAAGTCCTTGACGCCGAGCGGAATGCCGGCGAGCGGACCGCCCTCGCCCTTGGCGATCCGCGCATCGGCCTCGCGCGCCATCGCGCGCGCCTGGTCCGGCGTCTCCAGCACATAGGCGTTGAGCGCGCGCGCCTGCGCCATGGCGTCGAGATGCGCTTCGGTCAGCTCGAGCGACGTGAAGGATTTCTTCGCAAGGCCGTCGCGAGCCTCGGCGAGAGTCATCGTGGTCAAATCCGTCATTTCTCAACCGGGCTGCAGAAGAAGGGCGACAGCGTCTTGTCGCTCGCGGGATCATCGCGCCGCGCCTTGTCGGCCGCCTCCAGCGCATCGAGGGCTGCGTCCATGGCCTTGTCGGGATCGGCATCCTTGCCCTGGCGCCGCACCGCGTCGACATAGTTCATGTAGGCCTGATAGGCCCTCTCGTCATCGCACAACAGGCACATCGCATCCGTCTCCGCGCACCTACTCGACCACCTTCGGCACCAGGAAGAAGTGGTTCTCCGCCGCCGGCGCATTGGCGACGATCAGATCGGCGATATTGCCATCGTCGACCACGTCCGCCCGCTTCTTCATCTCCATCGGAATGACGGAGGTCATCGGCTCGACGCCTTCGACATCGACTTCGGAGAGCTGCTCCACGAACGCCAGGATGGCATTCAGCTCGCCCTGCAGATGCGGAACCTCGTCATCGGCAACCGCGATCCGGGCGAGATGCGCGATGCGGCGAACAGTGGCGGCGTCGACAGACATTATATAATGTGCCTTTCGGGCTCTCTTGCGATGCCCCGCCGTATAGCAGACCGGGCTTTCACGCCGCAACCGCGCGCAGGCGGGTCAGGCCGAAAGCTGCCGCAGCCGCGTCAGCGTCTCCTCGGCGAGGGCACGGGTCAACTCCCGCGCCGGCATCTCGCGGCCCAGCGCCACCGCCTGTCCGGCCCACAGGTTGGTGAAATCGGCCTTGCCCTGCTTTTCCGCCGCAGCCTTGAGCGGCCCCAGTGCGGCCGATGCATGAGGGAAACCCGGGCTGTCCGCGGTGATCGGCCCCAGTTCGCGCATCGCCCGGTTGACCACGCCGCGCGCCGGGCGCCCGGTCATCACATTGGTGATCACCGTTGAACCGTCATCGGCTGCCGCCAGCCTGTCGCGAACCAAGCGGCTGACTTTGGATTCGGGGCAGCGCAGGTAAGCGGTGCCGATCTGCACCCCGGCGGCACCGAGCGCAAAAGCCGCCGCAATGCCGCGCCCGTCGGCAATGCCCCCCGCCGCGATCACCGGCACCTGCACCGCATCGACGATCTGCGGCACCAGCGCGAGCGTCCCCGGCTGGCTCGCGACGTCGTCCGAGAGGAACATGCCACGATGGCCGCCGGCTTCCGCGCCCTGGGCGATGATCGCATCGGCGCCATGCTGCTCGAGCCACACCGCCTCCTTGGCCAGCGTGGCGGAGGCGATCACGATGCATCCCGCCGCCTTCACGCGCGACACCAGATCCGATGCCGGCAAGCCGAAATGGAAGCTCACCACCTCGGGCCGCAGTTCCTCCACCAGCGCGCACATCGCGGCATCGAACGGGGCCCGCGACGCGGCCGGGACCGGCATCGCCGGGTCGAGCCCGAACTCGCGATAATAAGGTGCGAGACGCTCGCGCCACAGCGCCTCCCGCGCCGGGTCGAGCGGTGCCGGACGATGCGCGAAGAAATTCATCGAGAGCGGCGCGGAGACCTGCTGGCGGAAGAGGTTGACCTGCACGCGTGCTGCGTCCGGCGACAGCATCGCGCAGGGCAGCGCCGCCAGCGCACCGGCCTGCGCCGCCGCGATCGCCAGGTCAGCGTCCATCGCTCCTGCCATCGGCGCCTGCACGATCGGCAGATCGGTCTTGAAGAGGTCGAGCAATCGGCGATCGGGCCACATGGTGACACCTCGAATGATGGCGTTCGAACTCCATCTGTCATCGCTGATGTCGGGCCCGCTGACAATCCTGAGCGGGCATGGCAGGCCGCTTATTCCCTCATGGTGCAGCAATGCGGCCGCCGCCGCGCTGACCGAGGCTCCGCGCCCGCTTTGCGCAAGCCGCGCCGCCCGTGGTAAGCGGGGCTATGCCCGCTCCCGTTCTTCCCCTTATCGAGGCCGCTTCGCTTTGGCCCGCCCGTGGCGCCCTGCTCGGCCTTGATCTCGGCACCAAGACCATCGGCGTTGCCGTCTCCGATCCCGACCGCCGGCTGGCGACCGGGGTCGAAACCATCCGCCGCACCGCCTTTACCGCGGATGCCGCGCGGCTGCTGGCGATCGCCGGTGCGCGCAGCGCCGTCGGCCTGGTGCTCGGACTGCCCATCAACATGGACGGCAGCGAGGGACCCCGTGCGCAGTCGACCCGCGCTTTCGCCCGCAACCTCGCCCGGCTCACCGAGATGCCGATCGCGCTGTGGGACGAGCGCCTCTCGACCGCGGCGGTCGAGCGCGAGCTGATCGCAGCCGATGTCAGCCGGGCCAAGCGGGCCAGGGTGATCGACGAGCACGCCGCGATCTTCATCCTGCAGGGCGCGCTCGACCGCCTCGCCATCCTCAACCGCTGAACGGATCTCCAACGATGCAGACGGTGCTGGCTTCGCTGATCCCGGTGTTCCTTCTGATCGCGCTGGGCTACCTGCTGCGCCGCATGCTGCTGCCGCGTGACGATCACTGGCTCGGCCTCGAGCAGCTCGTCTACTACGTGCTGTTTCCCGCACTGCTGATCGAGACATTGGCGCGCGCCAACCTTGCGTCCGTGCCGATCGCCGGCATCGGCGGCGCGACGCTGCTCGCGGTGCTGGCGATGGCGGCGCTGTGCCTCGCGCTTCAGCCATTGCTCGCCAGAACCCTGGCGCTCGACGGTCCCGGCTTCAGCTCGGTGTTTCAGGGCGCCGTGCGCTGGCAGACCTTCGTCGCGCTCTCGGTCGCCGGCAACATGTTCGGCGAGCACGGCCTCGCCTTGGCCTCGGTCGCCATGGTGGCGATGATCCCGGTTCTCAACGTGATGAGCGTGTCGGTGCTGGCGCATTACGCCGCACCGCGGCGCATGCCGTGGACCTGGACACTGCTCGCGGTCGTGCGCAATCCGCTGATCTGGGCCTGCCTCGTCGGCTTCGCGATCAATGTCTCGCATCTTCCCGTGCCGGCGCCGATCTACGACTTCATCGGATCGCTCGGCCGATGCTCGCTGGCGATCGGCCTGCTGGTGGTCGGCGCCGGGCTGCATCTGGAAGAACTGCTGCGCCCGCGCCCGGCGACGCTGCTGACCGTGGTCCTGAAGCTGGTGCTGATGCCGGCGATCGCCGTCGCGCTCGGCACCGCCTTCGGCCTCTCCGGCTCCGATCTTGCCGTGGTGGCCTGCTGCGCCTCGGTGCCGAGCGCATCCAACGGCTATGTGCTGGCCCGGCAGATGGGCGGCGATGCGCCGCTGCTGGCGCAGATTTTGACATGGCAGACCGCGCTCGCGGTGATCACGATGCCGGTCTTCATCGCCCTCGCCGCATAGCGCCCGTCACGATCCTCCGGCGAGCCACATGGTCTGCAGCGTGGCCGCGAGATTGTTGAGCCCGTGCAGCGCGACGGTGAGCCAGGTCGATCCGGTGCGATAGCGCAGATAGCCGAACAATACGCCGATGCTCATGATCTCGGCGAAGAAGAACCAGTCGTACTGCAGATGCATCGCGGTCCAGACCAGCGACGACAGCACGATCGCGCCCGCCGGGCGCAGAAACGACTCCGACCATCCGCCATAGAGAAAGCCGCGGGCGAAAAATTCCTCGGAGACCGGCGCGGCGATGCAGAACGCGACGAACAGCAGCCACAGCGAATTGTCGGCCCGCGCCGATTTCAGGACCTCGATCATGAAGGTCGCGGTGACCTCGCGGCCTATCGCGCTGGCGACGAGGTCCCATGCGCCCACCAGCACGATCATCGCGACAAGGCCGGCGATGAACTGCCGCCATGACGGCCAGCGAAGACCGAGGTAGCTGCGAAAGCGCGCGCCTGAAAGCCGTGTGGCGAGCCAGATCGCCAGCAGCACTGCCGGCAGCCCGGTGATCACCGACAGCGAGATGCTGATGCCGCCGCTGGAGATGGCGCGGATCAGCGCGGCGTCGAACCCGCCGCCATGGCGCCAGACCAGATAGCCGACCACCGCGAGCTGTCCTACGAACATCGCCGCGAAGATGAAGAGGCCCCACAGGCTGGTGCGGATGAAGGGCCACACCCGCCACCGCGACCGTTCCGGCACGGGCGGGGGCTGCGGCGAAGTCATGTCGGGTTCAAGGACGCTCATCGCATCACCCTGGAGCGCAATCATTACCAAACCATAGGGGAATCGCTTCACTACGGGAACATGATCGTCGCCGCATTCGTCGAAAGACGCGCTTTGCGGTTGATGCCGTCACCGCTGAGGTGCATGCGAAGCTTGGAGTCTCGAAGGACGACGACGCCTCACGGCAGGGCGCGATCCAGCAGGCGCCGGGCGGCGTCGGGTGCGAGTTCGACGGCGCCATAGAGCGCGCCATGCGCACCCTCGACGAGCCGCGTCTGCGCGAACAGCTCGGCATGCGCCGCCGACACCTCCTGCAGCGCCGCCGCCGCCGCGACCAGGGCCAGCTTCTCCACCGCCACCCGCGCGATGCGCTCCACATCCGGCCGGCGGAAAGCCTTGGCGACGAAGCCGAGCGCTTCGCGCGCGCCGGGCAGTTCGCCGGCCCGCGCGGCGAGCTGTTGCATCACCGCCTCGGCGCCTTCCGCCTCGCGCGCCAATGCGCGCAGCACGTCGAGGCACATCACGTTGCCGGAGCCTTCCCAGATCGCGTTCACCGGCGACTCCCGATAGTGCCGCGCCAGGATGCCCTCCTCGACATAGCCGTTGCCGCCCAGGCATTCCATCGCCTCGTAGAGGAAGCCGGGTGCGCTCTTGCAGGTCCAGTATTTCACCACCGGCGTCAGCAGCCGCATGTAAGCCGCCTCACCCTTGTCGAGCGGCGCGCGATCGAAGGCGCGGCACAACCGCATCACCAGCGCGGTGGAGGCTTCGACATGCAGCGCCATGTCGGCGAGCACACTCTGCATCAGCGGCTGATCGGCGAGATGCTTCTGAAACACGCTGCGATGGCGCGCGTGATGCAGCGCCTGCGACAGCCCGGACCGCATCAGGCCGACCGAAGCGATGGCGCAGTCCTGGCGGGTGAGCGAGACCATCTGGATGATGGTCGCGATGCCGCGTCCCTCCTCACCGAGCCGCAGCGCATAGGCATTGTCGAATTCGACTTCCGAGGAGGCGTTGGAACGGTTGCCGAGCTTGTCTTTCAGCCGCTGGAAGCGCAGGCCGTTGAGGCTGCCGTCGGGCACAAAGCGCGGCATGAAGAAGCAGGTCAGCCCGCCCTCGGCCTGGGCCAGCACCAGAAAGGCATCGCACATCGGCGCCGACATGAACCACTTGTGCCCGGTGATGCGATAGGCGTCGCCGTCGCGCTCGGCGCGGGTGATGTTGGCGCGCACGTCGGTGCCGCCCTGACGCTCGGTCATGCCCATGCCCATGGTCATGCCGCGCTTGGTCCACCACGGCGCGAAGGCGGGATCGTAGCTGCGGGTGCCGAGCACAGCCATGATCTTCTCGCGCAGCGCCACGTCAACCGACAGCGCACCCACCGCGGCGCGCGTCATCGTGATCGGACACAGGTGCCCGCACTCGACCTGAGCGGCGATGAAGAATTTCGCGGCGCGGATCACCTCCGACGCGCCGCCGGCGACTTCGCCGGTCGCGGTCCAGGTCGAATTGTGAAGCCCTGCATGGGCGCTGTGCGCCATCAACTCGTGATAGGCCGGATGGAACTCGACCTGGTCGCGCCGATAGCCGCGCGCGTCATAGCTGCGCAGCTTCGGCGTGTTCTCGTTGGCCAGCCGCCCGCGCTCCATCATCGCGGCCGCGCCCCATTGCCTGCCGAAGGCCGACAACTCCTGTGCCGCATTGCTGCCGCCATTCACCGCGAGCGCCTCCGCCAGCGGCCGGTCGATATCGTACAGATTGACATCCTCGAAAGGCGGCGTCTGGTTGAAGACAGCGGTTCGAGCTGAGACGGCAGACAGCATTCTGGGCTCCTGGAAGGGGACGGCACGGAACAGCTTGCGCAGTGAAGACATCGACCAGAATGGCACGAAGCGCAATGCCCGGCACCAGAAAAGGATGGCATCGTCCGGAACCAGGCAGCGCCTGCCACCGTTCTCCCGCCTACGCGGAGCAACCCTGCGCGTATCATCCTCTTTCACAGGAGCAAGGCATGAAGGCAGTTGCATTGGCGCTCGCGGCATCGCTCGTCACACTCACCGCCGCCAACGCGCAGAGCAGCATCAAGCCCGCGGAAAGCACACAATCCACGCCGTCACAGACAGCACCGGCGACCTCATCGCATGCGGCTGGGCAGGATGCGCAGACCGGCGCGCCGGAGCCCGGCACCACCACGAAAGGCCATGCCAAGAGCGGCCATCATGCCAAGAAGGCAAACAAGAAGACCGACAAGATGAAGCAGTAACGCGGACGTGACGACGACAGCCGGCGCGCTCAGCGCCGCCTGATCGGGAAATCATAGGCCGGGCCGCGCGCGGCCGGCAGCGAGAAATGCCACCATTCGAGGCGGTAGTTGCTGAACCCGTGCCTCGCCATGGCGGCGACCAGCGTCGTGCGCCAGCGCCGCTGTTGCGGCGTGATCGCGCGCGACGCTGTATGGGCGCGCTCGTCGGAACAGTCATAGCCGGTGCCCATGTCGACGCTGTTGTCGGGCGCGCGCCGGGTCGCGGGTGCCGTGCAATCGCCATAATCGGCGCCCGGATCGAAGGGCGGCACCCGCGCGGCGGGCAGGCGCACCAGCGTGAGGTCGACCGCCGCGCCGGTGGAATGGCCCGAACGGCGCGCGATATAGCCGAGACGGAACAGATCCTCCTTGCGCATTTTCGGATTGTAGCGGTGCTGGGCTGCGGTTTCTTTGCCGTCCTGCGCCCAGGCATAGATATCGTCCACCGCACGCTGCGGGCGGTAGCAGTCATAGACCTTCAGCGACAATCCCTGCGGCCTCAGATCCTGCTGAACGCGCCGCAGCGCTTCGCCCACCCTGCGCGTCACGATGCATTCCGCCGCTTCGTAGCCGTTGAGCACGCGGCCGACGAAATTATTGGCGGTGGCATAGCGGATGTCCTGCAGGATGCTCGGGTCGATGTCGCGCAGATAGACGAAGTCGCCCGGCAGTCCTTGCGCGCGCGCCGCGACGGCGCCCGGCACCAGCGCAGCGGCAATGATAACCATCATCCGTGCGACACGCCGGCCGCGGCCGCGATGGCCGGATGCGGCGGCCGCCGGCCGATCTGGAATAGGTCTCGGATAGTGCGGTGTTTGCAAGACGTGTCCTCGCTGCCCTGACGACAGCCCGCCGGCTGCCGCCCTCTTCTGATCCGCGGCGCCATGGGAAGCCACTAGAAGCCGGCGCGGGAAGCGCCCCGGCCGGCGGAAGCGACACGCTGCCAAGGATCGCTGCCAAGGATCAATGCGTCATCATATGGAAAATTGTCACGGCTGTGGACGGGCGCGAGCCCCGCCGGACCGCGCCGGCGACGAAGGCGATCCCCTCTGCATCAATGTGGGGGATAACCCGGAATGCGGGAAAACGGCCTTGCCCCCCCATCCGCCAGCGCATATAGCTCTTGCTTTAATGACCTCCCGCACGAAATCCAGCTTCGTCCTCCATCACCGGCATCTGCTCGGCATCGAGGGCCTTTCCGCATCGGACATCACCGGCCTTCTCGACCTTGCCGATGAATATGTCGAGCTGAACCGGCAGGTCGACAAGAAGCGCACCAGCCTGCGCGGCCGCACCCAGGTCAACCTGTTCTTCGAAGCCTCGACGCGCACGCAATCCTCATTCGAGATCGCAGGCAAGCGGCTCGGCGCCGACGTCGTCAACATGTCGGTCTCCTCCTCCTCGATGCGCAAGGGCGAAACCCTGCTGGATACCGCCGTCACGCTCAACGCCATGCATCCGGACATCATGGTGGTGCGCCACCACGCCTCCGGCGCGGTCGAGCTTCTGGCGCGCAAGGTCGATGGCTCGGTGGTCAATGCCGGCGACGGCACCCACGAGCATCCGACGCAGGCGCTGCTCGATGCGCTGACGATCCGCCGCAACAAGGGCCGGCTCGAGGGATTGCTGGTCGTGATCTGCGGCGACGTGATGCATTCGCGCGTCGCGCGCTCCAACATCCTGCTGCTCAACACCATGGGCGCGCGGGTCCGCGTGGTGGCGCCGTCGACGCTGCTGCCCACCGGCATCGAGCGGATGGGCGTCGAGGTCTCGCGCGACATGCGCGAGGGGCTGGCCGGCGCCGATATCGTGATGATGCTGCGGCTGCAGCGTGAGCGCATGAACGGCTCCTTCGTTCCGTCCAGCCAGGAGTATTTCCGCTTCTTCGGCCTTGACCAGAAGAAGCTCGCCTATGCCAAGCCGGACGCGCTGGTGATGCATCCCGGCCCGATGAATCGCGGTGTCGAGATCGACTCGCTGGTCGCCGACGGCGCGCAATCGCTGATCCGCGAGCAGGTCGAGATGGGCGTCGCGGTGCGCATGGCCGTGCTCGAGGCACTGGCCCGCAATCTTCCCAATGCGTGATCCCATGCCCAGCCCCCGCCCCCTGCTGCTCGCCAACGCCCGCCTGATCGATCCCTCGCGCGATCTCGATACGCGCGGCGACGTGCTGATCGCCGACGGCGTCATTCGCGATACAGGTCAGGGCATCGCTGCCGCGGGCGCTCCGGAGAGCACCGAGATCATCGACTGCAGCGAGCGCATCGTCGCCCCCGGCCTGATCGACATGCGCGCTTTCGTCGGCGAGCCGGGCGCGAGCTATCGCGAGACCTTTGCCTCTGCCAGCGAGGCCGCGGCCGCGGGCGGCATCACCACGATCATCTGCCAGCCCGACACCTCGCCGGTGATCGACAATTCCGCGACGGTGGACTTCGTGCTGCGGCGCGCGCGCGATACCGCGATCGTCAACATCCATCCGATGGCGGCGCTGACCAAGGGCCTTGCCGGCAAGGAGATGACCGAGTTCGGCCTGCTGAAAGCCGCCGGCGCCGTCGCCTTCACCGACGGCGCCCAGAGCGTGACCAATGCCCAGGTGATGCGGCGCGCGCTGACCTATGCGCGCGATTTCGACGCGCTGATCGTGCATTATACGGAGGATCCCAATCTCGTCGGCGAAGGCGTCATGAACGAGGGCGAATTCGCCGCGCGGCTGGGGCTGATCGGCATTCCCACCGCCGCAGAAGCGGTCATGCTCGAACGCGACCTCCGCCTCGTCGCGCTGACCGGCGGACGCTATCATGCCTCCTGCCTCACCTGCCGCGAGTCGCTCGACATTCTCGCCCGCGCCCGCGACGCCGGGCTCAATGTCAGCGCCTCGACCTCGATCAATCACCTGACGCTGAACGAAAACGACATCGGCCCCTACCGCACCTTCCTGAAGGTGGCTCCGCCGCTGCGCAACGAGGATGACCGCATCGCGCTTGTCGCCGCGCTGGAATCCGGGTTGATCGACGTGGTGATGTCGGATCACAATCCGCAGGACGTCGAAACCCAGCGGCTGCCGTTCGCCGAGGCCGCTGTCGGCGCGATCGGTCTCGAGACCATGCTGGCGGCAGGGCTCCGCCTCGTGCATGGCGGCGCGCTCGATCTCAAGACGCTGATCCGGTCGATGTCGACGCGTCCGGCGGAGCTGCTCGGCCTGCCGGGCGGCACGCTGCGTCCCGGCGCGCCCGCGGACGTGATCGTGATCGACCCGGACGAGCCGTGGATCCTCGATCCCGCCGAACTGAAGTCACAATGCAAGAACACGCCGTTCGACGAGGCCCGCTTCACCGGGCGGGTGACGCGGACCCTCGTCGGCGGGCGCACGGTGTTCGTGCGCAGCTAGCACGGCGGCTCGGACATCCGCATCGAAGCCCGCAGCGGGATCATGCGAGCTTCGGACCGGCGGGCGTTGCTGAGAATACGGCGATCGCCGACGCGTTCAGATTTAGCGGTGCCATGACGTGACCGCGCCGAATATAACGCCATCTTCGACGGGCTTGCCGCCCGCACGGCGCGGCCGAGGATGGCACTTCCGAATTCGCTTCGCCCGCCCTCGGTTCACGCCCCGCGGGCGGGCCTCGTGTCAGTGGGTGAAGATCTGTGCGACGGCCTCCAGCGAGGTCCCCGCGAAGACCGCTGTGAGATAAATGCCGAGGCAGACCACTTCCAAAGGCTTGCGCAGGCGTTGCATGGTAACCTCCTCCGGTTGCAGCGAATGGTGAAGATTTATGGTTAATCTAACGTTACCGACACGGACGGACGGCTGCCCATGCTGACCTCCCCGCTCGCCATATCGCTGGTCGCGCTCGTGCTGGGCTATCTGCTCGGCTCGATCCCCTTTGGGCTGATCCTGACCCGGTTCGGCGGCACTGCCGACCTGCGCTCGATCGGCTCCGGCAATATCGGGGCGACCAATGTGCTCCGCACCGGCCGCAAGGGGCTCGCGGCCGCGACGCTGATCGGCGACATGCTCAAAGGCACGCTCGCCGTCATCCTCGCCGGCAAGCTCGGCGGCACCGACGCGGCAATGCTCGCCGCGCTGGGCGCCTTCCTCGGCCACCTGTTTCCGGTCTGGCTCGGCTTCAAGGGCGGCAAGGGCGTCGCGGTCTATATCGGCGTGCTGCTCGGCCTGTTCTGGCCCGCCGCGCTGGCCTTCGGCGTCATCTGGCTGCTGGTGGCCTGGCTGACCCGCTATTCCTCGGCGGCGGCGCTGATCGCCAGCGCGGCGATCCCCGTATTGCTCTGGTTCGACGGCCACACCGCGCTGGCACTGCTGTTCGCGGTATTGTCGGTGCTGCTGTGGATCATGCACCGCGGCAACATTAGCCGCCTGCTGGACGGCACCGAGAGCAGGATCGGCAGCAAGGCCTGATCCGGATGCCGCGCCGATACGACTTTTGGTTGTATCGCCGTCCGACTTGCGCGATGCTGCCATGGGGAACCAAAGCGGCTGGGGATACCGCACCATCATGCGCGACGGCACCAGGCTGACGGATCGTCAGCGGATCGATTGGCTGCGCCTTATTCGCAGCGACAATGTCGGGCCACGAACCTTCCGGTCGCTGATCAACCATTTCGGCAGCGCCGGGGCGGCGCTCGATCATCTGCCTGACCTCGCACGGCGCGGCGGCGCCGCCCGCCCCGCGCGCATCTGCAGCGAAGACGAGGCGGCCGCCGAGATCGCGCGCGGCCGGGCGATCGGGGTCACGCTGGTGGCACCCGGCGAGGCCGGATATCCGCCGCGACTGGCGGCCATCGACGATGTCCCGCCGCTGCTGGCGATCCGTGGTCAGACCGAGGCCCTGACCCGGCCGATGATCGGCATCGTCGGCTCCCGCAATGCGTCCGGCGTCGGCCTCAAGCTGGCCCAGACCCTGGCGCGCGATCTGAGCGAGGCGGGTTTCGTCGTGGTGTCGGGACTTGCCCGCGGGATCGATCAGGCGGCCCATCGCGCCAGCCTGGGCAACGGAACGGTGGCGGTGCTGGCCGGCGGCCATCACCGCATCTATCCCCCGGAACACGAGGGACTGCTCGCCGAACTGCTGCAGAGCGGCGCCGCGATATCCGAGATGCCGCTCGACCATGTCCCCCGCGCGCGGGATTTCCCGCGCCGCAACCGGCTGATCTCCGGCGCTTCGCTCGGCGTGGTGGTGATCGAGGCGGCGCATCGCTCCGGATCGCTGATCACGGCGCGGATCGCCGCCGAACAGGGCCGCGAGGTGTTCGCGGTGCCCGGCTCCCCGCTCGACCCTCGCGCCGCCGGCACCAATGCCCTGATCAAGCAGGGCGCCATCGTGGTCACCGAGGCTGCCGACGTCATCGCCGCCGTCGAGCCGATCCTGCGCCGGCCGGCGGACCTTCCGATCGAGGAGACCGCGGACGATGATCCCTCACCGCTGCTGGAACCGGCGGCGGACGATCGCGCCCGCATCATCGGCCTGCTCGGACCGAGCCCGCTCGGTCTCGATGATGTGATCAGGATGGCAGGCACCTCGCCCGCCATCGTCCGGACCGTCCTTCTGGAGCTGGAACTGGCTGGCCGGCTGGAACGCCATGGCGGCGGGCTGATCTCCCTCGCCTGATCGGCAGAGAGCGCGCCGATGCGGGGCCTAGCCCCGTGTCTTGGGCAGCCGCGAGCGCAGCACCTCGTCGGCCTCCAGCTTTGCCATGTCGAGCAAAAATGCCAGCGTATCAAGATGATGGCGACGGGCCATGAGAACGAGCTGCGGCACCGCCTCGGCGATGTAGTAGGCCGCTTCGACCGGACCGCCGTCGCCGGGTGGCTCCTCTTCCGGGGGAGCCTTGTTACCCCATTCTCGCACCATCATCCGCCCTCGTTCTGGTTGGCGACCTCGCGTCCGCATCCGGAATCTCTGTTCAACGGGGCATCACATTTATACAACCATAGGTTGATATTAATGTCACCCTCGACTTAAGTTACCCACCCGTTTTGGGCCGGATCCGAAGCCCCGATTTGACAGCCGCCGTCTCTGGACCCATGTTCCGGGCGCAACGGGTGCCCGCGACTCTCGCGAACCCCGCACTAATTTTTCCCTAAGTTGCTGGAAAAACATGAATATCGTCATTGTCGAGTCGCCTGCGAAGGCCAAGACGATCAACAAGTACTTGGGCGCGTCCTACGAGGTCCTGGCGTCGTTCGGCCATATCCGCGATCTCCCGGCCAAGAACGGCTCGGTCGATCCGGACGAAAACTTCAAGATGATCTGGGAGGTCGATCCCAAATCCGCCGGACGGATCAACGACATCGCCCGCTCGGTCAAGAGCGCCGACAAGCTCATTCTGGCGACCGACCCTGATCGCGAGGGTGAGGCGATCTCCTGGCATGTGCTGGAAGTGCTGAAGCAGAAGCGCGCGCTGAAGGACCAGCAGATCGAGCGCGTGGTGTTCAACGCCATCACCAAGCAGGCCGTCACCGACGCCATGAAGCATCCGCGCCAGATCGACGGCGCGCTGGTGGACGCCTACATGGCGCGCCGCGCCCTCGACTATCTGGTCGGCTTCACCCTCTCGCCGGTGCTGTGGCGGAAGCTGCCCGGGGCCCGGTCGGCCGGCCGCGTCCAGTCGGTCGCGCTGCGGCTGGTCTGCGACCGCGAATTGGAGATCGAGCAGTTCGTCCCGCGCGAATACTGGTCGCTGGTCGCCACCCTGCTGACGCCGCGCGGCGACGCGTTTGAGGCCCGCCTGGTCGGCGCCGACGGCAAGAAGCTCGGCCGGCTCGATATCGGCACCGGTGCCGAGGCGGAGGATTTCAAGCGGGCGATCGAGGCGGCAACCTTCACCGTTTCCGCGGTCGAGGCCAAGCCGGCGCGGCGCAATCCGCATGCCCCCTTCACCACCTCGACGCTGCAGCAGGAGGCCAGCCGCAAGCTCGGCTTCGCACCCGCCCATACCATGCGGATCGCACAGCGCCTCTATGAAGGCATCGACATCGGCGGCGAGACCACCGGTCTCATCACCTATATGCGAACCGATGGCGTGCAGATCGACAATTCGGCGATCGCGCAGGCCCGCAAGGTGATCGGCGAGGATTATGGCAAGGATTATGTCCCCGGCTCGCCGCGGCAGTACCAGACCAAGGCCAAGAACGCGCAGGAAGCCCACGAAGCCATCCGTCCCACCGACCTTTCGCGGCGGCCCTCCGATCTGCGCGGCAAGCTCGATCACGATCAGGCCCGGCTCTATGAGCTGATCTGGGTCCGCACCATCGCCAGCCAGATGGAATCGGCGGAGCTCGAGCGCACCACCGTCGACATTCTCGCCAAGGCCGGATCGCGCACGCTCGAACTGCGCGCCAGCGGCCAGGTGATCAAGTTCGACGGCTTCCTCAAGCTCTATCAGGAAGGGCGTGACGACGATCCGGACGATGAGGACGCGAGCCGCCTCCCCCCCATCAGCGAGGGCGAGGCGCTCCGCCGCAAGGACCTCAGCGTCACGCAGCATTTCACCGAGCCGCCGCCGCGCTTCTCGGAAGCCTCGCTGGTGAAGCGCATGGAGGAACTCGGCATCGGCCGCCCCTCGACCTATGCGTCGATCCTGCAGGTGCTGCGCGACCGCGGCTATGTGAGACTCGACAAGAAGCGCCTGCACGGCGAGGACAAGGGCCGCGTCGTCGTCGCCTTCCTCAAGAAGTATTTCTCGCGCTACGTCGAATACGACTTCACCGCCTCGCTCGAGGAGGACCTCGACCGCATCTCCAACAATGAAGTCTCGTGGCAGAACGTGCTCAAGGCGTTCTGGGCCGGCTTCATGGGCGCGGTCGATGACATCAAGGAGCTGCGCGTCGCCGATGTGCTGGACGCGCTCGACGAGATGCTGGGGCCGCACATCTATCCGCCGCGCCAGGACGGCGGCGACCCGCGGCAATGCCCGACCTGCGGCACCGGCCGGCTGCATCTGAAGGCGGGCAAGTTCGGCGCTTTCGTCGGCTGCAGCAACTATCCGGAATGCCGTTACACCCGGCCGCTGGCCGCCGAGGGCGAAGCCAGCGCCGATCGCGTGCTGGGCAAGGACCCTGAAAGCGGACTCGAGGTCGCGGTGAAGTCGGGACGGTTCGGGCCCTATATCCAGCTCGGCGAGCCGAAAGATTATGAGGATGGCGAGAAGCCGAGGCGCGCCGGCATTCCGAAAGGCATGTCGCCCGGCGATATGGATTTCGATCTCGCGATGAAGCTGCTCTCGCTGCCGCGCGAGATCGGCCGACATCCCGAGGATGGCGAGCCGATCAAGGCCGGCATCGGGCGGTTCGGTCCCTATGTGCAGCATCTGAAGACTTATGCCAGCCTCGAGGCCGGCGACGACGTCTTCACCATCGGGCTCAATCGCGCGGTGACGCTGATCGCCGAAAAGATCGCGAAAGGACCCAGCCGCCGTTTCGGCTCCGATCCGGGCAAGGCGCTCGGCGAGCATCCGACCTTGGGGCCGGTCGCGGCGAAGAAGGGACGCTACGGTGCCTATGTCACCGCAGGCGGCGTCAACGCTACCCTCCCCGACGACAAGACGCTCGACACCATCACGCTCGAGGAGGCCATCCCCCTGCTCGATGCGCGGGCCGCCAAGACGGGCACGAAGAGCTCGAAATCTCGCAAGGCGGCCGGCGCAAAGAAGCCGGCGGGCAAGGCCGCGCCAAAGGATGCAGACGGGACACCCGCGGCAGCGAAGGTGAAGAAGGCTGCGGCGAAAAAGACGGTAGCCAAGAAGCCGAAAGCCGCGGCCACGGCAGCGCGCAAGCCGGTGAAGGCGGCCAAGACTCCGGCTGCCAAGCCGGCGAAGAAGGCTGCCAAGCCCATCGACAAGACCGTCAAGACGCGTGTCGGCAAAGCAAGCGGGTAACCTTGAGCAACGCGCGCGACAGCCGGTTTCCCGATCGTGAGGCGATCCTCGCGTTCATTCGCGGATCGAGCGGCGAGATCGGCACGCGCGAGATTGCCCGTGCCTTCGGCCTCAAGAATGCCGACCGCGCCGAGCTCAAGCGCATGCTGCGCGACCTCGCCGACGAGGGCGCCATCGCCAAGCGCGGCCGGACGGTGCATGAGGCGGCCTCGCTGCCGCCCACGCTGATGGCGGACGTCACCGGGCGCGATGACGACGGCGAACTGCTGGCGACGCCGACCGAATGGGACGAGGAGACGCAAGGCACCGCGCCAAGAATCCGGATTCGGCTGCCGCGCTATCCGCGGCCCGGCACGGCAGTCGGCGTCGGCGACCGCGCGCTGCTGCGGGTCGAGCCCGACAGCCATGCCGACGGCGATTATGTCGGGCGCGTGATCAAGGTGATCGATCAGGTGCGGTCGCGCGTGCTCGGCATCTTCCGCGCTTTGCCCGACGGCAGCGGCCGGCTGGTGCCGGTCGACAAGAAGCAGGCGGGACGCGAGCTGCACATCGCCAGGACCGATACCGCCGGCGCCGAGGACGGCGACCTCGTCAGCGTCGACCTGATCCGTTCCCGCGGCTTCGGTCTTGCCGGCGGACGCGTCAAGGAACGGCTCGGCTCGCTGGCGACGGAGAAAGCGATCAGCCTGATCGCGATCCATGCCCATGACATTCCGCAGACCTTCACCGCGGCGGCGCTCGCAGAGGCCGAGGAGGCCAAGCCCGCGACGCTGCGCGGCCGCGAGGACTGGCGCGCGCTCGCGCTCGTCACTATCGATCCGCCGGATGCCAAGGATCATGACGACGCCGTCCACGCCGAGCCCGACAGCGACCCCGCCAACAAGGGCGGCTACGTCCTTCACATCGCCATCGCCGACGTCGCCTATTATGTGCGGCCGGGATCGGCGCTCGATCGCGACGCGCTCCGGCGCGGCAATTCGGTCTACTTCCCGGACCGTGTGGTGCCGATGCTGCCCGAGCGGATATCCAACGACCTCTGCTCGCTGAAGCCGGGCGAAGCGCGCGGCGCGCTCGCGGTCCGCATCGTGGTCGGCCCCGACGGCCGCAAGCGGTCGCACACATTCCATCGGGTGCTGATGCGCTCCGCGGCCAAGCTGAACTATGCCCAAGTGCAGGCGGCGATCGACGGACGCCCGGACGATGTCACCGCGCCGCTGCTCGATCCGGTCCTCAAGCCGCTCTATGCCGCCTATGCGCTGGTCAAGCGCGCCCGCGACATACGCGAGCCGCTCGAGCTCGATCTGCCGGAACGCAAGATCCTGCTCAAGCCCGACGGCACCGTCGATCGCGTCCTCGTTCCGGAGCGGCTCGACTCCCATCGCCTGATCGAGGAATTCATGATCCTCGCCAACGTCGCCGCGGCGGAGACGCTGGAGAAGAAAGCGCTGCCGCTGATCTATCGCGTGCATGACGCGCCCACGCTGGAGAAAGTGCACAATCTGCAGGAATTCCTGAAGACGCTGGACATGTCCTTCGCCCGCAGCGGCACCCTGCGGCCGGCCGCCTTCAACACCGTGCTGGCGCGGGTGAAGGGCCACGACGCCGAGGCGCTGGTCAACGAGGTGGTGCTGCGCTCGCAGGCGCAGGCTGAATACGCCACCGACAATTACGGCCACTTCGGCCTCAACCTGCGGCGCTACGCCCATTTCACCTCGCCGATCCGCCGCTACGCCGATCTCGTCGTGCATCGCGCGCTGATCCGCTCGCTGGGGCTCGGCCCCGGCGCGCTGCCGGAGACCGAGACGCTCGAAAACCTCAGCGAGGTGGCCGCCCAGATCTCGGCGACCGAGCGTCGCGCCATGAAGGCGGAGCGCGAGACCGTCGATCGCCTGATCGCCCATCACCTCGCCGACCGCATCGGCGCGATCTTCGAGGGCCGCATTTCGGGCGTCACCCGCGCCGGCCTGTTCATCAAGCTGACCGAGACCGGCGCCGACGGCTTCGTGCCGATCCGAACCCTTGGCACGGAATATTTTCAATATGACGAGGGCCGCCATGCGCTGGTCGGCACGCGCAGCGGTACCATGCATCGGCTGGGTGACGTGGTCGAAGTTCGTCTGGTAGAATCGGCGCCGGTCGCCGGCGCGCTGCGCTTCGAATTGCTCTCAGGCGGCGCGGCCGCACCCCGCCGGCGCCAGCAGGAGGGCCGCAGGATCAAGGACGCGCGCAAGGCGCGCGGCAAAGAGAAGAGCAAGGGCAGGAACAAAGACAAGGCCAGCGCACAGAGCAAATCCCGCAAAGGCAGAAAAGGCAAATCGTGACATCTCCCGCCCTGAGCTCCTGGACGCAAAAAACCGCGCAGCCGGCGGCGCGTGACACCTGGCTCGCGATGAAACGCGGCCTGTTCGGGCGTTGCCCCGCCTGCGGCGAGGGCAAGCTGTTCCGCGCGTTCCTGAAGGTGAACGATTGCTGCCCCGCCTGCGGCGAGGCGCTGCATCATCATCGCGCCGACGATCTTCCGGCCTATCTCGTCATCGTCGTCGTCGGCCATATCGTGGTGCCGCTGGCGCTGGCGATCGAAACGGCCTTCACGCCGCCGATCGCGCTTCAGCTCGCGATCTATCTGCCGCTGACGCTGATCCTGTCGCTGCTGATGCTGCAGCCGATCAAAGGCGCGGTGGTGGGCTGGCAGTGGGCCTTGCGCATGCATGGATTCGACGATTCTCCCAAGCAAGACACGCCGGTCCGCGACCGCGCCGGCGGAGTGATCTCACCGGACCCGCAATGACCCCGCTTCGCCCGACCACCGAAGAAAAGCAGGAAGCCGATCATCATCCGTATCAGCGGCCGCGTGACGCGGCGACTTTGATCCTGATCGATCGCAGCGCGCGACAGCCGCGCGTCCTGCTGGGGCGGCGCCATCCCAATGTCGTCTTCATGCCCGGCAAGTTCGTGTTCCCGGGCGGCCGCGTCGATCCGTCCGACAGCCGCATCCCGACCGCCGCGCCGCTGCCGCCGGAGCTGGAAGCGCAACTCTCGAAAGGCAGCCCGCGCACCCCGCCCTCGCGCGCACGGTCACTCGCCATCGCCGCCATTCGCGAAGCCTGCGAGGAAACCGGGCTCTGCCTTGGCCGCCGGGTTGACCAGCCAGTGCCTCAGCTCGGCGGCGCGTGGCAGCCGTTCGCCGCCGCCAACCTGCTGCCGGACCCCTCCGGCCTCTATCTGATCGCGCGCGCCATCACTCCGCCGGGCCGGGTGCGCCGCTTCGACACCCGATTCTTTACCGCGGATGCGTCGTCCATCGCGCACCGCGTCGACGGCATCATTCACGCCGATGCCGAGCTGGTCGAACTGGTCTGGGCGGAGCTGGGCTCGCAGCCGCTGGCCGACCTGCATCCGATGACCAAGCGGGTGCTCGAGCAGCTCGAACTGCGGCTGGCCGGCGGGCCGCTCCGCCATGATGCTCCGGTCCCGTTCTTCCACGCCATCAACGGCACCATGTGCATGGAGATGCTGACGGATTGAGCAACAGGGCCGTTCCCGCCGCGCCATCGTTCCGCCACAGCATAAAATCGTCTCTCCCGCTGCCGCAAAACGCAACATTCTTCTGCCGTCACCCGATGGCTTTGCTGCGCCGCGTCCCTATCTTTGTCGCACATCAGCGCAACGGATCAGGTCATGGCAAAACGACAGTTGAAGCTCGGCGCATTCATGCGGCCGGTCAGCATCCATACCGGCGCGTGGCGCTATCCCGGCGCGTGGCCGGACGCCAACTTCAACTTCGGACACCTCAAGCGGCTGATCCGCAAGCTCGAGGCCGGCAAGTTCGACGCCTTCTTCATGGCCGACCATCTCGCTGTCCTGAACATGCCGATCAATGCCCTGAAGCGCAGCCACACCGTGACTTCGTTCGAGCCGTTCACGCTGCTCTCGGCGCTGGCCGGCGCAACCGAGCATATCGGCCTGATCGCGACCGGCTCGACGACGTTCGACGAGCCCTATCACGTGGCGCGCCGCTTCGCCTCGCTGGATCACATCAGCGGCGGCCGTGCCGGCTGGAATATCGTCACCACCTCCAATCCGGACGCGGCGCTGAACTTCGGCCTCGACGAACACATGGAGCACAGCGAGCGCTATCGGCGCGCGCGGGAATTCTTTGATGTCGTCACCGGCCTGTGGGATTCCTTCGCCGACGACGCCTTCGTGCGGGATGTGGCGGAGGGCCTCTACTTCGATCCCGCCCGCATGCACGTGCTGAACCACAAGGGCCGTTATTTTTCAGTGCGCGGCCCGCTGAACATCGCCCGGCCGGTGCAGGGCTGGCCGGTCATCGTGCAGGCCGGCGCCTCCGAGGACGGCCGGCAGCTCGCCGCCGAGACCGCCGAGGCCGTTTTCACCGGGGGTGGCAGCCTCGCCGACGGGCAGAAGCTCTATGCCGACATCAAGGGGCGGATGGATCGGCTCGGCCGCAACCGCGACCATCTCAAGATTCTGCCCGGCGCCTTCGTCGTGGTCGGCGACAGCGAGGATGAGGCCAAGGCCAAGCGCGCGAAGCTCGACAGCCTGGTGCATTACGACAGCGCCATCGCCTCGCTCTCGGTGATCCTCGGGGTCGATGCCTCGCGCTTCGATCCCGACGGCCAGTTGCCGCCGATTCCCGAGACCAATGCCAGCAAGAGCGGACAGCAGCGCCTGATCGAAGTCGCCACCCGCGACAAGCTGACGGTGCGGCAGCTCGCCCAGCGGGTCGGCGGCTATGGCGGCCTGTCCTTCGTCGGGACCCCGGGCCAGATCGCCGACAAGATGCAGGAGTGGCTGGAAACCGAGGCCTGCGACGGCTTCAACGTCATGTTCCCGTTCCTGCCACAGGGTCTCGATGACTTTGTCGACAAGGTCGTGCCCGAGCTGCAGAAGCGCGGCATTTTCCGCACCGAATATGAGGGGCGTACGCTGCGCGAGAACCTCGGCCTGCCCCGTCCTGGAAACCGGTTCTTCGCCCGCGCGGAGATGGTTCCCGCGTGATTTTTTCCGGCGTCGCCTTGACTTTGGACCATTCGCGGCTAGTGTCCCGGCTTCCGCAGCTCGCATGATCCGGCAAGCGGGCTCTGATGTGGACTGCGGAAACGAACACGCTGGCAAACCTATGATTCCAGTGTGGTTTTGGTTCAGAAATTCGCTTGGCGGACTCGCTGGGAGAATAGAGCGAATTTCTGAACCACCACACGGGTTTGCCCGCCAAACGCGGATTGGCGCTCGCCGACCGGCTGCCGATTCCTGACATTCGAGGTTTTACCATGGCCAAAGCGGTCACCATCAAAGTCAAGCTGGTTTCCAGCGCCGACACCGGCTTCTATTACGTGGCCAAGAAGAATTCGCGCACCATGACCGACAAGCTGGTCAAGAAGAAGTACGATCCGGTCGCGCGCAAGCACGTCGAGTTCCGGGAAGCCAAGATCAAGTAAGCTTCCCAGGAGCTTGAGCTGAAAGCTTGAAGTGAGTTCCGGCGGGGCCCTCGGGGGCCCCGTTTCATTTGCGCGATGATTCGTTTGATCGATGCTCTCGCAGGGCGGCCCCTATTGCGGATCAGGCGGCGGCTGCCACCACCCGGTTCCTGCCGTCATGCTTGGCGCGATAGAGCGCCAGATCGGCCCGCTTCAGCACGTCGGCGATCGGCTCGCCCTCGCGCTCCAGCGTCGCCAGGCCGATCGAGATCGTCACCTGCAGCTGCCGGTTGCCCCGCTCGATGGCGAAAGGCTCGCCGGCAATCATCCGGCGCAGCCGCTCGGCCACCATCCCGGCGACGTGCATGTCGGTTTCCGGCATGACCACCACGAATTCCTCGCCGCCATAGCGGCAGGCCAGATCGATGCCGCGAATCGATTTGCGCACCCGCATGGCGAACTCGCGCAGGACATCGTCTCCCGCGTCATGGCCATAGCTGTCGTTGACCGACTTGAAGTAGTCGATGTCGAGCATCATCAGCGCCAGCGACTTGCCGCGCAGCGAGGCGCGCTCCGCCAGCGTTTCGAGATGGCTTTCCATATAGCGACGGTTATGCAGGCCGGTCAGCGGATCGGTGATCGCCATCTCGATGGAATTCTGCACATTGTCGCGCAACTGATCGGTGTAGCGCCGCCGGCGGATCTGCGTCCGCGCCCGTGCCAGCAACTCGTTCTTGTCGACCGGACGCATCAGATAGTCGTTGATGCCGATATCGAGTCCGCGCAGCAGGCGTGCGTTGGCATCGGCGTCGGCGATGGCGAGAATCGGCACCTGTCGCGTGCGCTCCAGCGAGCGCGCCTGGCTGCACAGCCGCAGCCCGTCGAAATTCTCCAGCCCGAGCGAGATGATCAGCAGGTCGTAATTGCCGTCGGCGGCATGAAACAGGGCCTCCGCCGGATTGGGCTCGACGTCGACCGCGTGCTCGGCGCTCAGCACCGGCGCCAGCCGCTCATAGGATGAGGGCCGGTCATCGACGAGCAGGATGCGGCCGCCCTTCCCGGTCTCGGCGATGGCGTTGCGCTCCGGCGCCTGCATGCCGATCTCCATCGAGGTCAGCGCGCGCATGCGCAGTTCGTCGGTCAGCATCTTCAGGCGTGTCAGCGAGCGCACCCGCGCGATCAGCACCACGTCCGTCACCGGCTTGGTGAGAAAATCGTCGGCGCCCGCCTCCAGCCCGCGGACCCGATCCGCCGGACTGTCCAGCGCCGTCACCATCACCACCGGAATGAAATGCGTCGCCGGATCGGATTTCAGACGGCGGCACACCTCGAAGCCGTCCATGTCCGGCATCATCACGTCGAGCAGCACGATGTCGCACTCGGCGCGCCGGCAGATCTCGAGCGCCTCGGCACCGTTGCACGCCGTCACGACGTCGAAATATTCCGCCGACAACCGCGCTTCGAGCAGCTTCACATTGGCTGGAATATCATCGACGACCAGGACGCGCGCGGACATCGTGTGCTCCTAACCGATAAACCGGCGGACGGTTTCGATGAACTTCCCGACCGAGATCGGCTTCGACAGATAGGCCTCGCAGCCGCCCTCACGGATGCGCTCCTCGTCGCCCTTCATCGCGAAGGCAGTGACGGCGACCACCGGGATCGAGCGCAGCTCGGGATCGTCCTTGATCCACCTGGTCACCTCGAGGCCGGACACCTGCGGCAGCTGGATGTCCATCAGGATCAGATCGGGGCGCGACTTGCGGACGAATTCGATGGCTTCGTAACCGTTGCTGGTTCCCACGGTCTGATAGCCGTGGGCCTCCAGCAGATCACGAAAGAGCTTCATGTTGAGCTCGTTGTCTTCGACGATCAGGACGGTCTTTCCCATCCCGTCCCTCCAGCTCTGATGCAGCGTGACGCTGCGGGCCACCCGGCCGCCTGTTCCGCGATACCCGGCGGCGGCGACTCGGAATACGGTTTCGCCGAAATGCGCCAGCACCCGATTCGACCGTCCATCGTCATCAAGCCACCCGCCGGCACGCCTTGAAAACACTCTGGTGACTCGGGCATGATCGTGCAAAATAGAGCGCAGAAGTTACGGAAAGGCAAACACGATCGATGACGAAACGCGCTCGAAATCCGCGTGAAATAGCTGAAATCGTGGCCATCCAGGCGCTCTCCTTCGTTGCCGGCGATACCGACCGGCTGGGGCTTTTCCTGGCCGAGACCGGGCTGGGCCCGGATACCCTGCGGTCTGCTTCTACCGATCCGCAATTCCTCGCCGGCGTGCTCGATTTCGTGCTGCGCGACGATGCGACGGTGCAGGCCTTTGCCACCGTCTCGCAGCTCGATCCGACCAATATCGCTGCGGCCCGGCAGGTGCTGGGCGACCCGCAATGGGAGCGCGACATCCCGTGACGTCCCGGGCGCCGGAAGCGGGGCCGCCACGCTGCTTCTGCCGCGACTGTCTGCACGATCTGGACATCGCCGCCCGCCGCTGCAGCGCCTGCGGCTCGCCGCGCCTCGTCCGTCACCATGCCCTCCCCGATCTGGCGATCGCCCATATCGACTGCGATGCGTTCTATGCCACCGTCGAGAAGCGTGACAATCCCGATCTCGCCGACCGGCCCGTCATCATCGGCGGCGGCAAGCGCGGCGTGGTGTCGGCCGCCTGCTACATCGCGCGGACCTATGGCGTGCGCTCCGCCATGCCGATGTTCAAGGCGCTGGATCTGTGTCCCGACGCCACCGTGATCCGGCCCGACATGGCGAAATATGTTCGCGTCGGCCGCGAGGTGCGCCAGGCCATGCAGGCCCTCACGCCGCTGGTCGAGCCGCTGTCGATCGATGAGGCCTTTCTCGACCTCACGGGGACACAGCGGCTGCACGGCATGATTCCCGCCAAGGTGCTGGCACGCTTCGCCTCAACGGTGGAGCAGCGCATCGGCATCACGGTGTCGGTCGGCCTCTCCTGCAACAAGTTTCTCGCCAAGATCGCCTCCGACCTCGACAAGCCACGCGGCTTCGCCACGCTCGATCAGCGGGACGGCGAAACCCTGCTGCGCGACAAGCCGGTCGGCTTCATCTTCGGCGTCGGGCCTGCGACGCAGGAGCGCCTCGCGCAGCGCGGCTTCCGCACCGTCGGCGACCTGCAGCGCGCCGACGAAATCGAGCTGATGCGCCAGTTTCCCTCCGAAGGCCGGCGGCTGTGGCGGCTCGCCCGCGGCATCGACGACCGCAAGGTGGTGGCGGATCGCGCCGCCAAGACCATTTCCAGCGAAACCACCTTCGAGACCGACATTCGCGATTTCACCACGCTCGAGAGACAGCTCTGGCGGCTGTGCGAAAAGGTCTCGGCGCGGCTGAAGACCGCCAATCTCGCCGGCGCGACCATCACGCTGAAGCTGAAGACGGCGGATTTTCGCCAGCGCACCCGCTCGCAATCGATCCAGGAGCCGACCCAACTCGCCAACCGCATCTTCGTCGTGGTCCGCGAGATGCTGCTGAAGGAGACCGACGGGACCGCCTTCCGCCTGATGGGCGCCGGCGTCAGTGCGCTGCGGCCCGCTGCGCAGGCGCACGACGGCGACATGCTCGACCGCCGCTCGGCCCATGCCGAACGCGCGATGGATGATCTGCGCAAAAAGTTCGGCCAGGCCGCGATCATCCGCGGCATCGCCTATGACGGCCCCGACAAAGCGCGCTGAAAGGGTCCCGGCCGCGGACCACGCCTGCGCGGGATGCGACCTGATGCCGTGAGACGAGAATCGATGCCGCGACGGCCGACAGTTTATTTGGGCGCCGCCTTGTTCGGCGTCTCCTTGCAGGGCAGCGTCTCCTTGACTTCGAACTTGCCCATCGCGCCGGCAAGCGCGAAGTTGCCGTAATCCAGCGTCAGGGCACGCGACACGCCGTTCTCGTAAAGCTCGAACGACATCGCGTAGACCGGGGTCTGTTCGCCGTTCTTGGTCTCGGCGTTGCGATCATAATAGCTGACCGTGACGGGCCAGCGCGTCACCGGCTTCAGCGCATCGCTCGCGGTCGCAGAGTCGGGCGAGCGCGTGATCTGATCGCCGGGAATCGGCCGGCCGATCACGGTGAGCGTGTTGTAGACCTTCTCACCGGTGTCAGAGCCGTCATAGATCGACAGTTCGAGCAGCGATTTGCCCTCGCGCGCCGCAGCGATGATGCGGCGAACCTGCTCGGTGGGAAATACCGTGGCGCCGTCGATCGTGAAGGTCTTGGCCACCGGCTCCTTGAGCTTGACGGTGATGTGGTCACCGGTCCGTTCGGCAATGCCGTCGGTGACCGTCGAATCGCCCTCGTTCATGCGGCTGTCGATCTTGAAGCGGAAACTTTTTCCCTCCGCATCCTCCCAGGTCGTCGAGCGCAGATCGCTGAGCGCGATCCGGCCCTCGCTGCCATTGAGCTCGGACACCTGCCGGAATTCCGAGGTATAGCCCTCGCAAACGCTGCCCGAAAAATTGTAGAGCATCCGCCCGCGCGCGCTGTCCACCGCCGCGCCGCCGCCGCTGGATTTCAGCAGGCTGAGGTCGTACATCGCCTGGTGCGCCAGAAACGGCATCGCATCGCCGGCCCGCGCCGCGACGCTTCCCCCCGCGACCGATAAGGCAACGACCGCGCCCGCCAGCGGAAGCCGGGACACTCTTTGCAACACCTGATATGACCGACGCATGGCGTCTCCTGATTTGCACGAATCTAAAACATATTTGGCGCATCCGGTGGCCGCAACCGCTACACTCGCGCGAAAGTGTTGAACCGCAACCGCATTTTCGCTGGAATCGACGTGGCGATCGACATGGCGAAAGACCTTGCCGGCCAGGCAGGGCAGATGCGGCGGTGGTGTAACACCATAACGCTGGTAACAACATAACGTTGCGAACCGGGCGTCGCGTACAAACATGAAGAGTCTGTCGGAAACAGGACTGGCGATGCATTCCCACTCCCTGGAAAACTGGACCCACGATCACGTTTTTCTCGGCAAGCAACATGCCCGCAACGAGCGCCGCACCTGGCTCGTGGTCGGGCTGACGCTGGCGATGATGGTGGCCGAGATCGTCGCCGGCACGCTGTTCGGATCGATGGCGCTGCTGGCCGACGGCTGGCACATGTCGACACACGCAGCCGCGATCGGCATCGCTGCATTCGCCTACCGTTATGCGCGCCGCCACGCGCGCGATCCGCGCTTCGCCTTCGGCACCGGCAAGTTCGGCGAGCTCGCCGCCTTCGCCAGCGCCGTGGCGCTCGGCATCGTCGCCATCATGGTCGCCTACGAGAGCCTGCTGCGTATCAGCAATCCGGAGCCGATCGCCTATGGTGAAGCCATTGCGGTCGCGATCGTGGGACTGCTGGTCAATCTCGCATCGGCCTGGCTGTTGCGGGAGGATCATGACCACGGTCACGCGCACGATCATGCCCATGACCACGATCATGGCGCCACGGAAGCCCACAGCCGCGACAACAACCTGCGCGCCGCCTATGTCCATGTCCTCGCCGACGCGGCGACGTCGGTCATGGCAATCGCCGCGCTGATCCTCGCCCGCGCTTTCGGATGGGTGTGGATCGATCCGGTGGTCGGCCTGATCGGCGGCGCAGTGATCGCAAGCTGGTCCTATGGGCTGATCAAGAGCGCAGGCGCCGTTCTGATCGACATGGTTCCGGACACCAGGATCGCGGGACGGATTCGCGAGCGGCTCGAGACCGGCAGCGACCGCATCTCCGATCTGCATCTATGGCAGGTCGGGCCCGGCCACTTCGCCGCGATCATCAGCATCGTCACCGACCAGCCGGCGCCGCTCTCGTCCTACAAGGCCCGCCTGAAGGATATCAAGCAGCTCAGCCATGTCACCGTCGAAGTCGACCGGTGCCCGCATCCGGACGGAAACTGCGCCCGCGCCACCTGACGGCGGCGTGACATCCGTCTCCGGACCGTTGCGCGGACCGCCTTTGCCCGTTCCGCTCGCTTGCATGTCACCGCGCGATCGGCGAAATAGATGCGTGCGCCGGACGAGCCGGCCGCACGCATTCGCCACGCCGCAGTCCTGACTGGCCTCACCTCGATTCGGGTCGACGGATCTGCGGCGCTGAATGTTTGTTCCGAGGCGTTTCGGCGGCGGATCACAATTCATCTGCCCTGAATGCCGTCATCATTACTGGGGATCTTCATGGCAGGAGCAGTCGAGCAGAAACTTGCGGCGCTGGGTGTGGTGTTGCACGAACCGGCGAGTCCGATCGCCAACTATGTCGGCTTTGTCCGCACCGGAAATTTGCTGTTCGTGTCGGGGCAGGTCTGCGTCAATGCCGAGGGCAAGCTGATCGCCAAGGGCAAGCTCGGCGCCGGCGTCACCGTCGACCAGGGCAACGCCGCCGCGCGCGGCTGCGCCATCAATCTGCTCGCCCAGATCAAGGCCGCGCTCGGCGATCTCGACAAGGTGACGCGCGTCGTCCGCCTCGGCGGCTTCGTCAATTCGACGCCGGACTTCACCGACGGACCGAAGGTGCTGAACGGCGCTTCCGACCTGATGGTGGAGGCGTTCGGTGACAAGGGCCGTCACGCCCGCTCGACCGTCGGCGTCGCCTCGCTGCCCGGCGATGCTGCGGTCGAGGTCGAAGGCATCTTCGAAGTCGCCTGAGCAGGAGCACCCGGATGCGCGCACCCGACTGGCTGATCGCGCGTCCGGTGGCCCATCGTGGCCTGCATGATCGCACGCGCGGCATCGTCGAGAACATGCCGGGCGCATTCGCCGCCGCCGTGACAGGCAACTACAGCATCGAGCTCGATCTGCAGCTGTCCGCCGACGGCGAGGCCATGGTACATCACGACGATACGCTGGGACGGCTGACCGAGGGCAGCGGCCGCCTGCGCGAGATGACCGCCGCGCAGCTTCGTCAGGTGGCCTTCAAGGACACCACCGAGCGCATGGTGTCGCTGAGCGATGTGTGCGGCATGGTCGCCGGCCGGGTGCCTCTGGCGATTGAAGTCAAAAGCCAGTTCGATGGTGACCGTCGCCTGGTTCGCCGCATGGCCGAGGTGCTGGCCTCCTATGAGGGGCCCGCAGCGGTGATGTCGTTCGATCCGGACCAGGTGCTGGCCTTGCGCGAGCTGATTCCCTCGCGCCCGCGCGGCATCATCGCCCAGCGCAGCTATGACGACCCCTACTGGAGCTGGCTCACGCCGCAGCAGCGCGCGAGCATGCTTTATTTGCGTCACGCGGCGCATACGCGCCCGCATTTCGTCAATTACTGGAACAACCAGTTGCCGGCGCCCGCGCCCTGGATCGCGCGCAATCTGTTCGGCTGCCCGCTGCTGGCCTGGACCATCCGCAGCCCCGAGCAACGCGCCAAGGCGATGCGCTACGCCGACCAGATCGTATTCGAGGGATTCAATCCCGATCTCTGATCGGTTCAAGCCTTGACGCGGCCTGTTGCCGGCACGATCTATCGATAAGCCCCCTGCCCTCGTGGCGAGCGCATGCGCTTTGGCGCGTTCCGGTTCTGATTGTCCATGGCGTCTTGCGACATCACCCTTGAAGCCGTTTCATCCGTCAGCCAGATCGCGGCCACGGATTGGGATGCCTGTGCCAACCCGGCCCCCTGCGCCGGGAACCCGGACAGCGGCCGGCCCGCCTACAATCCATTCGTCTCGCACGCCTTTTTCGCGGCGCTGGAACAGTCCGGCTCAGCCAGTCCGCGCACCGGCTGGGGACCGCGGCATCTCGTCGCCAAACGCGGCGCCGATATCGTCGGGCTGGTCCCGTGCTATCTGAAATCGCACTCGCGCGGCGAATATGTCTTCGATCATGGCTGGGCTGACGCCTATGAGCGTGCGGGCGGCAGTTACTATCCGAAGCTGCAGGCCAGCGTGCCGTTCACGCCGGCGACGGGGCCGCGCCTCCTGGTCCGTTCCGGCGGCGACCCGCTGACCGTGCGCAGCGCGCTGGCCCAGGGTCTGATGGCGCTGTGCAACGCCACGACGGCCTCGTCGGTCCACGTCACCTTCACGCGCGAGGATGAATCGAAATTGCTCGCGGAGCACGGCTTCCTGCAGCGCACCGACCAGCAATTCCACTGGCACAATGCCGGCTATGGCAGCTTTGAGGATTTCCTCGCCGAGCTGTCCTCGCGCCACCGCAAGGCGATCCGGCGCGAACGGCGCGACGCGCTGGCGAACGGCATCACCATCCATCCGCTCACCGGATCGGAGCTGACCGAGGAGGCGTGGGACGCCTTCTTCGCCTTCTACATGGAGACCGGCTCGCGCAAGTGGGGCCGCCCCTATCTGACCCGGGATTTCTACAGCCGTATCGGCGCGACCATGGCGGACAAGGTGGCGCTGATCATGGCGAAGCGGAATGGCCGCTGGATCGCCGGGGCGATCAATTTCATCGGCAGCGACACCCTGTTCGGGCGGCACTGGGGCGCCATCGAGCACCATCCGTTCCTGCATTTCGAAGTCTGCTATTATCAGGCCATCGAGTTCGCCATCCGTCACCGCCTCCCCACGGTGGAGGCCGGCGCCCAGGGCGAACACAAGATCGCGCGCGGCTACCTGCCGCAAACCACCTATTCCGCGCATTACATCGCCGACCCGGCGCTGCGCCGCGCGGTGCGCGATTATCTCGCACGCGAGCGGCTCTATGTGGCCGAGGCCGGCCGCGCGCTGACCGAGGCCGGTCCCTTCCGCAAGGCGGCGCCCGACGAGCCGACTTGACCGCGGCAGCCCGGCCGGTGAAAGTGGCGCGCGATTTCAGGAGCGACCATGGCGACCTACGACAACAACAACCCTTTCGCGAAGATCCTGCGCGGCGGGCTGCCCTGCTTCAAGGTCTACGAGAATGACCATGTCCTAGCGTTTCTCGACATCATGCCGCGCGCGCCGGGCCATACGCTGGTGATCCCGAAGGCGCCTGCGCGCAACCTGCTGGACATCACGGAAGATGATTTCGTCCATGTCGCCCGCGCCACCCGCCTGATCGCCCGCGCAGCGATGCCGGTCTTCAAGGCCGATGGCATGATGATCGTACAGTTCAGCGAGCCCGCCAGCGGCCAGGAAGTCTACCACCTGCACATGCACGTGATTCCGCGCTTCGATGGCGTCGCCCTGCTGCCGCCCGCCACCGTCAAGGCCGACATGAAAGTGCTCGAAGGGCAGGCGGCGAAATTGGCGGCCGCGCTCAAAAACAGCTGAAGCCGGGACGGGCTCAGGCTGAATCGGAAGCCGTCCCCCTGAGGCGCCCTTGCGCAGCAAGGGCCGCTAAGGGCGACGGCCAAGAGGTGGTCTGTCGTGGGGGCCGCTCCATCCTTCGAGGGCGATGCAAGGGCATCGCCGCCTCAGGATGACGCTTCGAGGTTCACGGGGCCTGTCATCGGGCCGGCGGAGCCGGACCCGTTGGCTCGCACCTCAGGATGACGGCTTTCGAGCGATTTTGCGCGCCCAACCGGTCTTCCGGTCAGACTCTCACGAGCCGACCTGAAAGTCGCCGGGCTGCGGCGGCGCCGGCGGCGTGAAGCTGCATCGATCCGGCTTCAGATCGATCAGCGGCGTACCATCGATGCAGTCGAGGCCGCACACCAGCACCTCGGCGCCCTCGAGTCCGACCAGCGTCACCATCGAGGTGCCGATCGGATTGGGCCGCACCGGCGACCGCAGCGCGAAGGTGCCGCGCACCTCGCCGTCGCTCTTTGGACTCTGCAGCACCAGATCGCGGCGCGAGCGGTGCAACCAGTAGATCACCTCAAGGCTGTCATAGTTCTCGATGCCGCGGAGCGCCGGCAGCCACGGCTCGAAGATCTCGATGCGGCAGATCGGGCCGTCGCGGCGGCCCTGCCGCGGCGTCTCCAGCCGCGAGGTCCAGGGCGTGCGGATACGGCCGATGAAAACGAGACCGGCGTCGGTCGCCGGCGGCATCTCGACCGCAACCTCGCCTGCCCGGATTTCACTTGTCTCGATCATTGCCGCTTCCATGTCATAGGCCATCCTTCAATCTATCGCGTTTCCGGGCGAAGTGGAAACCCGCCTCCGCCTCCACTTGTGACTGAAGCAGTGTTCGCTGCGTTCCACGCGTCAGATCGGCTGCGCGAAGCCGGGCTTGTCGCGTCAGCCGCGAACGCCCGAATTGCGAAGGACAAGGCACGCCTGTCCGGCGCGGTGAATGCGCTGGCACAGATCGTTCGCCTCGGCGCGCGTCGCCGCACCGATCCGCACCTGATAGAATGTGCGTGTGCCGCGGCTGCGCCAGATCGATCCCAGCAGCATCGGATCGTGTTCGCCGATCACCGGCGTCAGCCGCTTCATCACCCGCGCGTAGGACGCCAGCGCACGATCGCGCAAGAAGCCGGCGGCGAGCTGCACGCCCCATGGCTGGTCGGCGCCCAGTTTCACCCGCTGCGTCAGCCCCTCGACGAAGGGATTCGGCGCGCGCTGAAGCAGCGCCATCAGATCGCGGCAACTGGTGATCGACGCCTGCTGCGGCTGCGGCGGCGCGGCAGCGCTGGCATTCTTCCAGTCGTCGACCGAGATGCCGGTAATTGCCATCACGTAGTTGCGCGTCTCGGCGGGCATCGGACCGGTCCCTTCGATCCACTCACGCACCCGGCGTGGCCCGGCATTGTAGGCGGCCGCCGCAAGCCCGAGATTGCCGAACTGATCGCGCAACTCGCGCAAAAACTCCGCCGACTTCGGCAACGCCTGCACCGGATCGAACGGGTCGAGCAGCCGCCGCTCGTTCGCCGTTCCCGGCATGAACTGCGCGATGCCCTGCGCGCGCTCCCCGCTGCGCGTCACCGGCCCGACCGCATCGGGCTGGAAACGGCTCTCCTGCCAGATCACGCGGGAGAAAAAATCCAGCGGCAGGCCGGCATCCTTGGCCGCGGATTCGATCATCAGGCAGATTGCCTCGCGGGTGTCGGCCTGCGGGGCGGATTTGGCGGCATCTTCCGCGCAGACGCCTGCCATGCCTGCGGTCAGCGCCGCGACAACGAGCAGGCTTCGCACCGCGCTGTTCGCCCGGGTCCGCATGCAGCCTTTCCTCACCCGCATGACACGGCTTGACAGTCGGCCGTCAGCCGCTAGCTATCGTCATAGGCGCGTAACCAGAAAATGCGGCGCGAGCATGGGAGAAGCGTATGACTGGGCCTGACGACGACCGCTTCGCGTTCGCCCCGGAAGACGACCAGCCGATCCCCTACATGGCGCGGACCCGCGCCTATTACGCGGCGATCGGCTACACCACGCCCTATCGCTGGGCGCACTATACCGATGCTCCGTTCCAGCCGCTGCGCAAACCGCTGGCGCAATCGCGCGTCACGCTCATCACCACCGCGGC